>Ga0182024_10005996_pt1 | contig 26920 bp, 14 predicted proteins | sample P32metaG_FD_120480 | JGI IMG/M metagenome (GOLD analysis project Ga0182024, IMG submission 120480) | Permafrost microbial communities from Stordalen Mire, Sweden - P3-2 metaG (Illumina Assembly) | ecosystem: Environmental > Terrestrial > Soil > Wetlands > Permafrost | place: Sweden: Stordalen...
CGCACGGGCGCTCGCACGGGCGCTCGCACGGGCGCCACTAGGGCTGCCGCGAGAATGCCCGCGGCCGCGACCCCCCGGCGCGCTATTCGCGCCGGGCGGATACGAAAGAGAACCACGTCGCCGTCGCCGGCGACGGAGTCGGCGTGAGCCGCGATCGCGCTGCGCGCGGCCGGATTGTCGCCCGCGACGACGATGTAGTCGAAGTCGCTCGCGATGCGATGCCAGTCGAGTACGGACATGGAATCGGTGCCCCAGTGCTCGTCAGGGTAATAGAGATGTGCCGGCTCCTGGAAATGACCGAAGAACTTGTGCAGGAGCCGCGGCGGGTTGGAGTCGAATTGCTCCTCCTCCACGAGGAGTCCCACCACCCGGCCGCCATCATCGATCGTATGCCACATCGCGAAATGGCGGTAGGGATCGACGCGCCCGTGCCGCTTGCCATCGGCGACCAGTGGCAGGAGCCGCGCCTCGGGCGGGACTGCTTGTAATACCCGCCGATACGCCTCGAGGTTGCGGTCGAGGTGCTTTCCCTCAGCCAGGATCAGTCCGGCGTGGGCGATGGCCATCGCAAACGGCACCACGAGCCAGGCCCGCTGCGCCGGAATCGGCCCCGTTGCGGTCGCTGCGAACGGGAGCAGGATCGCGGGAAGCATCCACCGGATGTCGACGAACCCGGCTCCATCCACCGAGTAGGGAAATACCAGGTACAGCACGAGGAACGCCACCGCCGAACCGAGCAGCGCATCTACGCGCAGCGTTCGCCGGTTGACGATGAGAAACGTGAGCAGCGACGCGAGATAGCCGCCAGCCATCACGACCATCTGCACCTTGGAGAGCGAATAGAACGGGCTGGCGAGGTTCGCCACCTTCGAGCTGAACGGGCGATACCACGGCGCAACCGATGCTGGCGCCTCGAATCCCAGCGACAGCCGCCACACCACCCAGAACACCGCCGCGGCAACGCACGCCGATAGCAGCATCGTGAGTCGCGGCGACAGGATCATGCTCCACGACAGCCGCCGTTCCGCGCCCTGCGACCGCCGCGCCTGCCAGACATCAGTGAGCCACGCGACGCCCAGCACCACTAGCACGGTCATCGCGCCAGCCAGATGCACGATGAACACGAGCGCCAGCGCGAGCGACACCCACGCACGCGTCACCCACGACTCGGTATCGCGACGGGGCCACCAGACGGCGAGCCACAACAATGCGGCGCCGATGCCCGCGACGAAGTTGAAGAACCCGAACAGGAAATAGAAGCTGAGACTGCACTGGACTCCCGCCAGCGCCCATCCGCGCCGCGCCGGACAACTCACGGACACCAGCCGCCAGAGTCCGAGCGGGATGATGCAGATCAGCAATGTCGCCATCAGCCGGAGCGCGGTCGCCGGGCCGAATAAATGGACGAACGCAACGCCAATGAGATCGAGCCCGATGTAGGGCGTCGGCAGCAGCCGCACCCGGACGAAGGGCGCTGGATGCCCGAACCACGCGCGATCCATCAACACGTAGCGCGCGAGATTGTTGGTGGCGTCGTGATACGGGAAATAGTGCACCGACCACGCGACGGCGACCGTACAGGCGGTGGCCAGTACCACGAGCCAGGCCTCTACGTTTGCGGTGCCTCGTGCGAGGCGAGATGTGATGCGGATCACAGGATGGAGGATGCGCAAATGCGGCCGGTGGCGCTTGAGAAGTGCGGTGCTGGCGCGCGACCGGTCCCGAGTCGTGCTCCAGCTACGCCAGACTCCGGTCTCATGAGCAATTTCGCGGCCCGCCACTATGTGCGACGCCGTGCCGCCAGGAGTTTATGATAGATACCAGTCCCACATCACCCCTCGTGACAGCCGATTTTGCCCCCACTGGACCAATGACAGGCCCTGGACCGTCCACGACCACCACCAGTACCACCACCAGTACCTCACGCCCTGTGCGCCCCTCCCGGGGGCAGCCACAGGCCATGCCGGTCGCGGCCGCCCTCGTCGCACTCATGATCCTCGGCACGATCCTGCGCTGGCACCGCCTCGGCTACCAGAGCTTCTGGAACGATGAGATCGTGACCTGGCTGAGCGCCCAGGGCTCGGCCTGGAACGTCATCAGCCAGCGGGTGGAGAACAGTAATATCCCGCCGCTCTACTATCTGATCGCCGACGCAGCGCTCGCGCTCCGCGGCCGGCTTGGCCTGGAGGAAGCCCTGCGGCTGCCGTCGGTCATCGCCGGCGTGCTCTCGATCCCGCTCCTCTATGTCGTCGCGCGTCCCTGGATCGGAGCGCGCGCCGCCCTCCTTGCTGCCGCGCTGCTCACGGTGTCGCCTTTCCATGTGTGGTACAGCCAGGAAGCACGCCCCTATGTAGTACTGCTCCTCGCGGCACTCGTTGCACTCACCTGCGCGCAACAAGCCCTCGAGCACCCCGATCGCCGCTGGTGGAAGGCGGCATTCGCGCTCGCGGCAGCGACCACGTTCTATCTGCATACGGTCGGCGTCGCGTTCATCGGCTTCACCATTGTCTACATCATCGCCGCGGTGCCGGACGCCGCGCCCGCCGGTGCGCTTCGCACCGGATCGGGATGGGCCGGCTGGCGCGCTAGCATCCGCACGGCCGGGATGACCTATTGGCGAAGCTGGGCGATCACGTTTACCGGCGTCGCACTCCTCTGCATTCCCGCGGTGTACCGCCTCGCATCGTTCCCGCCCACAAACTCCGCCGACGCCGAACGACCCTTCTCACCCGTGCAGTTTGGCTACGCACTGTGGAGCTTCGCCGTGGGCTACTCCTTCGGGCCCAGTCTCGGCGATCTCCACGAAGCGAACCGCGCGGCGATCATCCTGCACGACGGCTGGCAGGTCTTCCCCGCCGGCGCCGCCCTCATGGGCCTCTACGCGCTGGGTACCCGGTGGCTCGCCCGAGAGAAACCGCGGGCGCTGTGGTACGTGGGTCTCTGGTTCGTCTTTCCGATGCTGTTCGCGACACTGGGCGCCCTCGTCACGGTCCACCCCTTCAACGTGCGATACGCGGTCATCGCGTTCCTGCCGGCTCTCATCGTCCTCGCATGTGGAATCGACGCGCTGCCGGCGGCGGCGGCCCGCGCCGCCACATGGCTGGGCGTCGTCTGCGTCTCCGGACTCGCGCTGGCTGGCTACTACAACGATCCCAAATATGCGCGGGACGACTACCGCAGCGCCGCGGCGTTCCTGGCCGCGCACGCCGGAACCGGCGACGTCGTTGTCGCGCACCGGGCGTTCACCGCACGCGACCTCAGATTCTATACGAAGCCGTTCCCAGTGCGGATCGTCGGATTCCCGGTAACGCCTGAAGCGCTCGACTCGGCCCAGACGATCGCAGCCCTTGCCTCGGTGATCGGCGACGATCCGCACGTATGGCTGTTCCTGAGCCGCGGTACGCCGCAGGAAGACGACCCCCTTGTGGCCTACTGCGAGTCGCATTTCCATCGCGTCTCGGCGTACGCGTCGCCCGGCGTGCGTCTGCTCGGCTACGTCCGCGACACCACATCGGCACCCGGCGCGGATCCCGCGCCACGGAGCCACCCCTGACCGGCGTCGGGATCTTCAGGCTTCGCTACCCGGTCGGCTCCGAGACCTTCATCCGCGAGCAGGCCAGCGCGCTGGTGCGCTACCAGCCGACGGTGATCACGCGGTCCCTCGTGGACGAGGCAGTATCGGCACTACCGGTCTGCGCACTCGACGGACGCCGCAACACGGTGCCGGCCCGGGTGCGACGCGCACTGTATTCGTTGACCGCCGCGCCGGGTTTGTTCGGACTTGGAGACCCGTTTCCAACGGTCGCGCTCCTGCACGCGCACTTCGGGCCGGACGGCACGTACGCGCTGCCCCTCGCAGCCGCGCTGCGCGTGCCGCTCATCACCACGTTTCACGGATGGGACGTCACGGTCCGCCCGTCGGCCATGCTGGCGTCGCCCAATGCGACGATCGCCCGGTATCTGCTCCGGCGCGCAGCGCTCCGCCGGTCCGGTGGCGCGTTCATCGCCGTATCGGATTACGTCCGCGACCGGCTGCTGGTGCTCGGATTCCCGCCTGAACGAGTCATCCGGCACTACATCGGGGTGGATACCCAGCGGTTTGTGCCGGTCCCGGACTCGGACCCTGCCGGAGAGCGCTACGTGCTGTCGGTCGCCCGGCACGCACCGAAAAAAGGCCTCGACACGCTGCTGCGGGCATTCGCGCGGGTCGCACCCAGGTTCCCCGATGTGCGTCTCGTGCAGGTCGGACGCGGCCGGCTCACCGCGGATCTGCACGCGCTGGCGTCCACGCTCGGCATCGCCTCTCGCGTGGAGTTCGCCGGCGCACAGCCGTACGATCGCGTTCGCGAGTTGATGCAGCACGCCACGGCGGTCGCTCTCACGTCGCAGACGGCCGCCGACGGCGATGAAGAAGCGCTCGGGATGGTGCTCAACGAAGCCAGCGCATGCGGTATTCCGATCGTCGCCACGCGCCACGGAGGAATCCCCGAGGCGGTCCTGGACAAGGAAACCGGGTTGCTCGCCCCCGAGCGGGACGTGAGCGCCATCGGCGACGCGCTCGCGACACTCCTCCAGGATCCGGGTTACGCGAAACAGTTGGGGCGCCGCGGACGGGAGTTCGTGTGCGATGCGTTCGACATCCGCACGCAGACCGCCGCGCTGGAGCGGATCTACGACGACGTCGTCGCCGCGGCCCGAGCCTGATCCGGCGCGTCCTCTGACGTCGCCACCACCGGCACCCGGAGATCCCGGAGCAGCGCGTCCCGCACCCGGAGCGCGAGCGCGACGATCGTCAGGGTAGGGTTGGCGAATCCACCCGTCGGAAACACGGAGCTTCCGGTGATGAAGACGTTGGGCGCAATGTGCATCCGGCAGTCGGCATCGACGATGCCCCGCTGCGGATCCGTGTGCATCCGCGTCGTCCCCATGTGGTGCCAGCTTCCCATGATCCGCTCGGCCCATACCGCGTCCGGATCGGATGGGAGATGCACCGTGCCCACACCGCCCCTGGCCAGCGCCCGCCCGATGATCTGCAGACTCTCGTGGATGTTTCGGAGATCGGCCGGATTGACCCGCCAATCGAGTTGCGCGATCGGCATGCCGAGACGGTCCTTCTCCGGGAGAATCGTGACTCTGCTGTCCCGGAGGGGCGTTTGCTCGCCACGCCCCATGATCTCGTAGAGGACGGGGTTCTCTTCGGTCTGATCCTGCGCCCCGGCATGGAGGAAGGAGCGCGTCGATCCGGCTTCGAGCGCCGTACGAACGAGCTTGTCCACCACCCGAAGCCCGAAGCCCAGTGCGCCGGCGCGCGCGATGGAGATGCCGTGCAACATCCAGGGCGGCTGCTGCAGCGCCTGGTGTCGCAGGAGCGCGGCGACGGTGCGGCGGCGCGGCGGGAAGAGCGCAGCGGAGAATCCGTAGAGTCCGCGCTCGTGCCGCTCAGGGATCGTCACTGCCCATGCACCCAGCGGCCGGCGCACACTCCGCCGGCCCTGGACGTACAGCGAGAGGTTGCCGTCGGCCCGCGCCGGCACGAAGCATCCGAGCCGGATGTGCAGGTGCTCCATGAAATACCGGCCCACGAGGTCGTTCTCGTTTCCCAGCCCTTCCGGCTGCACCGCCTTTGACGCCAGCAGGATCCGCGGGTTCTCGATGCCGCCCGTCGCCAGGACAAACACCCGCGCCTCGACCCGCCACTCGCGGCCCGGCAGCGTCCGCACCGTCGCCGCGGTCACCGGGCCGCCGCGCGCTGTCCCCTCCAGCGCGACCGCGTTCGAGTTGAGGTACACCGTGACGTTGCTCGCAGCCTCCAGGCCGGCCCGGTAGGTGTGGCCGAAATGGGTCGGCGGGCTGAACTCGTACATGATCGTCTGGGCGTCGGGCTGCAGCACCAGCCGCGGCCGCCGCGGGATCGGCGGCCCGTGGTCGAGATCACCGCGGGTCACGACGAGTTGGCAGAGTGCCCTCGCGTCCGGATAGTACTTCTCCAGCTCGTCCCGCCCAAACGGCCACCCGCTCTCCGCGATCCACGACCGGTCCGCGAAATCGTCGGCATCGAGCGTGCGGCACCAGCCGCCCCATCGCTGCGTGCTGCCGCCAAATGTCCGGACGCGGCATCCATCGAGCGCGAAGTAGTCGCGGCCGACATTGCGGCCGCGATACAGCGCCTGCGTCCTCGGGCGCGGCCAGGTCGTGCCGCTCTCCAGCAGCACCACCCGTACCTGTTGGCCGCGCAACGCGCGCGCCAGCGAGATGCCGGCCGCACCGGCGCCGATGATGCAGACGTCAGTCGAGATGACCTGATGCGTGGGGACTGTCCGTCCGTCGATCAGCATCCGTCCGCCAGGGGCGAACTCCGTTCCGCTGGTTGCCCGCTCAGTACGTGGCCCGGACGAGCTGCGCCGGCTCCGGCACATCGTCGTCCTGGCCCGCGTTGCGGAGCGCGAAGTGAGCCAGCAGGATCATCACGATGAAGGTGCTCACGTGTGACAGGTCGACCGCCTCCGGTACCAGCGTCGCGACGTACCACACGAACATGGCGAGCGCGTACAGCGCGAGGGGTGATCGCGTCTTCCGAAAACGGACGAACGCGGCTCGCAGAGCCACCATCAGGATGAGCACGAGGATCGAGAGGCCGAGGATTCCCGTATCGAGCAGCTCCTGGATGTACCCGGAATGTGCCTGGATGATGACCCACCCGCGTCGCAGTGAGACCTCCGCGATGTGATCGGCCGTCCAGAACGAGTCGAAGCCATAGCCGAGCGCCGGTTTCTCGGCGGAGTACGCCATGAGATCGGCCCACAGCAACGTCCGCCCGCTCAATGTCGCCGGGTCATCGGACTTCGCCGATCGTTGGAGGAGTGCGGCTTCCTGCGCGCGGCCCGCCACGTCCGGCACGAAGATGAGCACCGACCCGGCCACCGCCGCCACCGCCATGCCCAGGAGGAATAACCGGCGCCGCGGCACCGACACCATCATGCAGACGCCTGCCGCGAGGACGACTGCACCCACGGCGGTCCGTGATTTGGTCAGGTAGAGCAGCACCAGCGCGAATACCAGGATGCCGGCGAGCATCACGCGCCGTCCCCCACCGAGGCGTAGCGCGAAGTACGCCGCCATCGCCAGACACGCACCTTCGAGCCCGTGCACGTTGGGGTGGGCGAGGCCCGTGAAACGGTACGTCGGATCCAGCGGATGGAAATCACCACGCCCGACGGACAGCACGAAGCCGAGGAGCAGCGGCATCAGGTTCGCGAGCAGCGCGAAATACACGACATCGCGCAGCGACCAGGCTTGCCCGAGCACGAACGCCGCGAACGCGATGACGAGGAACGCGATGAGCCGCCGCGCCGTGAACGCGGGATCGAGCGCCCATGCCACACTCGCGGCTGCGACGAGGAAGTACGCGGCCAGAAGCCATGCCAGCGCGGTCCGCTGTGCCGGCGCACCGGTCAGAGACTGCGCCGCGCGCCACACGACGGGAGAGTTATAGCGCGTGTCGCCCGTCGGGCTCACCGCAACGGCCTCCCAGCGTCCGCCGGCGCCAACGCCCTGCGTGTTGCGCCGCCGCCGGAGGCGGCTGAGTGTGAGCGCCGAGAAGAGGCCGAGGGCCAGGATCGCCACACGGCGTGTCTTCGCGCCCTCTTCGACACCACCGCCGGACTGCGCCGCCGCGGTCTGCAGCGCCGCCGTGCCCTGCTGTGCTTCGGCGGACGTCCGGTGCAACGAATAGGGGCCCATGAATGCGAACAGCACGAGCAGCACGACATACGCAGACCAGGGCCGCGTCCGCGCATGAACACTCTGCTGCGCACCACGCAGCGCCCCGGGAATGGCCTGCCCCGGTAGCGCGGCGCTTGACCCCGCCGGGAATGGTGCCCAATTGGTAGTCATCGATGACCTCGTGGACGGCGACCCGCCCATTCCGATACGACCAGTCCTAATACCCACCAGGGCTCAATGAGATAGCGGCGCCACATGCGGCGCGGTTCAGCGGCCAGCCGCCACAGCCATTCGAATCCCGCCGCCGATGCGCCACGCGGAGGGGTCGGAACGACTCCCGCCACGTAATCCATGGCCGCCCCCGCGATCAGCGTCGCGTTGGCCGCCAGCGCCAGCCGGTTGTCGTGGACCCAATGCTCCTGCCGTGGCATCCCCATACCGACGATGAGAACCTGCGGACGGTACGCCGCGATCCGTGCCAGGACCGCCTTCGTCTCCGCACTGCCTGGCGTGACGTCGAAATACCCGTGCGTGCCATCGAGCTGGAGCCCCGGATGCTGGGCCCTGAGCCGGGCCGCGGCCGCGTCGAACACCCCCGGCTGCCCACCCACCGAAAACACCCGCCACCCCCGCCGCGCTGCCTCGGCCATCAGCGGCCCGAGCCAGTCCACATAGGTCACGCGGTCGCGTTTGGTCAGTGGAACGCCGAGCAGCCGCGCGAGCGCGATCAGCGACATGCCGTCGGCATGGCAGACGTCGGCCGCCGCATGGAAGTCGCGAAGTTTGGAGTCGCGGCTGTGCAGATACACACTGTGCAGGTTGTGATTCGCGATCACGATCCGCTGGTCACCCTCGACCGCAGCGGCGATGCATGCATTGAGCGCAGGAATGTCGTACGCCCCGACGCGGATGCCGAGCATCGAGTACTGCGGGACCTGCGGCAATGGCGCTACCGCGCCGCCCGCTGGAGCCGGAGCGGTCACGCTAGTTCCAGCGCCACACGCTGTGCTGACGCCACGATCGTCCGGCATCGCGCGGTCCAGCTGTGTCCCTGCTCGATGAGCTGCCGGGCCCTCGCCCCCATCGCCGGCAGCCGCTCGCGCGCGACGTACGCCCGGCGCAGGGCCTGCGAGAGGCCGTCGGTGCTGCCCGCATCGAAGAGGTACCCGGTCTCGCCATTGACGACGAGATCCACGGCGTCGGCGACCGCCGAGCAGATGATCGGCTTCGCCATGGCCATGTACTCGTACAGCTTGAGCGGCGACCGGAACACCGCACGCCCCTGCGTGTCAGTATGCCCGGAGTACCCGACGTCGCCACTCGCGATGATCGCGGGCACGGCTTCACGCGACACGGTGCCGAGGAAGTGCACGCAGTCGGCGAGCCCGAGCTCGGCCGATAGGCGCTCGCAGTTGCGCCGCACCGGCCCGTCCCCCGCGATCACCGCATGCAGCGCGAACCCGTCTTCCACACGCACGGCATGGATCGAGCGAAGCAGCAGCTCGATCCCCTGCCACGGCTCGAGGCCGCCCGAGTACACGATCGTGAATCCCTCGAACGTGCGCGGCGCATCGGCCCGCGGCTGGAAAAAGTCGGTGTCTACGCCATTCGGCACGACAACGATTTTCTCGGCCGGCACGTTGAGCCGCTCGGTCACCAGCGATTTGAGCGGCTCGCTGACGCAGACCAGCATCCCGCAGTCGAGATACGCCTGGCGCTCATGCCGGCGCGCGAGTGAGGTGAGCACGAGACTGTTCCGGTCGACGCGCGCCTCCTCGGATTGCATCTCGTTGGTCTCGAGGATCCACGGAATCCCTGCGCGGGCGAACGGGCGCCCCAGCGCCTGGAAGACGGAATAGCGCTCGTACACCCAGTCCACCCGGCCGGCGAGAGTGCGCCACGCCGCGCGCGTGTTCACGGGCGCGAGCCCGATGCGCGTCATGTCGGCGAGCAGTGCCCACTGGCGCCCCTTCCGGAGCAGCTTGCCGGCATCGCGCGCGACGAGTCCGGGCGACCGGTCGCCGATGATGAACGGATGGACCGACCAGCCAATGTGCTCGAACCCCGACATCACACCGAGGATGTGGGATCGCGGACCGCCGATCTCGGCGTCGCGGCGGGTCGACACGCGCGGAGCGCCGGATAGATATCCCAGCCGGCGGCTCGAGAGGTCGTGGCTCTGGCCGTGGCTCTGGCCGTTCGTTTGACTGTCGCTCATGAGGCCCCTCCAGCGACGGCCATAGCGGGGAGTGGTGACGCCGCCGCTCTGCTGCGGTCTTCGCTGCGGCAGGTGGCCAGCAGCGTCCACCACAGGATCAGGCCGAGAAGTCCGTCCGATCCGAGGCTGGACCACGCCGCGCCACGCCACGACGCCATCAGAATCAACGGGATGTTGGCGGCGACGTTCAGCGCCGCGATGATCACCTGCACGAGTGTTCGGCGCCCCTGGTACCCGGCCCCGGTCAGCGCGTCGGCGGCGAAGTAGTGAATGGTCTTGAGGAGTGGAAGGAGAGCAAGCAGACGGACTGCCCCGACACTCGCGCGGTAGTCTGCGCCGAGGAGCCGCGGCAGTTGCGGTGCCAGAAGATACAACACCATGCCCGCGACCGCCGCGTACGCGCCCGCGAACGGCAGCAGCTGCCGCGACACCGCCAGGCTGGCGCGTGCGCCGCGCGCGCCCTGCTGGAAAAATCGCGGATACGCCGCCGCCAGCAGCGACCGCACCGGGACGAACGACACATCGATGAGCCGGTACGCAGCGCTGTAGATACCCGTGGCCTCGAGGGTCGAGAGACGAGCCAGCATGGACTTGTCGATGTCGTTGTAGATGTTCTGTGCCGACAAGCTGGTGGCAAAGTACATACCCTCGCGCAACTCTCGGGCCGGATACCCGATCACCCGCTCGGGGCGCCCCAGCTCCCGCCACGTGACGACCAGCGAAATAGTCGCGCTGAGGGCCGAGCTGCCCAGATACCACCATGCCCATCTCGAGGGCGTCGGATCGCCGATCAGAAGGAACAGGGCCGCCGCAATCAGCCGCGACACGGAGATCAGAAGCGGGAACTGTGCGGTGCGCGAGAGCCGCTCGTGTGCCTGATACGCCTGTCCGTTGATGTCGAGGATCCGCGAGAACAGCAGGTCGGCCGCCATCACGCACACGATCAGTTGGAACGGGATCGTCGGGGGCAGCACCAGACGCGCACACGCCAGGATGATGATCCCCAACACCACCCCGGAGATGATCGTCGTCGAGAGCGCGCCACCCCAATACCGCTGGAAATGCCGCGGATCCCGGGCGACGTGCTTGATCATCAGGTTGCCGGCGCCCAGGCTCGCGAACGGCGCAGCCAACGCCACCAGCGCCACCGCACCCGCGAACGCACCAAGTCCGTCCGGATGCAGCGCGCGGGCCACCAGGATGAAATACGAAGCCCCCAGCGCCACCCGGCTCCCCTGCCCCACGGCCATCCACGCCGTATTGCGCGCGAGCTTCCCCCGCCAGCGGCCCCCGAGCCACGAGGCAGCAGCTTGGGGCACGGCAGGCTCGGAGACAGGGCCTCCCGGCTCCGGAGGGCCGGAGCGTGGGTCAGAGGGCATCGGTGCTACGGACGGACGACGAGGCTCGCGAGGCGCCGGTGGCGCTCAGGCGGCCCCGCGACCCCAAAGGACGGCAGGGACGGTCTTGGCGAGGATCTGCAGGTCAAGCACGAGCGACCACCCGTCGATGTACTCCAGGTCGAGCAGCACCCACCGGTCGAACGCCAGATCGCTGCGGCCGCTGATCTGCCACAGCCCGGTCACGCCCGGCGGGACGCTGAACCGCCGCATAAGCCACGACTCGGAGAACTTGTGGACGTCGCGCACGGGCAGCGGCCGCGGTCCCACCAGTGACATGTCGCCACGTACGACGTTGAACAACTGCGGTAGCTCGTCGAGCGACATCCGCCGGAGCAGACGGCCGACCCGCGTGACCCGGGGATCGTGGCGGATCTTGAAGACGGGCCCCGACGCCTCGTTGCGCGTCTCGAGATCGGCCTGCAGCGCTTCCGCGCCGTCGACCATCGTGCGGAACTTGTACATCGCGAACCGCCGCTTGTTCAGCCCGAAGCGCTGCTGGCTGAAGATCACGGGTCCCGGCCCTGACATCTTGATCGCGATGGCGACGATCAGCATCACGGGCGCCGCCAGGACGAGCCCGGCCGAGCCGCCGACCAGATCCATGGCGCGCTTCACCAGCATCCGGTGATCGTCGTTCACGACGTGCATCCGCACGACCGGGAAACGTCCCGTCTGCTCGTAGCTCGGCCGGCCCAGCGAGGACTGGAACACGTCGGCGAGATAGGCCGCCCGCACCCCCAGCCGCTCGCAGAGCGCGATCGTGTTCTGGATCTTGCCGTAGCACGACTTGATGGGGAGCGTGATCAGCACGTCGTCGATCACGTGCCGCATCAGGATCCCCTCCAGGTCCTCCAGCGTCCCGATCATCCGCTCCGCGATCTCTTCGGCGATCGGATCCGGATTCGTGTCCACGAACCCGTAGATCTGCACCGCGTCCTCGGCGTGCGCGTACAACTCGTGATAGAGCCGCTGCGCGCGCGGCCCGCTGCCGACGATCAGCACGTTGCGGATGGCCGCCGCCGGCGATGGCGCCGCCGCCAGCCACACCAGCCACCGCAATGCCGCCAGCGTCACCACCGCCACGGTCACGAAATACCCGACGGAGATCGGCCGCACTGCGCCCGTGGTGCTCGCCATCGGGAACAGGATCAGCGGAACCCCGCCCACGAGACACGCCGCGATGAGCCGCATCGCGTACAGCATGGGCTCCTCGAGCCGGCGCTCATCGTACATCCCGAACACCGTCAGGCTCGCGTGCAGCACCGCAGCGAACCCCGCCAGCAACAGGAGGTTCTTGATCGTCACCCGCATGTTGAGGAAGCCGGCAATACTGGCCGCCCCTGGGTGATTGGAGTTTGTGAGCACGAAGACGCCCACCACGGCGCCCAGCACCGCGGCCACGTCCAGGTACCGGCACGCGTCGAGCATGCGCTGCGTCGCCCGCGCGGCGCGCGGCGGCAGCACGCCGAGTCGCGCAGCGGCCGCAATGCCGCCGCTGTACGCGGTGGCGAATCGGTCCACCGGGCTGACCTTCACCTTGGCGTCGCCATTCTTCGACGGCGCCTGCGGTTTCGGGGGTGCCTTCAGGGCGGGTCCAGCTGGTGCGATCACCGCAAACCTCGTTAGGCCTCCGCCATGTAATACCGGTCCCGATGGCCCTGGAACCGGTAGGCTCCATCGTATGCCGCATCCCGATGGAAGTCGATATCGTTGAGGACCGCGCCCAGTACCGGGGCCCGAACGTGGCGTAACTGCTCCATCGCGAACATCAGGGCCTGCACCGCCGTCACGCCCGACCGGACGACGACCACCACGCCGTCGGCGTGGGACCCGATCAATGCCGCGTCGGTCACGACGTTGATGGGCGGCGAGTCGAGGATGATCGTGTCGTAGTGCTGCTTGAGACGCTCCATCAGCGTCCGCATCGCCGGCGAGTCGATCAGCGAGGCCGGATTGTGTGGCAGCGCACCAGTCGTGAGATAGTGGAGCGATCCTGCGCGGCCCAGATCGACCCGGCGCAGCGCCGCTTCCACCGACGTCGTGCCCTGCAGAATGTCGGACAGCCCGGGCTCACGGTTCGACCCGAACACCCGGTTGATCACACCGCGCCGCATATCGGCATCGACCAGCAGCACGGAATGGCCGCGCTGCACGAGCGTCACCGCCAGGTTGGTCGCGCTCGTCGTCTTGCCGTCACCGGATAGCGGACTCGTGAACACGATCGTCTTGAGCTCGCCACCCGGGTGGATGAATGCCAGGTTCGTCTGCAACGTGCTGTACGCCTCGGCCACCGCGTTGCGGGCCGACGGATCGGTCACCAGCACGCTGTCGGAGCCGTTGCCATTGCTGTGCGGCCCCGTGAACGAGCGCCGTTTGCCCGTCAGCCGGCGGCGGCCGCCGGTCCCAGGCGGTCCCAGCTCTTCGGCGAGCCGCAGCCTCGACATGAACTCGTCGCCGAGGTTGATGCGCGGGATCAATCCGAGCACCGGTGAGCCGGTCGCCGCCAGCACATCGGCACGCGTATGGATCGTGTGATCGCGCGCTTCGCCCGCCAGCGCCAGCCCGATACCGAGCATCAACCCGAGAACGATCGACGCCGCCATGTACAGCGCGGGCCGCGGCATCACGGGCTTGTGCGGCGTCACCGCCGGATCCATGACGTAGACGCTCGGATCCACAACGGCCGCCGACACCTGCGCTTCCTTGAGCCGTGTCTGCAGCGTCGTGTAGATGTCCTCGAGCACCTTCGGCTGCCGCGAGAGCTGCTCGAGCTGGATCTCCTTCGACGGGATCGAGCGCATCTTGGCCGTCGAGCTCCGGAGCACGCTGTCATCGGCGGAGACCTGGTTGCTGAGCCCCTGCAGATACGTCTGGCCGATCAGCTTGAGCTGCTGGTCGATCTGATCGATGCGCGCCGTCAGCGTCAGGACGTCCGGATCTTTGGGCGTCCGGCGCTGCAGCAGCGCGGTCCGCTCATCCTCGACCGTCGCCAGCGAGGCGAGCAGCTCGGACGCGGTGTTGTTCTTGAGCAGTGTCGGGAACGCGATCAGGCGGCGGTACGGCGACGGCTGGTCGGGACGCTGCCGCGCAGCCTGCGCGGTGACGTCCGCCATGAGCGATTGCAACGCGTCACGCTCGGCACCCACCGTGTTCCGGTCGGCCTGCATCTCAGCGAGATGATTGACATCGCTCGTCGCTTCGTCGGGGAGACTGACGATCCCGTTCTGCGTACGGAAGTTCTCCAGCTGGGTCTCGGACGCCGCCAGCTGGCGCGACACGCTGTCGAGCTGCTGCGCGAGCACCTTGGCCGTGCTCTTCGCTTCGACTTTGTGCTGCGAATCGCGGTCGCCGATGAAGAGTCCCGCCAGCACGTTCGGTACGTCGCGCACCAGTGCCTTGTCTGTGCCGCGATACGTGAGCGTCAGGACGTTCGCGTCCCGGTCGGGACGGTCGACCTTCAACGCCTTGTTGAACCGCTCGGCGGCCGCATCACGGCCGCTCACATCGAGTGTGAATTGGTCCTCGGTGACACCGGGCGCGACCGTCACCGTCACACCGGGCAGTGCAATGCTGCCACCCGGCTTGACCACGCCGATGTCCTTGTCGGTGGTCTCATCGTGCACGGTGTACGACTTGTCCGATTGCCGGAGGTTGAAGGTGAACTCCCCGGAATCGTCGGCCGGCGCGACCTTGATCGCGCTGAGCAACGATGCGCGCGGCGCCCGCACCGGCGAGGTGATCGCGCGGAGCTGCAGCGAATCGATCGTCGCTTCGGCCAGCCGGCGGCTCTCGAGGGCCGCTTGCTCGGTGCTCACTTCGCGGTCCTGCCCGACCCGGGTCACGAGATCGGGAAGATCGACCTTGGTGTCCTCCAGCCGGACTGCCGCCACTGCCTCCCACCGCGGTGGGATCAGGAACGTGAACAAGCCCACCACCACCACCATGATGATGACGCCGGTCGCCACCGTCCACCGATGCCGCCGGATCAAACTCCAGAGGCCCGCGACGGTCGCGGGATCGACCCGGCCAGGCCGGTCGATCGCCGCAAGCGGAACGTGCGCCGAGACCACAGGGACCATCGGCGCGGCTTGCGGCACCATGGGTTGGGAAGGCGGTTGGCCGTCGTTGAGCAGCATGTCAGTCAGTTTGGTAAAAGCCTGGCGGATCTGGCCAGTGAAGACGAAGTGGGGAGAGCCTTAAAGAATGACGATCAGCTACGAAAGGGGGTGCAAAGTGGTGGAGAGACGTGTCACGGAGAGGCCGCGGCCTAATGCACGATCACGGTGGTGGTAATGAGCACCGCCGCGCCGATGATCGCGCCAACGACGTACCCGTTGCGGGAGACCCAGCCGCGCTCGGGCAGGAACAGCTCATCACCTGATCGGATCGCGAGAGTACCAACACTGGTCCGTTGGTCGAACTTCACCCGAGTCCTGGTGCCGCCGCGGATGATGTCGACTTTGTCCTGCATACCCGTCGGATCCGCACCGCCCGCGAGCGCCAGGACGTCGGCGACGGTCATGGTCGGATCGATCGGATAGAGGCCAGGGTTCTTCACGGCACCGATCACCGTCACGCGCCGGAGCATCGTGACTTCGATCGACGGATCCTTCAGATACTGCGAATAGGTCCCGATGAGCATCCTGCGCAGCGAATCCGTCGTGATGTCGGACACGTGCACCTGCCCGATCTTCGGAAACACCGCGAACCCGTGCTCGTCGAGCTGGAAATCGCCCGACAGGTCCGGCTCGCGCCAGATCTTGAGCCGGACGAGATCCCCAGGATAGAGGATCGCGTTCGCGGTGACGTCCGACGCCGGGCCCGCGGGATCAGGAGGGCGGCCCGTCTGCGTACCCCCCACGGGCGCAGCCGGCGCGGGCGGCGTCGCCTGCGCGGTCGATTGCCCAACGGCAACCGCGGGGAACATCACGCCGCTCATCATGGCGAGCATGATCGCGACGAGTGCCGACACGACGAATGTCGCTCCGTGACGGGGGCGCGTTCCCGCGCGGCCCGCGTCACGAAACGCGCCGCCGCGCGCTCGCCGAGATACCGAAAGTCCTGATGCCGCCTTCACGAATAGCACGTGCCACTCCCCTCAGCCGTGTGACGCCGGTCTCGTACCCCGCCCGCTGACGGCTAGTACGCCCCTCGGCCCCCCTGGTAAGCCAACTGAATCGCCCCGCCGTTGCAGACGCCAAGGCATGCGAGACCGCGGCACCAACAGCCGCAAGTCTCGCACCCGATCGGCGCACGCGTAACTAACGCCCCAAATGGGGTTACGGGCTGTGACGTACATCACTGTTCTAGGTCTTTTTCGAGACTCAACTCCGCTTTCTGCCGTTGGGAGGGTCTCGAGCGACTGGTACGCCCCTTCAGGAAACACACCTTTCGTTGCGCGCCGGCCACAGCCCGCCAGGCGCTTCCAGAGGAAGCTAGACAGGTACCGCCGCCCGGGCGCGGCGGAGGCTGATCTCTTCGCGCATCGCCCTGCCCTCTGGGGACATCTTGACTGGATGCACGGCCCGGATACCGCGCTGGAACAACTCGCCAGCGCCGATTGGCACTGGCGGGCGGTACTGGATCCAGACGTCTGGACGCACCGGATTGGCGTTGATGTCGAGTAGCTGATGCCCGACTGCCTTGGCGCCCAACCCCAGTAGCACGTCCTCCTCGACCGTGAGCGCACGATAGTTCGGCGGGATGGCGAGGAATCCCGCGTCCCGCAGCGCCCGAAGTGTGGCGCCATGGATCCCGCTCAGCGCACCCAGGACGTGCTCCCCGAAGTCGTAACCATTCCGCCGGGCAACCGGGACGAACCGGGCCCAAAACGGCCTGCCGATACGCACCGACTGGCGATCCTTGTGAAGCCCCACCGGCAGCAGATCGAGGAGCATGTTGCGCCGGATCCGGCCGAACTCGCGGGCCGCGCCGGTCGGCGACGTGCGATACGCGCCCACAATGCCTGGCCCCGCCCCAGCCAGCCGCTGGCGCATCAGATCGGACACCCCAGGACCGATCAGACACGTGTCGGGGTCGAGCTTCACGACCAGACCCGGCACCACCGGCTGCGCCGCGAGCTCGGCAAAGACCCCGAACGTCGAGCGCGCGATGCCCCGATAGCCCCACGGCTCCGGATTACGCAAAATCCGGCTCCGCGGATGGCCACGGCCCCACTCCATGAGCACGTCATACGTGCCGTCGCTCGTGCAATCGTCGAGGACCCAGGACTCCGCCTTGGGCTCGAATTCCGCGATGCGGTCGAGCGAGTCCACGGCGATTTCCGACTCGCCAGGTCCCACGACCATCACGAACACCGTGCGGCTCGTGGCCTGCCCGATTTGGTCCATCCCCACCGCCCCCGGTAGTCGGTCCCCGCCGAATCATTGGCGCAGAAGCGCATTCTCGCAAGAAATGCGCGAGGGACAGAGAACACGTGCGCCCTCTGCCCCCCTCGACACCGCATCCGCCACTGTTGTCCGGCGACCACCGGACCGGCGCGTCATCGCTTCAATCGCGCTCGGTCAATCTGCCCGACATGGGCCATCAGAACCCCTGGCGGATTCCGAGCCCGACGGTCGTCCCGTAGTACTCGCGTTGGTTGTTGTATGGATGCGCGGTCGTGCCCGTGAAGAATCCGAAGATGGCGTTGTTCAGGTTCAGCACTTGTGCGGTGAGGGCCGTCTCGCCGCGCACCACCCACGTGAGCTGTCCATCGATCTGCCAGTGGGCATAGTTGTAGACATCTCCGGAGGCCGGATTGCTCGACCCATCGGAGCCGTACTGGTAGATACTCGCCGAGGTGTACTGGCCGCCGAGTCGCGCCGTGAACGGCGCATAGTCGTAAAGCAACGCCACGTTGAACATGTTGGGGAATTGGCGCGGCAGCGCAGCCTGCCGATTGGTGCCGTCACCGTTCGGTACCTGCGCTTGGGACTCGACATGCGTGTAGTTCACATCGAATCCGAGGCCGTGCAGCGCGCCAGGCAGGAAGCTCAGATGCTCGGTGTAGTCGAACTCGGCGCCCCACAGGTGCGCGCTCGGGCCGTTCTGATATTGCGTGGCGTAGAAACCATGGTATTGCGTCAGGCTCCCGGTGTACAGCGCGGTGCGCTGGAAAATGAAATCATAGATGTCCTTGTAAAACAGCCCGCCTGAGAGCACACCCACCGCCGAGAAGTAGTGCTCCCCGAGCAAGTCGAAGTTCCACGCGTATTCCGGCTTGAGATCCGGGTTCCCGAGACTGATCCCGGTGGTGATCGACCCGGGCTGAGCGCCCTGGGCGCTCAGGCTCGGCGACAACTCGATGTAGTCAGGCCGCGCCACACCCTTCGTGACGGCAGCCCGCACGTTGGTATTGTCATCGAGCGCGTACCGGAGCTGCAGGCTCGGAAAGAGATCCGTGTACGCGCTGGTCCCATGCACAACCGTCGACGCGACCGTATCGCTGGGAGTGGCCGTCGCGTGGCCGGCGTACCCAACGTTTGTGTTCTCCACCCGGAGCCCGGCGTTGATGTGGAGCGCCTTCACATCGAGCGTCTGCATGGCGTACCCGGCGATGACCTGCTCGGTGCCAGCGAAGGTGGCAAGGTTGTCGGACAGTTCCTGCCCGCCCTCTTCCTGGAATTGGCCAAGGTGGGTGATGTAGTACTTGTTGACCGGCGGCATGCTGCCGAATGGCGCAAGCGCATAGCACCCGCTACAGATGTGATTGTAGAATCCCGGGTTGCTGTACGTCGACGGGAAGGTGGCCAACGTGAGAGGGTTGCTGCCCGTGTAGTCGAACGCCGGCTGGAACGACAGATAACCTTTGTGCTCGTTGCCGATCTTGGCCCCGAACTTGAACGACGCGGGAAGGCCGCCGAGATCGTACGGCACGAGCGCATCGGCTTTCGCCCCCACAGTCTGTCCGCTATTCAACTCGTTGTCTGTCACGAGCGTGCCCAGACTGTAGTCGGCGGGGTTGGCGATGGCGGCACGCACCGCTGGCGACACGGTGTACGTCGGGATGAGCGGACTCTTGTTGTAGGTGTAGTTGAAGGAACTCAGTGGGCCAGTCCCGTTGTAATCATCCTCATAGTGATCGTGCTGCGTCGCCTGCGACCCGGCATAATTGGCGGCGTACGACAAATGCACGCGCCCCAGATCCTGTTTCCCGCCGCCGGTGAATCCCCAGGTGTGCTCGATCGGCCCGCGATTCGCCACCGCGTTCGTAGCCGAAGCGCCCGTGACCGTCGGCACTCCGTTGAGCATCGCGTCCGTACCACCACCGACGGCCGTCTCCCACCGGTTGGCCTCGTCGAAGAACGCACTCCACAGTCCCTTGATGGAGATCGATGAGGTCGGAGAGAACCGATAGTCGAGATCCCCACCGAGCCCGTAGCGCGTGCGATAGTAGTTGTAATCGCGTTCGCTCCAGCTCGCGGGATAGACATGGTTGAATGCGGATCCGCTGGGGACCGGCGTGACGCTGCCATTCGCTCCGATGAAGTCGGCACCGAATGACGGTTCGACATCGTCGATCGTACGATTCGTGCGGTTGTACGTACCGCTCATGAGAAATCCGAGCTTCTGTGTATCGCCGACACGGCCGCCGTAGCTCACATCCCCCTGGCCGTTGTCGGTGCTCTGGAGCGATTGATACGAGTAGTTGCCCGCGAAATAGCCGTGCGGCGGGCCCTCGGGAACCTTCGTCACGAGATTGACCGAGCCGCCGATGGCGCGGGCGTCCTGGTCGGCCGTGAGGGTCTTCGTGACTTCGATGGCGCCGAGCAGATCGGCTGGCACGTCATCGAGCTTCACCGCACGGACGTCGGTGGCGAGGGTCCCCGGCACATCGGCGCCGTCAATGGTCACGTGCTGGAAATCCGGCGGCGTTCCACGGATCTCGACGTACTTGCCCTCGCCCTCATCGCGTTCCGCAGTCACGCCCGGCAGACGGGCCAGCGCCTCGGCCGCATTCGCATTCGGCAGCGCGCGGATCTCGTCGCCCGACATCACGGTCACGATATTGTCCGCGTCTTTCTGCTCTTGCAGTGCGCCAGCCGTCGTCTCATTGAGGCGCGGCGACGTAACGAGAACCGATTTGAGTGTGTTGACGTCGGCGCGCAGCACGATCCGCTGATACGTCGTTTGCCCCGCCGCCACCGCCACGGAAAACGTATCCGGCTTGAATCCGATGAAGTGGGCCTGGAGCCGGTAGCTGCCCGCGGGCAGCTTGGTGATCGCGTACGCGCCGTCGGCGCCGGCATTGACGCCGAAGCGCGCGTTGCCAATCACGCTGATGTCGCCCGCGAGCGGAACGCCCGCGCTATCTACTATGTGCCCAGCGAGAGTGCCGTTTTGGCCTTGGGCGAGGCCGGTGGCCGGTGAGGTCGCGAGTACCCCGAGCGCGGCGGCAATGATGGCGATAGATCGGACCGACAGGCACACTGCGGCTGGTCGCATGCGAGTTCTCGAGCGTGGGTTGTCGCGCGGGTGAATCGACGCCCGAAGCTACGCCCTTCGGACACACGCCGGCGTCACGCTTGTGACACGCATTGTATCGTTGCTGCCCGCCACTCGTTACGCGTCGTGACACGACGGGCGCGTTGTGTAACGACGACGTTCGCGCAGGATGTGACGATCGGTGAACGAGTACAAAAAAGTTCCGGCCCCACAGGTGTGCGGAGCCGGAACGATCGAGCATTTAGAAAACCCTGAACGATCGGATTGCTGCTGCTAGGTGCGCTGCATCCTCACCCAGTCATCGTGTCGTGTATACCGTGTTCGCATTACCGGTGGCCACCGCCGTGCCCGCCACCACCACCACCATGGCCGCCACCACCACCACCGCCGTGTCCACCGCCACCGCTGTGGCCACCGCCGCCGGACGACCGTGTACCCCCGCCGGACGCGCGCGTGCCGCCGCCTTCACGCGAGCCCATGTTCTCCGGCGCGGCCTCGACCCGGTGCCCCATCGCGCGGCCACCGTTGGCACCTTCGGCGCGCTCACCCTGCGAACCCGAGAACCGCGAGCCACCGGACGAGCCCTGTCCCTGAGGGCGCTCGACCCGCTGCGCCATCGCGGAACCACGCGCTGCCGCCATGCCACCCGCTGATCCGCGTACGACAAGCTGGCCGGAGCCCGGCCGCGCGGCCGGACCAAGCGCCTGCACGTGACGGAAGACGGTAGAGCCACCCGCGTTGCTCGCGAGTCCGCCACGGAATCCGCCCGAGCCGATCCCGCCACGTGATGTCGTCAGACGCGCGTTGGCGAATACCGCCGTCCCGTGATTCGCGGCGAACACCGCGCCGCGAGCACGGAACCCGACCGGCACACCACCTACGAACGAACGACCCGGGAAGAACGGCCGGCCGCCCGCGAAGGCGAAACGCCCAGGGAGGAAGCCACCGCCAAAACCAAACCCGAAACCAAAGCCCGGGCCAAACCCCAATCCGAACCCGAACGGCGAATAGCCCCACCACGGCGAGTAGAACCACGGATTGTACGCGAACCCGTACCCCGGGCCGCAGAACCACGGGTCGCAGTACGGGCCGTAGCCGTAGGAGCCGAAATAGGGCGCGGGATAGCCGGCGTAGTCGTCAGGCGGCGGGCCCTCGCTGTACGCATAAGCGCCCCGCGTGCGATCGCGGGCCGAGGTCACCGTGTAGTTCACGAGATCGTAGTCGAAGCGGCCGCCGGACGAGGACATCGCCTGCACGACGTCCGTCAGCACGCCTTCCGCATTCTGCCCGCGCGCCGTGTCCGGAAACGCGCCCGTATTCCACGCGCTTCCGCCACTGGCGAATTGATCGAACTTGAATGGGTCCTTCGAGACGGCGGCATACACCATCCCCGCCCCGCGCGTCGCGGCGACAACGAAGCTCCCGTCCGACGAGTGCGAGCGGACGTCGAACTCCTCGCCGCCGTGCACGTAGTCGTCGTCCGCTGGAGTCTCCGGATAGAGCACGGTCACGCGCCCATCCGGATCGGCCCGCAGAACCACCAGGTACGAATCGTCGCGGACCCGCACTCGCACGCGAGCGCGGTCGCCAGCGTCGAACACGTTCTGGCTGTTGAGTGTCACGCGTACCGCGGGCTCGTCGGCAACCACAGCCGATCCGGCGCCGCTGGTCGCGCTCCCCACACCGAGCGCCGGCGCGACCGCCACCGAGCCCGTCAGGATTGCCCCAAGCAATGCCGAGATCATAGACGCCTCCATCAACTGCTCAAGAGAGTGGACTACTACAGCACAACGTGATACACCGAATTGTCGCTAAAGTGCCGCTCCTTCGCACGTCCATTCGCACCGAGACGTGTCCGTCTGCACCTTCCCGTGCCCTTCTCCAGCCCATCAGTGCTTGCCCGGCTTCTCATCTTCCTTCGGCTTGGGGGGCGGCGGCTTTTTCGCATGCGGCTTCTTCGCCGGCTTCGGCGCGCCGTTGCCCGCAACCGACGTACCGTTCGGCTTCGCCCCGGTTTCCGTCGTGCCCGCAGGCTTTTCCCCGCCCGGCGTACCGCTGGCCGTACCGTTCGCCCCACCACCGTTCGCATTCCCATTCGCCGGCGGCGTCACCCGGTCAGGCGGCCGGGGCACCGTACTGTTCGGCGAGCTCATACCACCCGATCCACTAATACCGCCATTGGGGCCCGAGTTCGCGCCGGTGCTCACTCGCGTCGCCGTTGCCGGCGGGTGCGGGACCGACGCGCCCGCCGCAGGCGGGGGCGTCGTCACGGACCGCGTCGCCGCGACCGTCCGCGGCACGTAGCCCTGGGCCGCGGCACCACTCGCCGGTGTCGCCGCCGTGAGGCCCGCGTGCGCCGGCTGGAGCCCGCCACCCGCCGGCGCAAGCGCCGCCGGCCGGTAAAGGGTCGTGTTGCTCCGCGCGAGCGTCGGTGAGCTCTGCCGGATCTGGTCTTCTTGAGCCTGTGCCAGTGGCCGGCCGCCATTCGATGCCAGCGCCTCTTGCTTTGCCGCGAACGGAATCGGTGCCGGCGGCGGCGCGACTTTCGCCACGACCGGACGGGTTTCGAGCGCCGCCGGCGGCGTCCGCAACGCCCCGCCCTGCGCCGCCACACCCAGGCTCGCCCGCGTCGGTGCCACGCCCGGCGACGCGTTGACCACCGCCGACGTCTGCATCTCGTGCGTCACCGGCATGGGCTCCGATTGCACCGGCCGGGCGCTGGCAAACGCCGTCCCCGATGTCGCCATCATCGCGCCCGGTGCCATACGGTTCCGGTACTCGACATTGGTCGTGTTGTTGTTGATCACCGTCACGTTCGTGACGTTCGTGACATTGGTCACGTTCGTGACGTTCACCTGACGTACATACGTCGGGCTCACCGCGTACGCTGGCCGATACACTTCCTGCGGCCCGAGCGCGAACCAGGCGACCGCGCCCCCACCCGCCACCACCACGCCAGCCCCCGGACGCGGGCCCGGACCACCACCCACGAACACCACGAGCGCCGGCGCGTAGTACGGGTGCGGAGCGATCGGCCCCGGAACCCAGCCCCACCCGCCACTGATGTATGCCCACCGCCCGTAGTGGTACGGCGCGTAACCCCACGGCGCGTCATCCACCCACGACCAGCCCCACGGATCTACCCACACCCAGCGACCGGTGTGGTACGGCGCCCACCCCGGCGCCTGATTGGCCGGCACCCACACGTCGCCGTATCCGTCCACGAAGCGCCACTGGCCGTACGCGTCGAGGTCCTCGTAACCGGGCATCTCGCGCGAGACGTAGCGCGCCGAAACGGCGTTGTCTTCGCGCTGGTCCCGGGTCACGCACCACTGGTCCCACGCATCGGGCGCGGCGGCATCCGTCAGGTTGTACGTCGGCGAGTCGGTGCCCGTGATCGTTGCCACCTGGCGCGCATTCACTGAGAACGACGAACCCGCGGACGTCACCGCAGTGTTGCCCGCCCAGACCGAGACGGACGTCGTCGTGCCGTCCGGCCCAACGTCCACGCGATATTCGCCGGCCTGGCCGATCGAGACCGCGCCGTTCGGCGTGTCGATCTCGTACACCTGGCCGTCGTCGAGATTGCGGACACGCACGGTCATTGACCCCTGCGCCAGCCGCATCTGCAGGGTATTGTCATCGACCGCCGTGAAATCCAGCTCCGTCTGCGAATTGACGCGAACGACGGTCGACCCGACGTGCACCTCGGCCCGCGAGTCGTTGTCGGTCCACAACCTGTCGCCGGTGGTGAGCGGGCGATTCGGCACCGCCTCCGCCCACTCGTCGCTGCCCGCCGGACGGAACGACACGGCACCGGTCATGTAGTTCAACCGGCCAACCCGGGCCGGCGGATCTGCATCAAGCGTACTCGGCAGCGCAACGCCAAGCGCGCCCGTTGCGGCAATCGTCAGAAGTGCGGAATACCACCAGGTTCGCTGCATGTCATTACCTCCGGCTTACACGGTCATTAGGCAAGGGCTGGTCCCGAGGATCCGTCCGGCAGGTTGACGACTGATGAATCCTATAAGTCATTGCATGGTTTCCTGTTACCGTTCACGTCGCCAGCCTGGGGACAACGTCCGCCGCGCCGCGGTGCGCTCTGGCCTAGACTCTTGGTGACCTCGAAAAGGGACACCGGAAAACCGGCATGACCGCACCGACGGCGGGATCGCACAGCGACCTCGGCGGTTCGGCTGCCGCTAGTACTGTAGAGTCCGGCATGGCGACCCCCGGATTGGACCGCCATCCCCCCGCGGACCGGCCAGGGAGAGGCGCCAGGCGGGGCAGCCTCGCCCTCCCGCTCGTCGCGCTCGGCGTCGTCTACGGCGACATCGGCACCAGCCCGATCTACGCCCTCAAGGCCTGCTTCGCCCGCGAGTACGGTCTCGCCCCGACGCCGCTGAATGTCTACGGCGTCGTCTCGCTCATCATCTGGGCGCTCACGATCACCGTGAGCATCAAGTACGTCGCGGTGATCATGCGCGCCGACAACCACGGCGAAGGCGGCATCCTGGCGCTCCTTGCCCTCATTCGCGGCGACCGCGATGCGCGGCTGCCCCGGCGCCGCATGTACCTCATCGCGTTTGCGCTCTTCGGCGCGGCCCTGCTCTACGGCGACGGCGTGATCACGCCCGCGATCTCGGTGCTGAGTGCCGTCGAAGGTCTGCGCGTCGCGTCGCCCCGATTCGCCGGGCTGTCGGTGCCCGTGAGCGCGGTCATTCTCTTCGCGCTGTTCGCGGTGCAGCGCTTCGGCGTACGCCGGGTCGGCAGTGTGTTCGGTCCGGTCATGCTCCTCTGGTTCGCGACCATCGCCGTGTTCGGCGCGATGGCGGTCGCCCACGATCCGATGATTCTGCGCTCGATCGATCCCTGGTATGGCATCCGGTTCTTCGCCGCGCACGGCCCGCACGGTTTCGTGATCCTTGGCGGCGTGGTCCTCGCTGTCACCGGTGCGGAAGCGCTCTACGCGGACATGGGATACTTCGGTCCGGGACCGATCCGCTGGGGGTGGTTCGGGCTCGTGTTCCCGGCACTCCTGCTCAACTACGCCGGCCAGGGCGCGCTCGTGCTCCACGATCCGTTGGCGGTTGCCAACCCGTTCTTCCTGCTCGCGCCGCGATCGCTCCTCTACCCCTACGTCGTGCTGGCCACGATCGCGACGATCATCGCGTCGCAAGCCCTCATCTCCGGCGTCTTCGTCCTCACCAACCAGGCCATCCAGCTCGGCTACGCTCCGCGCCTCACAGTTGTGCACACGTCGGATACGTCGGAGCACGTGTACATGCCCGCGATCAACCGCGTGCTGATGCTCGGGTGCCTCCTCCTCGTCGTGACGTTCCGGTCATCGGACGCACTCGGCGCCGCGTACGGGATCGCCGTGACGGGCACGATGGCGATCACCACGGTGCTGTTCTACAACATCGCGCGCACGCAGTGGCGATGGTCGCGCGCCCGCGCCGTCCCGCTCTGCACCGTGTTCCTCGTGGTCGACGGCGCATTCCTCGGCGCCAACGCCCTCAAGATCATGCACGACGGCTGGGTGCCGCTCGCGATCGCCAGCGCGGTCTGGATCCTCATGACCACGTGGGCCTGGGGCCGTGAACGCCTTGTCGAATTCCGGCGCCAGAACGCGGTCCCGCTCACCGATCTCCTCGCACGGCTCGAACGCGAGAAGATTCCGCGCCTTCCCGGCACGGCGGTGTTCCTCACATCGCATCCGGACGGCGCGCCACGCGTGCTCATGCGGCAGCTCGACTACACCCACGTGCTGGCGAGCCACGTCATCCTCCTTCGCATCATATTCGAGGAACTCCCTTGGGTGCGGGGCCGCGACCGGATCTCGATCACCCCGCTCGCGCAGGGATTCGTCCGTGTGGTCAACCGGGTCGGATTCCTGCAGGAGCCCGATCTGTCCGCCGTGCTCGCCGAATGCCGCCTGGAGCACGTCGCACTGTCCGCGGAGGATACGGTGTTCTATATGAACAGCGAGCGCCTCATCCCGACCCCGGAGCGCAACCCGTTCCGCCGCTGGCGGAAGGCACTGTTCATCGTGTTGCTCCGCAACTCGCGGGCAGCCCCCGACTTCTTCGGCCTACCCGCCGACCGCGTGGTGGAAATCGGCGAGAAGGTC
>Ga0182024_10005997_pt1 | contig 26919 bp, 29 predicted proteins | sample P32metaG_FD_120480 | JGI IMG/M metagenome (GOLD analysis project Ga0182024, IMG submission 120480) | Permafrost microbial communities from Stordalen Mire, Sweden - P3-2 metaG (Illumina Assembly) | ecosystem: Environmental > Terrestrial > Soil > Wetlands > Permafrost | place: Sweden: Stordalen...
AGCGCCCGACCTTGCCGGACTCGGCCAGGTCCTGCTCCGCGCCCACTCCACGGTGGTCACGGTCGGCACGCCGAAGGGCGGCCCGGGCAAGACCACGGAGGCGGCGGCGATCGGGGTCCTGGGTGCCCGTGCCGTCGAGCCACACGGCGGCAGCGCCGTGCTCGTCGACGCCAATCTCAACAACCCCGACTCCTGGCGCCAGCTCGCCGTCCCGACCGACGCGCTCACGGTGCGCGAGGTGGTCGAGGCTCTCAACCGGGGCGCACTCGTGCCCAACGGTGAGTTCGCCCGCAACGAGCGCCTGCGGGTCCTGCCCGAGCGCCGCTCCGCAGGCTCCGCGTACACAGCTGCGGAGATCGACCGGCTCGTGACCCACCTCCGGCTCCGCCACACCCTGGTCGTGGTCGACCTGCCCAACACCCTGCCCAGCCTGAGCGAGGGCGCCAAGGAGGCACTCGTCGCCCACTGGCTGGAGCACGCGGATGTCGCGGTGCTCCCGATCGACCTCGGTGAGGCGTCCTTCATCGCCGCCGGCGAGATCATCGACAGCATCGATGCCATGGTCGCCGGATCCAACGGCCGTCTCCTCAGGCCCGGGCTGGTCGTCCCGCTCCTGCTCCCCGGCGACGGCCGCCGGGCGCTCGAGCTCCCGGCGATCGCCGAGCTCCTCGACCACCTCCGCGCCGCGGGGGCCGAGATCGTCGAGGTGCCGTTCACCGTCGACGTGCAGACGGCGAGCCATCGGCGCAGCCCCATCGTCGGCGCCTCGGCTCGCACCGATCGGGCGTTCGCGGGCGTGCTGCGCGCGGTGGTGGCGGCGCGAGAGCGGGCCTCGGCAACCATCCCCCATGGCTGAACGTCGACACACGGCGTCCGTCACCGACCAGGACGAACGTGTGCGGCGCATCACGGCTCTGTGCCTGCGCCTGCTCACCGACCTCGCCCGGGGCGGATACGGCGAGCGGCCGGAGCTGGACTACCTGACCCCGAACTGCGCGGCGAGCGTGCACGGAGCCCTGGCCGCGATCGGCGGTGATGGCTGGTATGTGGAGAGCGACTACGGCGACGCGGTGGCGGGCACCGCCGACCTGAACGGCGACGATGGAGCGGTACGCGTCGAGCTCCTCGTCGTTGACCGCTCCCTGGCCCGCGAGCCCGGCGGTCGGCCGATCGCCCTTCCCCCGGCGCGATGGCGGCTGACCCTCGCGCTGGACACGCGATGCACTCGCATCACCGTCCTGCGGGCAGAGGCCGCGTGAGCACCGGACCGCACGCGCGCTGGTTTCGCGCCCGCCTGGCGGGGGCCGGCACCATCGACATCGGCGCCGGGGAACGCGCCAGCCGCGTGTGGCGGTCGCGACGTATGCACCGAGCCCGGTCGACGGCGCTCGGCGCGGGGGCGGTGCTCGCCCTGGGCTGCGCCACGGCCGGGGTCGTGCTGTCGATCCTCCCGACCGGCGTAACGGTCGCGATGACGGCGACCACCTATCGCATCGGCGATGCCACGCTCCACGCGGTCGCGCCAGGCGTGTACTCCGGTTCGGGGACCCTGGTGCTCAGTCACAACGGCCCCGACCTCACCGCCGGCGGATCCGCAATCGTCGACGGCGCTCGCTGGGTCGCGTTGTGCGAGGTCGCAGCGGGTGGGGCGGCTGAGACGTGCCGTCTGACGAGCGGGACCCGGACGCTGTCCGCACACGACGTGTGGTCCGAGGCCATATGGCATCGGACGTATAGCGTCGGTCTGCGTGCCGACATCGCGTCCGCGCGAGGCGTGCCGGTGCCCTTCCCGGTCGGGCGCTGAGCGCTCCGCGATCAGGCATTCATCTCACACGCTCATCCAACGTCGGCGGCCAAGCCCGGTCGGCGTGGCGGGACAAAGTGTAAGCGGCGTGTGAGCGTTTCGTCGGTACGCTGATCCGATGAATCCGGCCAAATTCCTGAGGCACTCGAGCTGCGCTCGCAGGGATTGGGGGAGAGCGCTCGGCGAGCCGCCCGCTTCGAGCGCAGACACGACGCGGAGCGACGGCTAGTGGCGACCGCCCTTTTGGTGTGTGTGATCGCGGCACTCATGGTGACGTTCGCGATCGGATGGCGGTCGCGAGCACGAAGGCGTCGGGGGCTGCTCCCCCGATGGGGATTGCCGAGGGCACCACGGCGGAATTTCGCGTCCTGGGGTGAGGTGCGATCGCGGCTGGATGGCCGCGTCGCGCGCAAGGTGACGATGATCGTCGACCCAACGGCCTGCGACGGCCTGAGCGAACGATGATCTATCTCGGTCGCGATGTCGCCAGCCGCACCTGGCTATGGGGGAGTCCGGAGAACGCGTACCTGCTGCTCGCTCCGCCCCGCCGCGGCAAGGGCGTGAGCGTGATCATCCCCAACCTCCTGGACTGGCCCGGCCCGCTGGTGGCCACATCGACCAAGGACGATCTGATCGTCCATACGGCCTGCGCGCTCCGTCAGGAGCGGCCGGTGTATGTCTTCGATCCGACCGGCTTCAGCGAGTGGCCCGACCCGGTGGGCTGGGATCCGGTCGCCGGCTGCGAGGATCCCCAAGTCGCCATCTATCGAGCCCGTGCGCTCAACGCCGCCGCCGGCAGTTCACAGGGCATCCAGCACGCCGACTACTTCCAGTCCTACAACGAGGCAATCCACCGTTGCTACCTGCACGCCGCGGCGGTCTCCGGTCGCGACATCGCCACCGTCCGGCAGTGGGTCAACAAGGCGGAGAGCCACGACGCGATCCGGTGTCTGCGCGACAGCCCCGTGGCCCCGGAGTGGGCCGACGACCTCGAGGCCATCACCGGCATGCACGACCAAGCAGTCAGCAACGTGTTCAGCGGTGCGCGGCGCGCCTACGACTGCCTGGCAGATCCCCGGGTACTGCGCGCCTGCCAACCCGGCGCGGCGACCGGATTCAGCGCGGCTCGAATCATCACGGAAAATGCGGCGCTCTTCATCGTCGGCACGTCGGGCGCGCAAGCAAGCATGGCGCCGATCATCACCGCGCTCATCGAGACCATCGCCAACGCGGCCAAGGAGCAAGCCGCGCGCACGGCGACCCGACGGCTCACGCCTCCGCTCGGTCTCTTCCTCGACGAGTGCGCCAACATCGCGCCGCTGCCGTCGCTGCCCCAACTCGTGACCGACGGCGCTGGCCAAGGCATTACCACGATGATCGTGCTCCAGTCACTCGGCCAGGCCCGGGCGCGTTGGGGGGTGGACGGGACCGCCGCCCTGTGGGATGGGTGCACCGTGAAGATCGTGCTCGGCGGACTGGCCGACACCAAGGATCTGGAGACGGTGAGCCGCATGTGCGGCGACGTAGACATCGAGGTGCCGGGCCGGAGCTATACCCCGGCGGGTGAGCAGACTCGCAGTTTCTCGCACCGACGCGTGTCGGCATTCGCGCCGGGACAGGTGCGGACGTTGCACCGGTGGCACGGCCTTCTTTTCTACGAGGAGCTGCGCCCGATCGAGGCGGCGTTGGCTGGTTGGTGGGAGCTCGATCGATACCACCCGCGTGTTGGGCAGGCCGTGAAGTCGTTCGCACTGGCGCGCGTGTCGGGCCCTCAAAGTTGATCAAGCCAGGTCATACGTGCGCGCCACGCTGCGACACTCCTGCGGAAATCCGACCGCTATGCAACCGGTAGAACGCTCGTTTTTCAGACGACCCAGGTCGGGCACTCAACCCTGTAGGACGAGCCAGCAGTGCCAGGTCTGGTCGTACGACTCGAGGAAGATGCGGCCGTCGTGGCCGCGGGCTGTTGCCTAGATTTAAGCGTGCGCATCCAGCCAGTCTTGCCTCGTCGAGGCGATAACGGCATCACTTCGTCGTCGACAGCAGCTCGAGAGGAGGTGTGCTTCCACATCGAGGTAGGCAAGCCATGAGCTGGCGCGCGACGGGCATCCCTGGGTTGGTCTCGCGCTTGGAGCGAGACTTCAAGCAACAGGGTGTCTGGGAGGCTGGGCAGCTGTCACCCGCGTCACGGGTGCTGCAAGGGTTGGACACAGTTGGCACCAGGTGTGCATGGAGAGCATGCGAATCGGTGCGGGTGTTCCTTCTCCAACTCCTGGAGATGGTTGGAGCTGGCGATGCACATGTCTTTGTAACTGGGTGTCCGGCCCGCGTAGCTGATGTTCTCGACGACGAAGCGACGACGGAGCTCCAACGCTGGTATGGCTGGGTTCACGAACGCTACGGTCTCGCGTTGAGCCTGTTCATGTCGCATCCAAACCCAGATTCCGTGATCGCTCGGGTGAGTGAGCTCCTTTATCACGAGCTCGACCCGTATTTGGTGCCGAGGTTTTCGTCATTGGGCACAACCCCGGCAGCTCCCTGGCTGAGTGCGGCGCCCATAGGCGTGCTGTAAGCGTGACGGGGCGCCCGAGGGCGACGAGGCGAACATGACCTCGCCCATCGCTGCTACCTGGATTTGACTAGCACCATCGCACTCGCGGTCTCTTGTCCAGCTCACGCCTGACGTGGTCGGCGTCCAGGCTGTCGAACATCCTCGACAATCGGCCCAGACCGTCGGACGACCTCGGCGGCGGTCTTTTTCGTATAGCTATGAACCAGTAGCGCAAGGTCCGTTTCGTTGGAAGGTGCATCACTGACCAACGCAGCTAGGAGACGGCTCCGACTCACTTCGCCACACGTGGTGCCAACGAGTTCGACAAGCGCGTTGAGTCGCTGATCCACGGGCGACGGCCAACGCACGCTGGTCGTGACTCGAGCGCATTGCTCGATACGGGTTCGAGACGGGATCGCCTTCGCTCTTATTCTTGCACGCATCGATGCTCATGTTATATAATTATCGTATAATCCGCGTATTGGGGGTGCGGCCGTTGATGGATGCTCGCAAGGCGTCGGTGGCGCTTGGGACGGATCTCGACCCGAACACAGCGGTCAAAGGCGTGGCTGAGTCGGAACGGACGCTCCGGATCCTCACGCTCAACATCTCAGGGCCATCGATAGAACGAGCGAGTCGGATTCTCGACTTTCTTTCCGACCTCGATCCGGACGTAGCCGTCCTCACTGAGACGCGTGGCGCGCCTGGAACACGTTTCATCCTCGACGCTTATCGTCACGCTGGGTACGCAGTGCTCGCGCCCGAGAGTCAGTTGAGTGGAGAGCGTGGCGTTGCCATCATTCATCGCGTGAATTCACCGGGCAGCGCTCGGGAGGTCAGCGGGCCGGACCTCGCCTACCGGCTGAGCATTACGACTCTCGGCGAACATGCACCGATCGCCTTGGTCGGAGCCTATGTCCCCTCCCGAGACGCTTCAGCGGAGAAGATCGAGCGCAAGCAAACGTTCCTTCGTCAGATGGTCACGCTCTTACAGGTGCTGTCGGTAGACCAGGACGTGATCCTAATGGGTGACTTCAACATCATCGATCGGACGCACGTCCCGAGATATCCCGCGTTCAGATCGTGGGAATACGATGCCCTGGCAGCGATTCGTGACTGCGGACTCGTGGAAGGGTTCTCACACCTATATCCGGACGAACGGGCATATAGCTGGTTCGGGCGCACCGGAGACGGCTACCGGTACGACTACGCCTTCCTGTCGAAGTCGTTGTTGAACCGGCTGCGGGATTGCGAATACATCGACGCATCGAGACAGCTGGGCGTGAGTGATCATTCCGGATTGCTCATGACGATGGGGAGCGGCCGAACCACGATGCTCCGTGTCGACGACCCCAGGGTGGCGGAGCGATAGGCACTCCTGATCTGAGCAGGCTCAGGGCGAAACATGTTGCAAGTCGCCGATCCAGTCGTGATCGTGATGAGCGTGTCGCGGACGGCGCTGAGCGGGTGCAGGCGTGGCCGCAACCGACCTCGAGATCCTGAGCTAGGACGAGGACATTGCGGCCCGTGATAGGCGAGCCTCGCTACAACCGCACCGGTGAGCGTCACGCGGCAGGGGCTTGCTCATCGACACCCCAATTGGTCCTGTCTTGACTCGCAGCCGCGATCGGGCTAACTTGAAGTACGCTCTGGCTTCGACCGATTGACCGCCGCGATCCTTTGGGAAGCTCGTCTTCAGGAGGATTTGACGTGGCACGAGATCACGAAACTCGCGAGCAGCGTCGGAGAAGTCGGGGACGCCCCCATCCGGCTGGGGATCCGGGCCAACGATGGATCCGAGGAGCTTTTAGGATCTTCAATCGGTCTGGTTGGACCACGCCGGCGGAGTACCGACTGATCGGCGAGCTCGGTGACTTGATGCGAACGCAGGTCATCTCGATTGAAAGACAGTTCGACGGTCTTCTTCTCAGCAGTGGGCGAGATCGCTGCCTCTTCCGCGAGCGGATAGCGGCGATCCTTGCCGAGCGAGCGAAAGCACTGCGCGTAGGAGCAACGACCACCTGCCGATTCTCGACCAAGTCGGAGTGAGACAGCGTCGAGTGACGGGGCTGGGTTGAACTATCCTTTGCGCATGCTCGCGTGTCCGGCGCCATCGACCCCGGGCCTTGGGTGGCCGCCGTGATGCTTCCACTGCGCCTGCATGCGGAGCGAAACACGAACGCAAAGCTGCGACAGATGACCTCAGGTGACCACCACTCGTCGTGCTACTTTCGCACCGGACCGCCGCCGGGTACTAGGAAGGCTTTGATCCAGATCACCGAGCGGTGCAATCTGCACTGTGCGCACTGCTTCGTGTCGTCTACAGTGCGTGGGCGGGACCTCACGGTAGCCGAGATTGAAGACGCCTTGATGCCAGTGTTGACAAACACGGCAGTCCAGCGGGTGACCCTTACCGGCGGAGAGCCGTTTGTGCATCCGGATCTCTTCGCGATCGTTGACCGCATGCGGGCGATGAGCAGCGTGACTATCTGCTCGAATGCAACGCATATCGATGGTGATTCCGCACGTCGCCTCTCTGGGTACCAGAACGTCCACGTCAACGTGAGTATCGACGGATTCAACGCTGCCACTCACGATCGCCTGCGCGGTCAGTCTGGAGCGTTCGATGCGACTATGGAGGGGCTCGCTCACCTGGCGGCGTTCGGCCTCGTCAAAGGGATCCTCGCGACCCCGACGGCAACCTCAACGGCTCAGGACTTTGTTGAGCTCTGCCGGCTCGGCGATCGGGTTGGAGCCGACTACGTGTTGATGAATCCGCTTTCACCACTCGGGCGGGGGGTCGGGAGTGCGCGCAAGCTTGGGGCCACCAAGGAAACGATGCGTTCGATTGGAGCTGCGATTGATGGAGCCGACGATCTCCAGGTCGAGCCCGTCTACATCCGCTTTCCAGCTTCTGGGCGCACGCTGTCTGGTTGCGCAGCAGGTGACATCTATTACGTCTTCGCCAATGGAGATGTCGCCTACTGCCCGTACTTGGTTTTTGCTGCTCGCGCGCCAGGGTCCGCACACGCAGCGGAGACGTTCATGGCGGGCAATATCTTTCGCGATCAGGATGTAGCTGAGCGGATCTGCAGCTTCAGTCCCGAGCGGGATCTCCATGTCGGGGAGAACGCCACGTGTCGCGGCTGCGCTATTGCGTCAGACTGTGGCAAGGGATGTCCGGCGGCCGTGGTGGCAGCCGGGGGCGTGGTTGGTGACCACGACTCCGGAGTGTGCGATCGATGCTAGATGCGTACCCGTGGATTCAGGCATTGTGGGGCGGTGCCGCTTCTTCGGGGGATACGGGGCTGCTGGTCGCCGTCGAGGGAGCGCACGGATCAGGCAAATCAACGACGGTCGACAGCGTAGTGGCACTGCTGGCGGCGCGTGCGACCGATCACGTGGCCACCAAAGAGCCGACTCCCGGCGAACTCGGGGACTTCGTTCGTACCGCGTCGGAATGGCTCGACGGCTCTGCTCTGGCAGCGCTGATCGCCGCAGATCGTTGGTACCACGTGGAGACGATAATTGCCCCGGCGCTTAGTCGCGGTGCGATTGTGATTACCGACCGCTACATCCCGTCATCGCTCGTCCTGCAAACGATGGACGGCGTGGCACTGGCATACATTGTCGCGGTGAACAATGGTCTGCCAGCGCCTGCTTTGACCGTCTTCCTCGACTGCCCGGTGGAGGTGCTTGCCCGGCGGCGTTCAGCTCGGCAAGGATCGACGCGGTTCGAGCGAGATGGGGACATGGTGGAGGAAGCCGCTCTCTACCAGACGGTGGCCGCGGGGCTCGAGAGAGGCTTGGACGAGCGAGTAATGGCGTTCGACAGCTCGCTGGTACCTCCGGGTCAAATCGCGGAGGCGGTGGTGGCTCGCATTGACAGGCTCCGTGCAGTTGGAGGGATCGCGGAATGAAGGTACTGACGCTCAACATCGCCAACCCGGCGCCGGCTAAAGCCGAGAGGCAGCTGGCATGGCTCGCCGAGCGTGATGACGATGTGATTGTTCTGACGGAAACAGGCGCTGGGCCGGGCAGCGTGGCGCTCGTCGACGCTCTCGCCTTTGCCGGGTACGCAACCTCGTGGGAGCGCCCGCCTGCCGAGGAACGTGGGGTACTCATTGCCAGTCGATTGGAAGTCACCGAGGCGTCTCCTCGGCTGCCCTACCTTCCGTGGCGGGCGCGTGCTGTCGTTCTCGCCAACTCTCGCATTGCGGTCATTGGCACTTACATTCCGTCACGCGACGCGTCTCCGACAAGAACAGAGCGAAAGAAACGGTTCATGAGCGAATTGTGCGGTTGGCTCGACGTAGATACTGCGACGTACGATCGTTTAGTCCTTGGCGATTTCAACGTAGTCGATCGGCGAGATTATCCTCGCTATGCCTTCTTCCAGGAATGGGAGTACTCGTTTTTCGATGTTTTGACGAGCCTGGGCATGGCCGATGGCTTCCGACTCATGAATCCTGCGAGCCGTGAGTACAGCTGGGTCGATCGGACAGGGTCCGGCTATCGATACGACCACACCTTTGTCGACCGTGCGTTCACCAGCGCGGTGAGTGTCTGCTCTTACCTGCAGGAGACTCGGCATCTTCAGCTGTCTGATCATGCGGCGATGGTGATGGACGTGGACATTCCGAGTGACCCGCCGCGCCGCGCCGTCGTTCGTCTGATGTCACAGCAGCCGGTGCTGTTCTGAGCGCGCCCGAATCGTCTGCGGGAAGATCGCCCTGGCGAGCGCGGATCGCTGCGGGACGGCGTGTCTGTCGCTTCTAAGTAGCGCTCTGAAGAGTACGTTCTGTCCGGACGACCAGAACGACCCCTTGGATTACTGCTCCTCGAGGCTACGCTCATGACCGTGAGATTAGAGGATCCGACCTTCATCGAGACCTATGGCAACGTGCGGTGCGAAGAGCTCGCTTCGCGTGTGCGACAAACTGAGACGCACTCGCTCATTGGGCCATCGCTGTTTCTCCAAGCGCAGGCGCTCGATAATCTTCCAGCGGAAGGCGTCAATTTGTGGTGTCAACGGTTCAGCAAAATCGTCCCACGCTGTATCGAAGAGAGGCAGAAGGAGATTTTGATACATGCCCGGGTGATACCTTCCGTCTCGGACAAGACAAACCGCGGATTCTGCGAGGAAGCCGAGCTCAACATCCTTGAATGGTCGCGGGAGTCGTAGTTCAGAACCGGCAAAGGATCTTTGTTGGTCGAACCGTTTATCCGGCGAGTCGGGGCGGTAGTCGGACATGCTCACGGTGTGGTCGTTTTGGTTGTCGAAGGACAGGATAGGCTGGTCTCTGAGCAGAAGAAAGTCAAAGTCAGAACGCGAAAAGATGTGGAGGCTGAGAACGTACGTTCCTAAAAGGCCCGATGCTTCGAGGAGTGGATCGCGCTTCGTGTCCCATAGAGGCAGCTTGTGGCTGAACATTCGCGGTGCTGGCGGGTCGAGACGGCGAAATGCCGATACGCGTTCCCGGAGGTCATCCACCCTATTCGTGTTCGCACCGTCGACATGTCCAAGGCACTCGCACAAGTGATCAAGGTCGTCATAGCTGTCAAGTACCAGAATGAGATCCATGTCGCTGGCGTCCTGAGGCTGCGCCGTATTGATGGGGTCTTTGCCAGGCTGTAGCGGGACGTGCTGCGCGCCGCTCCCGTCATGATTCGACGTAGTCTTCGCCCAATTCGCGCCGCGAATGTTCATGAATCGCCCGTACCCGATCGAGCCGCCCACCACTGCGCCGCATAGGGTGAGTGCACGCAGCGACCGCATGAGAGCGTCGAGGTCCCGCAAGCGACGACAGGTTTCGAATGTGGCTTCCAGTGGCGTTGGTCGGCGACGCTGAGATCCTGGGGGATTGTAAGCGGTGAACCTAACACCGCCCGCGACAGAGGTGCTACTGATGAGCCGCTCGTCGAAGTACAGCCGAAGGAAGGGATCGTCGGCTGAAGTCTTGTCATCTTCCACTTGCGCGAAGATGTGCAGTGCGTGTGAGGCGAGTTCCGCCTCGACGCCGGAGTAGCTGCTGGCAACTCGGCCGAGCGCTTGGGCAAGGAACCCGGGAATGACCACGGGAAGGTACGTGGCCTCTTGGTCATCGACAATCCTGGAGAGTTGACGGTAGATACCCTCGACGCGACCCCAATCTGCATGGGCATACGGAGTCCGAATTCCGGCCGGCGTCAATGGGGCGACTCCGGCACTTTGCAGTTCGCCTGCAACCCCCCGTGCTTTTGCTCGCGAAGCTGGGTGAGTTGCCGGGGCGCCATATCGACCCTCCCCAAGTTTGGCCAGATGCCCCGTGGCTCCCGAGCATACCGCGAGCCGGGCGCGGGGAGATCTCGAACCGGAGCTCCTGGCGCCGCGCTATGGCGGCGCTTCGGCGCAGCATCTCCGCCTCCCCTCGTCAGGAGGACGTCGATCTGTCATCTCTATCGTCCCCACGCTTCTGGGAATTTGTTAGCATTTGTGCTAAGATTCTATGTCTCGAGCCTTCCGCTTTCGCAACTATGGAGTGTTCGTACCTCAAGAACGGGGCCAACCACACCACCTTCCGCACGCGCACATCAAGAATCGAGGACGGGTGATCGCATCAGTCTTCCTTTTCACTCTGACGGTCTATGGGCAGCACGAGCCGCTTCCAGATGAGCTGATTGCGCGACTTCGGGACGCTCAAGAGGAGATGCTCGAACTTTGGGGGACGTTGAACCGGGATGAGTGATACCGCTCGACACGCTTGGCTCAGCCCGGGGTTCGGTGATGTTGTGACCGCCCGGATCGCGGATGGGGACCTCGAGGTTGAATTTGCTAACGGCGACCTCGTCCGGGTGCCCCTGCGGACGTTCGGCATCACCGGGAGCGACCTCCAGGTCAGCGTTGATCCGGAGGAAGCGCTCAGCGTTCGCGTCTTTGGGGGAGCTGGAGAGGCGCGTGAGATCAGCTGGACCCAGTTGCGTTCTGCGAGCGATCCGGCTTTCGCGCAAGAGATGCGTAAACAGGACGCTGACGAGTCGCGCCGACTAGGATTGCGCCTGCGCGCGCTGCGTGAGGACCGCGAGTTGAGCCAACGGGATCTCGCGAAGTTGGTCGGGATGCCGGCGCCACAACTTTCGAAGATTGAGAGCGGAGCCTTTGATCTTCGGGTGTCGACGGTGCAGACGCTGCTACGGACGATGGGCGCAACGCTCGCAGACATCACCGGGCCGGAGGCTCTCGAGGTGTCGCGCAAAGAGCTGCGGAGTAGAGCCACGCGCGCAGGCGTCCCGGGAGAGGTCACGGACCGCTTGATCGCTGGCAGCCCTCGAGGGCTGCTGATGGATGTTCTCGCCCGCGGCTTCGACTGGACCAAGGACCAGCTGATTGCAGGGGTGCCGCATACGCAATTGGTGCCGAGCCCGGTTCGGTTCCGCGCCGTTCGCCGCGGAGAGCTCGAACGATCCCCGCTCGTCAATCTGGCATATCGAGTCTGCCTTATCGTCGGCGAGCACGCTTCACTGGCCACATACCGCGGCGTTCCCTCTGAGCCTGCACAGCTGCGCAAGGACGCCCTTGACACGGACGGGTACGTTAGCCTCGCATCGCTGCTTGCATGGTCTTGGAATTCTGGCCTACCAGTTCTCCCACTTCATGGCCGGGGGGCCTTCGCAGCGTCAGCGTGGACGATCGGTGAGATCTCGTCGATCGTCTTGAAGGAGACGCGTGAGCCCGCTGTCTTCTGGCTCTTCGATCTTGCTCACGAGCTGGGACACATTGCACGCGGACATCTGGAGGGTGGCGGCTTGGTCGATGTCGAATCATTGCAGCTTCATCCGGCGGAGGCCGCTCTGGACGAGCGAGAGGCGAATGAGTTTGCTCTCCAACTTCTGCTGCCACGCTACGACGAGCTGCTTGCTGCTGTGAGAGCTGAGACACGTGACAACTATTTGCGTTTCAAAGGAGCTGTTGCCATGGTGGCGAAGCGCGCGCAGGTGAGTCCCGGGGTCTTGGGCATGGTCGCAGCGTATGAGATGACTGATGTGGGTCAAGGTAAAGATCGCTGGGGGTCCGCTAGCAATCTGGCTCGGCCCGAAGGCCTTGGGCGGGTGATAGTGCAAGAACAAGCGCGAGCTCACCTGACGACGGCTGGACTCTCCGAAGCGGACGCCGTCCTGATCGATTCGGTTGTGCTGTCGCTCACCGAGCACGCTGAGTAACGGGAGGGAGAACGTGCGACCAGACGGCGCGACCGATGTCTTCAAGCCAGGTTCATCGTTCCAGGACGCAGTCGACATCGCGGCAGAAGGCAGAGGTCACGCTGATCGTGCTGCGGACGTCAGATCGAGTGCGCTTGGTGCTTTAAGCCGACCCTGCTCGACAATGCCAATGATGCCGCGGCGCCCGTCCACGGCTCGTTCTCGTATCAACGCAAAGGACCAACGAGCGTCTGGGAAGATGTCAATGCGATCAAACTGAGCTCGCTCAAAAGCGGAGAGGGGGCTCGATTGGACCTGGCTTCCACGGAGGTGCTCTACGTCGGTAGCCGTACCTTAGAGAATTGCTGTTCGGAAACGCGATCAGCGCGCTCCTCACCCGGTTGACGCGCTCGCACCAGTGGGGTGTGACATAGGTGCGGCCGCGCGCGCCGCGGCGACCTCGATCGCACCAGACGACGCGATTCCGCGTTTACTGCATCGGCGGCCGCGATGTCACGACATGCCCCCTCTGAGCGCATGTCTGCCTTGGCGCGTCGCCTGATCGCGAAGCCAGCCGAACGTCTCCCCTGGCCGCTGCCGGTGCCTATAATCACCGCCAACAGTCAGCGGGTGCAGCCGCAGCAGGTAGGGGATTAATGTGTCGGGAGCTGAATCTTCAGGCCCCAGTTGGTCACAGGTCGCGCCTCGTCGTCGGGCAACCGCCTGGCCTGACTATCAGACGGTTGGCGGCGAGGCGCGCGCTCACCGCTTCACCGCCGACGGGCAAGACGATTTCGCCGGGTACGCGGCAGACGCTTTCGCCGCGTTCGGGGCGTTGGAAAGCAATGTCTTGTATCGCTTCGTCATGGGACTCGAGAACGAGCCCACCCAAATGCCACTCGAGCAAGTGCACGGTCTCGGCGACCCCTTCGCGACTGCACTCTTGAAGCAGGGCAGGTTCCCGACGACCCTCGACGACGTCCTCAGTGCTCTTGATAGCGCTCAGGTGGTTCCAAGTCAACAGGTGTATGTGATCAGCGAATCTGGCCAGATATCTCCCACCGCTCTACTGGAGCGAGATGTCCGGTTCGCGATCATTCGAGGTCCTGACTCGAACACAGCAGATCTCATGATCAGTACTAGCGCAGTTGCAGGTCCGGAGGAAGCCTTCTTACAGCTCGCCGCTTGGGACGACAGCGCCGAGGTCTTCAACTACTACATGCGAATCGGTGGAACGTGGGTGTGGGCAGGCGATTCAAACTTAGCCCTCGCCCCAGGGTCGCGCGGGCAAGGCTGCTTCGACAGTCATGTGAACGGTAGCGTCGTGATGAAGGAGCTCAAGCGACCGTGGATTCACTGGCAATCTATGAAGGCGACTCTTCAGCTCGCGGCCGACGACCCCTTACGCAGCAACCCTCTCTACACTTCTGCGAGCGGTGCTGAGAAGCTCGAACTCATCATTCGCCCGACGGTGCGACGTTGGACGATGGCACGTCTACAACGCGCGACCGCCAGCTCACAACTGGAGCATTTGCCTTGGGTGGCACGCCACCTCTGTACGACTACCACCGTTAACCTCGCGAGCAGCGACCAAGAGAGCACAGTCGTTGCCGGCGGCGGTCAGACCGAGTTGCTGCTGCCCATGGGCTTTTGGCTTAATAGTGACCTGTTGCTCGACGTCCAACTGAATATCCCGGCGAACTTCGATCCGCCTCGTGCGCCGTCGGCGTTGTATGCCGCGAGTCTCACCCGCTACGAGTTTGCCCTGGTTGAAGGTTCGTTCCGAGCACCGGGCGATACCTTTTTCGCGTTCCTCGTACCCGAACCCGCGTTCGAGGACACGGTCGTCGTGTTGGAAGCTGTGCGGATGGGTCTGCTCAGCCCGAAGTTTGTCGCCTCTGTCGCCATGATCGACTTCCCAAACCCTGTCTACAGCCCTGCAAGGGCTCAACTCATGACCCACTTGCCGGAGTCAGTCTCGCTTGCGTCTGGGCTGGATATCTCGCAGGCGCTTGCAGCAACCATTGTCGCCGCTGCCGCGTCCACGCCCGTTGACAGCCCAGAGCGAGCGTTTGCGGCCAACTGGCAGCTCGGCCCAAGCGAATGGCAGCCCGCCTTCGCCAAGCGAATCCAAGATTTTATTGCCGCCGTGGCGTCGAGGGCATCGACTGCGCAGGGATTCGACGACTACACACGCCTGGCCGAGTCGCGGCGCCGCGAGTTTCGGCAAGCACGGCTCTTCGAATTCGCGCTCACGTTGCCCACTACGAATATTCCCGCAGATGCTCCGCTGTTGCAGATGAACGCGAACGGCACTGTCAGCCCGAAGTAACGGACTCAGGAGGGAACGTCTTGGTACTTGCCTCGTTTGATCCACCAGGTGGTCTCACCGATCTGGACGCGGATGGGCGCAACAAGTGGGGCCTTTTCCTGTCGGACACCGTCGACAGCGCCATCACCGGCGACCCGACGCACACCAACGACAGTCCTCGCGCTCAGTTTTACAATCTCACAAAGACCGAAACCGACGCCGACGAGAAAACTCAGGATATAAGTTGGATTGCCTTCCCGCGTCAGGTTGCGATCGGTTCTGGCTCGGACGTGCAACGCTGGACCCGCGCGGACGCGTCGCGCGACGTGCAGGATGAGTATTGCGAGTGGTGCGTCACGCGCAGGAGCACCGACCACAAGATTACGCGCGTCACGTTTACCTGTGAGGGTCCTGAGTATTGGGAGATTCTTGCCGCAAGCAGTCCGAAGACCGTGACAGCTCTTTACCAACAACACATTAGCCCGGACGTCAAACAGGACGACCTCTTTGACTCGGGCGGCAAGTACATCGAACGAAATCGCTGGAACACCGACACTACAGAAGGTGCGATGCACCTTGTTCAGGCGAACAACACCTTAGGCGCCGAAATCGAGCTGGCTGCCGCGGCGACTATCATTCGGGTCATCGGGGGACGAGTGCTCACCGGTGAACAGGAGCTAATCCACTGCAGTGGGTACGGTGCGCCGGAGCGCAACAGTGATCCACATATTGGCGGCGTGGTCAATGGTGTGGCACAGCTCAAAGCCGATATCGCCTTGGCCAACCCGGTGGGACTGTACTTTGAGGATCTCTCTACCGCCGGATGGGCTGCGCCAGACGGCTCTGACCCGAAGACATTCTGGTCGTTCACTCGTGGGACTGTTGGTCACTTTGTTCGAGCCGTATATGAGGTCCCGAGCGAAAAGGCCTTCGTTGTTGGCGACATCACCATCAGTGGGGCTCCGATCAGTTTCGGTGGACAAATCGCCGATTTCATCAGCATGAAGCTGACTGCTGTGGCTTGCCGCTTCGGTAAGAGCAGCGTGGCTCCCATGACGTCTTGCGTTATGGCGGCCCCGAAGGCCACCGGCATGAAGCGACTCATAGCGGGGGCGAGCACGCTGAACGCATCTCGCTTCGCGTAAGGCTCTCATCTGGCGTCGGGCCGCGTCTGGCTGTAGCGCTCGTTTGGTCCCGTCGATCGGGACGGGACAACGGCGGGGTCCGGCAGGCAACGGAGTCGCCGGAGCTCGCCAAGAAGGCGCCAGTGGGGTGCGCTTGGCGACGGCGCCTCTCCAGGGTCCGGCGCCGCATGCTCTTAGAGCGGCGGACCAACGGTGACCTTGTCGATCTTGCCTTCAATCGCGAGACACAGCGCGCGCAGCTGGGGCAGCCACGAGTCACAATCCTCATCGTCGACGAATGTGAGGATGCTGATCACCCCCGTGTCAAGGTCGCCAGCAATGGCGGGCCCTCCTTGGTGATAGCGCCTGTAGATCACATCAGCAGCCCGGACCAATGCAGCATCCATACGCTCCGAATGGAGCAGGCAGGCCGCGGTGATCCGAATCTCAACCTGACCAGTCACATCGATGGCACTCTTAGCCTGACTTGACAAGCCTGCAGCGCCGCCATGCGGACCTTTTCCACCGCTTGCTGGCTCCCTCCTGATTCCCGCGTTCCTGCCAATGAGCCGCTCTACGCCAAATACCAGAGGGGCGTCAATGTTGGCCCGCGAGATGTTAGCGCGCAACGGTGGACATCCGCCGCGCAGCCCTTCTATCGGATGACGCGATTGAAGTGCGATGGGTGCTCTATCCGCAAACCCACTCAGTGGGTCGTGCGGCTGCTGGAACGCTCGGCCTTGTGGGCCTGGCGTTCGGGAGTGCGACGCTCAGCATTGGGGACGCTCAATGTGCCTCTGCTCCCATCGACTCATGCACGCGGCGGAGTCACATTGGCGACGCACTTGGATGTAGTGCGGCGGGGCGGATCAATCGAAGCGCCACGCAAAGCTTCCGACCTCAGAGCGCCCTGTCATGCGCAAGGCGACGATTCGTGGGTCGGGCCGTCTGATTGGGCGCTGCCCTCCCTCACCTCCACTACGGCGACCTGCGTCGCGCACGCCGTCGAGTCGAAGGCCGACCACCGGTCACTGAGCGATGGGGAGGCTCGCCTGTAACCGACCTTGCTCGCTTTATCCAGCGCGAACCCAACGATTTACGCTCTGGGTGATATGTCGGTCTTTATCCAACGCAGGCAAGCTCTCTGCGAGCTCCCGACGAGTTGTCGGAGGTGTGTCACCGGCAACGACGGGAGCGCCCGAGGTTGTGCTCCGATTCTTGCGAGCACGAGGCACGCGTGAGCTCAGGCTATCTCCATCGATCGGCAGCTTAGGTCAGGTCGTCCGTTGCGACCAAGGCATGGACAGAAAAGCACGTCGGTGAGGTCTGCGCCTGCACTGGAGCGTGATCGTGAGGAACGTATGTAGGGGATGCCGTCGGGTGAGTTCCGATCGCCGGCACAGAAAGGTTGCGATCGCATCCTGCAACACGTGTGCCTTCCGCCGGCTCGTAGGTGTCACTCGAGTCATAGATGTCTCAGAGCGGCAGCTCTTCCCAAACCGCCTTAGCCACAGTTCGTTGGGGGGTCACGTTGGCCGCTGAACCATCTCATAAGCCTGAAAAGTGCTATCTGCTGATCGAGCCACGGGGCGCTGCACCGCGGCTCGCGGTCCGACTGCGAAGGCCGGTCCAGGCTGGCCGTTCCCCCACTTGATTTTCCGCCGAAAGTGGCGTAACTTCCAGAGCCTCAGCGCCCGTTGCCAAGCCGGGCGGACCCTCAGGAGCGGATGACCTATGGAGCGGATCCGACGCTTTGCGAAGTTACTTGCCGTCCTCTCCGTCAGCGGAGCGCTGCTAGCAAGACAGGCTGACTGACTTCATGGGGAACGTTCATCCAGAGTGACACTCGCTCAACGAGCCCGGACTCTTGATGGCGGCACCTGCTCCGGCATTGATCGCCACTAGCTTCAGACCAACAAAGGAGGGAATACGATGGCAACGACCATACCGAACCTGGAGATAACCCTCGTCACCGGCGGCGATGATCTTCGCGGAGACAGTTCCGCGACGGCATACATCATTGCAGTCGAGAACGGCGGCACCAAGGAGTATTCCACGATTCTCAAGACGGAGACTGACGCTAGCTGGGATAACGACACGACGCACGGCCCGATTGTTTGGAACATGCCACCCGGGATAACCGACCAGGACGTATCTCGCTTTGGTATTCGCATGGAGTCCCATGAGAGCGGCACGGAAACATCCGACAACTGGGACATCAACAGTGTCGTAGTCACGTATCCCGATGGTAAGGGTGGTCAGTCGGTGCTCATCGACCTTGCCGGAGGTCCGCTAGTTCGGCTAACAGGTAGTGAGCCTCAATGGGAGACCGAGGTCTAGATGTACAACTGACGATGGCCGATTACGCTAGGGCCCCGGTCTTTTGGCGCAGTCGCTCGTAGGGAGTTTGGCCACCCAAGCCTCCGTGCGGGCGGTCGAAATTGTAGAAGTCCTCCCACTCCTGGAGCTTAGTTGTGAAGAGCCGAGCGTCGTCGAGCACCATGCCATCGAGGAGGCGGGTAGAACTCCTCGCCGTCGATCCGATGTGACCGCTCCGATCAATCGAGCTGACCTGAATGGCATATGCCGACGCGTTGGAACGGGTGCCCGATGGGCGCCGCGGACCATACGGCGATCGTCCAACAACGGTGGTCCTACTATTAGACGAACCCGCTAGCCCAAAGAACCAACAGGGCGGAAAGCGCCGCTTGACAGCACCGACTAAGGCGGCTACCATCGGCGCGTTCTCTTAGAACGGAAGGCGGGAAGAAGCAGGCGGGAAGGCTATCGTGATCGGCACCGTCAGGTTGGCGACGTGGGTATCCTCATCACCACGGTCGTGCTGTCATAAGTGTTGTTGGGCACGTTCGGGTTGCTAACGATCGTGAGCCACCGTCAATTCGCAGCCCTTCTCGTTGGATCGCCGCGGGCAATGCGAGGTTGGCGCTCCGCAGACAAGCCAACGCGCCAAGTTAAGTATGACGGTGGGTGGCCAACCTGGCAGGTCTCCCCGAAGGAGCCTTCCTCGCTTGGGCGGTTGGAGTTCGATCCCGTTTGAACGATAGATTTCGTCCGAGCGTAGCGAGGAGAGCAGATGAATCTTGAGCCAAACTTCGCGTACAACCCGAACCCCTCACCGCCGCCGCCGGCTCCAGTTCCGGCCCCGGCTGATGCTCTCGGACTGCTTGCCGGCTTGCAAGGCAAATGGGTTGGGACTGGATTCAACGCCATTTGGCGACCGAACGTCTTGACAAGCGGGCAAGACCGCTTCCTAGAACTGAACAGCACCAGTGAGATCTTGGAGTTTGATCAAATTCCAGGCGAGATTCCAAACCGTGGTTTGCTGCAACCGGATATCAGCATGGGCGGCCTCCGATATCTTCAGCAGATCAGCGACGTTAACCTGCCTGCGTCCAACAATGGGCTCCACATCGAGCCGGGTGTCTGGCTGAACATTCCTTCCACCACCAATCCCGCGGTCTCCGCAAGCATTGCGCGGCTTGGCTCGATCCCTCACGGTACGACCATTCTGGCCCAGGGACTCGCAAGCCTCGCTACGGGAGCGCCGTCCATACCATTGATCAACCTCAACCCATTCAGCATCGGTAATCCGCCGGGCACCTCACCGTTCCCGGAGCAGAACCTTGCCACAACGACGGCTTTCCGCACGCCTGCAACGCAGTTGGCAGGAATCACCCAGGCGATGATTGATGATCCCAACAGCGTCCTCGTGGCGGCGTTGGCGGGTCATACGATCGTCTCGACCGTCACTCTGCATGTGTCCAGTGCCGATCTACCCGTTGAGGGAGGTGGGACGCTCAACACCGCATTCCTGGTGGGTGGCGCCGCTGGACCCAACGCCAACGCTGCGGTGGTCACGGCGACGTTCTGGCTCGAGACGGTAAAGGGAACACCGAATGTTCAGCAGTTGCAATACAGCCAGACCGTGCTCCTCAACTTTAACGGGCTGAGCTGGCCACATGTAACCGTCGCGACGCTCAAGGCTGCCTAAGGATCCGATGTTCGCAGCCGTCGGCGACCACATCCGCATATCGCCAATGTTCGGCCACATTGAATGGTCGGTCAGGGTGGCGATTCTCTTGAAGATCGCGTAGCCAGTGCCCGCCTGAATATGGCTCCCAACGAGCGCTTCGACGTTGTCATCATCGGTTCCGGGTTCGGTGGATCAGTCATGGCCTACCGGACGGCCGCAGCCAAACTGAGCGTCTGCGTTCTCGAGCGGGGTAAGCCGTACCCACCCGGGTCGTTTCCGCGCAGCCCGCGGGATATGGCTGCCAACTTCTGGGATCCCGAGCGAAGGCGGCCACGGCCTCTTCCAGGCATGGGCGTCGCCCGGAATCGAGGCGGTTGCGTCGGCCGGTCTCGGCGGTGGATCCTTGATCTACGCAAACGTGCTCATCCGCAAAGATGAGCGATGGTTTGTGCAGCCCAACCCGGTGACGGGAGCCGCTGAGGACTGGCCTGTCACGCGCGCCGTGCTTGACCGGCATTACGACCAAGCGGAGAAGATCTTGGCTCCCCAACGTTACCCACTGGACGTCGAGCCGTATGCGTCGACGCCGAAAACGCTGGCATTTCGCGGCGCCGCGCAGCGAGCGGGTCTGGACTGGAGCCTGCCGAATTTGGCGGTCACGTTCGGCAATCCGGGACATCCCGCGGTGCCGGGCGAGCCGATTGCGGAAGCGGAACCTAACCTGCATGGCCGGACGCGGTATACGTGCCGCCTGGTCGGCGAGTGCGACGTTGGCTGTAATTTCGGCTCCAAGAACAGCCTCGACTACAACTATTTGAGCATGGCCCAGCGCGAAGGTGCGGTCCTGCGAACCCGTTGTGAAGTCCGCCGCTTCGCTCCACGCCCCGAAGGGGGCTTCTCGGTCTGGTACGTCGAGCATTCGTCAGAGGACGAAGGTCACAGGACCAATACGAGCGGGCTGGAACTCCATGCGGTTGTCTGTGATCGTCTCGTCGTCTCGGCAGGGACCTTTGGCACCACGTACTTGCTCTTGAAGAACCGAGACAGCTTCCCGTTGGTGAGCAAGCAACTTGGCACCCGCCTGTCCGGAAATGGTGACCTTCTCGGCTTTATTCGCCGGTCCAAAAGCTGGGCGAAGGATGGGGGAGTAACAGGGTTTGCACCGTCACTCGGCCCGGTCATCACCAGCACCCTTCGGGTTGCGGACACCGTCGACGGTGGCAATGGCCCCGGCTACTACATTCAAGAGGGCGGTCTGCCGGGGTTCGCCCAGTGGGCGCTCGAAGCTGCCGATACGCCCGACGAGGCGGTCCGAGCTACGAGATTCGCAGCGAGAGAGGTTTGGGGAGCCATCCGGCATACGCCCAAAAGCGACCTGGGGGGCGAGATCTCGCTCCTCCTCGGAGGTGGCGAAGATTCGGATGGCCTGATGATCCTGCTTGGCATGGGTCGTGACACGCCCAATGGCGTGATGTCACTCCGGGATAAGTGGTTGGAGTTGCACTGGGATCTGGCGCGATCCAGGACGTACTTCGACCGAGTGAAGGCAACGATGGCTCGCTTGGCCCACGAGCTTGACGCGGAGTTCGAGGTCAATCCGCTGTGGTATTTGCGTAAGGTGATCACCGTGCACGGGCTCGGTGGCTGCCCCATGGGCCGAAATGTGGATGAGGGCGTCGTTGACTCCACGGGGCAGGTCTTCAATTATCCGGGCCTGTTCGTTGCCGACGGATCTGTCATGCCTGGGCCTGTGGGCCCTAATCCGTCTCTGACGATTGCAGCTCTGAGCGACAAATTTGCGGACGCGCTCATTGAACCAGGCTGTGCCTAAGGACGGTCCGTGAGCGCATGACGAGCACGGCTCGCGCCGCCGCGGCTCGTCAAGTTCTCGTACGGCCGGAGCCGGTCGCAGATCGGTCCCTTTTTGGGCGGATTCAAGGAACGGGAGGCGATCATCACGCCGGCGTTGCCTCGCAGTCTGCGAGTCGGAAGCTATGGAATCCTGGTTCCTTCCACCGACGTGGATCATCACGTGCCGATGACATGTTCCGTCGTGTGTCCATTCGATGGGCGACGATATTGGTAGCTCGCGCGGTGCGAGCAGTTGTCGCATCGCGTCAGTACGCCTGCGCGAGTGAGCGCGTGGCGGCTCACGAACGGCTGGTGAGCAGGATAATCTGATGCGCACGCCGGACCGAGGCGCGAGGAGCCGAAGCAGATCCGTTCCCGACGGCATCCCCAACTTGCACGCGTTCCCAAACCCCGACTGTCGTGAGAGCGATTCCCAGCCTTGTCAGGATCAGACGACGACCCCTCGCAGCAGCAGCGCTTCCATGCCCCTAGCCGCACATCGCCGGGACCGTCCCAGGACCGAACGTCGGAGCCTACCGGCCGAGGCGGTCCTTGCCTACGAGGCAGCCGTGATGCTCGCAAGCTCCGAGAGGGTACGAAAATGAGCACCGATCGTCACGCATGCGGCGTCGACATCCCCCGTGCTCAAGTCTTGGAGGAGATGGTCGTGTTGATCGCAGATCACACGGAACTGCTTGCCGATCGCTTCTCGAGCCGCATCGTCGCGCCGAATGTTGGGGGAAGAAGCAAACACACGGAGCTTGTCACCCCACTGACGGATGGTTCCGGCAGCTGGTGTGTAGCCGGCCAAGGTCGCGAGCCGGGTGTGAAAATCGGTGTCCGAGACCAAGAAGGCGTCCACATCAAGCGGCTCGAGCGCTCCCCCGAGCGCATCGGCGAAGGAGGCTACCCGGGAGATGTCGATTTCCGGGGTCGCCACGAGCTTGCGGACCACGAGGCACTCGATTTCAGTTCGAGAGTCGCAAAGATCCCTTACCTCTGCAGCGGCGACGTCATGGATGTAGGTTCCAGACTGCGGAACCTGGTGAAGGAATCCCTGCCAGGCGAGGACCGCGAGCGCTTCGCGGACCGGGGTGCGAGGTCTGGGGTCCTCTTCTCCGAAGAGGGCGGTGAGGATGTCCGCCTCAGACGTACGCGTCTCGCGGGGGATCTCACGACGAACGATCAGGTCCAAGATGGCTTCTACGCACTGTGAGCGCGTTGACGTCGGGGTGACCGCGAAGTGCGAAGACTTCCGGACTGAGGGCGTGGCGGCGGAGATGGTTGCGGTCATGGTGGCCTCCTGGGGTACTTGTATACTAGTACGCTAGTATCTGAGCGTCAAGTCCGGCCGCCCGATCGCTGAATCGTTACGCGCTAAGGACGCGCGAGGCCGCCGACCAGGCGGTCAGGACCGCACTCTGGATCCAGGCGTGGAGTACAGCGAGGTGCTCCCCGGCGAAGAACACCCTCGGCGAGTCCGCGCTCGGGTGGGGCTCCATGAGCGCACGCTGGTAGCGTCGGAACTCACCGGGCTTGAAGAAGGCGAAGGCGCCATAACCCGGAACGGTGTCCTCGTCCCACACTTGGTGCACCACCTCGTCGATGACGCCGCGAATGCCAGGGTGGAACTCGGCGAGTGAGCTGATCACCAGTTCATCGCGCTCCCGACGTTTTAAGGTGGCGAACCGTTTTGCGTTCGCCCCCCACATGTACGCGCCAATAAAGGCTCCTGGGGCGCGCGAACTGGCCGAAGCATGCCCTTCCATGGACGCCACCTCGAAGGAGTCGTCGAACTCATAGCGGCCGCCTCCCCCGGGATGCTCCGCCTCGGAGCCGGCGGGAATCACGCCACGGTCAGAGACACGAAGCGGGGTGTCATCAGGCACGTCCTCGATAGAGGTAGGATCCCAGTGATCGCTTGGATACCAGCATTGCTGGATCGGCAGGTCTGTGTGCGACGACCCGCCGACGATACCCTGATCCTCCCAAACACGCCTTCGGCAGTGGACCACGGTCTTGGCGGCGCTGGCGTATGAGATGCTCGTGAGCGCTTCATACGCGGCCGCGGCAAGACGCGGAGTGAATTGCAGCCGCGCAACTGCTGGCGCAGGGAGCGCAACGATCGCAAAGTCGAAGTCTCGCGTCGTCAATCCCCATCGGTCGATCCAGGTGACCACCACGCGCTCGGTGGGTGGCTCTTCAGTACCTACCGGCGGGTGGACAGACTCGATTCTGATCGCCTTTGCCTCCGCGCTCAGGATGATGCGGTCTCCCAGAGCATCGGCGAAGGCCTTGACCAGCCGGTCCATGCCGCCCCTCAACTCCCATTTGTCGTCACGGAGCAGCGCCGCGGCATCGACCATGTGCTCGAGCAACGAGGCATCCTCTAACCACCTGAACCCGGAGGCGCGGCCGAGGTATTCCCATTCGTCGGGGTTAAACCGTTGTGCGGGCCAGCTTCCCGGCGCGCGAGGCGCCGCAAGCGCCTGCCACATGCTGATTCGTTCGGCCTCATTAATAGTCGTATCCGCGAGCCACCCTTCGAAGAGGTCCCACCAACCCGACCCTGTGATCTTGGCGGCCGAGAGGGCATTACCGACGTGGTCCGCCGGCAGATTCCAAAAGGTGCTCGGGTCAGCATTTGGGTAGCAACCCGCCAGGAGCTGTCGCTGACGCATTCGCAGCGGGCCGATGGGCAGGCAGCCGCTGCGCAGATGGAGGAAGCCGTCCGGATTGCCCGGTCGGAATGGACGTTTCGGCAGGTGAAAGACTTCATCGACGTAGTGCAGAACCCCGGTGTGATCGCCGGGGATCCGCATCGCTCCAAGTTCACCGTACGTGCCGTCTGCAAAATGCACGGTGCGGATCCTGCCGCCGACTTGCTCGGATCGCTCCAACACCGAGACCTCATGGCCTGCTCGGCGCAACTCGTATGCCGCGGTCAACCCTGCAATCCCGCCGCCAACGATGCACACCCGCTTCACCACCGCCGGCAACGGGACCTCAGCGTCGTGCGGCGTGAATCCAGCACGTGTGCCAGGGTGGGCGAAGAGAGTCGCGGGATCGAACGGGTCTTGGCGATTGAGCCATGGATAAAGAGGAGTTGCCGAACCAAACCTTGGCTCGACCGCGCCAGCCGCCATCCTTGCCTCCCTGATCTTGGCCGATTTGGCCAGTGTCAGTATAGTGTTGCCGCCGCTAGCTGGCTCGCAGTTGCGTGCCGATCCTTACGGCGGACCGGCCCTGCCGTTTGCGTGCCTTATCTCGATGAGATTGCGCGTCCTCTGGTGCGAATCAAAGATTTCGGAATGCCCGGCCCGGCGCCATGTCAGGATCAGCTTCGCTGCCCGTTGACTGATGGGGCGGTGGGCACTCCGGTCAACGTGCCATGCCTCCCGATTCCTGTGGGACCGAGCAGTCCCCTGTGAGGAGCGATTGTTGACAACGGCTCACACTCGCCCCTACTATCCGGCGCCAGCGCTTGCTGATAGTGGGCAGCTAAGAGCAATCACCCGGTATCGCTCACCGCCTCTTCTTGTGAGTGAGTTCAGGATGGGAACTAGGAGGCACACTGGGATGACTCGTGTGGGCACGGTGCGGATGCGTGTAGTGAGCCCAAATCACCAGACGGCCTGCACCCAGGTTCCATCGGACGCAAAGTAAATGGATTGGGCGAGGCAAATCCTCCGCTATAGCGCGCCGGCGGGGATAATGGCCGCACTCCTACTCGGTTTTCAGTTGCTGTTCGACGTGGCTGTTTATGGCCGTGCGCCACTTCAATTGGCCTTGGCGGCTCAACCAGTTATCGCGTTAATCGCATTGGCCGCCACGCTACCGGTGGGCTTCCTGCTCTCACAGTTCTATCGCGTCGAATTCACCCCAGTTTCGCGAGCCACGGGCTACGTCCGGCGGGATCGAGGAGGGGCAATCCTGCTTCGACTGTCAGATTCGGATCGAGCAGCTATTGAACAGGCAATGACGTGCTCGCTCGATCTAAGCGACAGGACGATTCCTTCGATCAGTTACCTCCCGCCTTGGATACCCTTAGCTCGAAAGGGCATACCGGAGCCGTGGCGACTTCGGTTTAGCCGCCGTAAAGGCCGCGCTGGTAGATTGGTGGCGCCCATAGAACTCGCGGATCTCGCGACACAGCGAGAATATGCCGACCAATGGGGGAGGCACTGGGAGGTCGTTCAGGGTTTGCTCGATATTTCCTCCATGGCGGGCTTCCCTGAACTCAAACGCGAATACACCAATTTATCGGACCTATACCACGCCCTTGGAGCGGCACGGTTGGCAGTGTGCGCTGCGTGGATGGGATTTGTCTTTGTCAATATAGGTCTAGCGTCATATCGCGAGGACTTCATCAACCATTTGGCAGCCCCCATGATATGCACAAGTGTCATCACTGCATTTTCAATCGGCCTATGGTTGCTGCTGCATCAGGCTCGAGGTAATACATCGGCGACCTTGGTCGCGAGAGTCGCGTTCGGACTTCATTGGTTGATCAGTTATCGAAAGATTCTGGCCTGAAGGATCTTCCAAACACCTTGAGGCAGGTATGAGCCCCTCAGCCAGCCCTGGAGACTCCCTGGGCTTGACCCGATAAGACGGATCTGCGGCGAGCACCACAGCCGCAAGCGCATCGCACGGTTGATGCGCCGCGCCGGCATCGCGGGGCGGGTGCCGAGGCGATATCGGCGCACCACGGTGGGCGATCCGTTCACGGTATTGCCTGACCTGGTGCAGCGCGACTTCGCGCCCTCCCACCCTGATGAGCTCTGGGTCGGCGACATCACCTACGTGCGCACCTGGGAAGGCTGGTTGTACTTGTCCACGATCATCGACTGCTTCTCGCGCCGTGTGATCGGCTTGGCGATGGCCGATCACCTGCGCACCGAGCTGCCGCTCTCCGCGCTGCACATGGCGCTGGCGCGGCGCAACCCGAGCGGCACGCTCATTCATCACACCGACCGCGGATGTCAAGGTGAATTCAATCGGTCGTCGCAACACCTCGTCTATGGAGGTGAACATGGGACGGCCAGCAGGATGGATGAAAGCGTTGACGGGACGCTCGGCGATGAAGTCGCCGGGCGCGCCGTC
>Ga0182024_10005998_pt1 | contig 26919 bp, 19 predicted proteins | sample P32metaG_FD_120480 | JGI IMG/M metagenome (GOLD analysis project Ga0182024, IMG submission 120480) | Permafrost microbial communities from Stordalen Mire, Sweden - P3-2 metaG (Illumina Assembly) | ecosystem: Environmental > Terrestrial > Soil > Wetlands > Permafrost | place: Sweden: Stordalen...
CTGGTCTCGATCGCCCCTGCCCTTTCGCCACTCGCGGCGCAGGCGGCGTTGCCGCGGTTTCCGCAGCCTTATGGCGACCGGATCGTGTTCGTCGCAGACGGCAATGTCTGGTCCGTGCCCAAGAGCGGCGGCGAGGCGCTGCGCCTGACCAGCACGCCCGGCCAGGACATGCTGCCTCGCGTCTCGCCGGACGGGAAATGGATCGCCTACACCGAGGCCAGCAAGGCCGGCGCCGACATCTGGGTGATCCCCGCGACCGGCGGGACCGCCCGGCGGCTGACCTTCCATCCGCCGACCGAGGTCGGCACGGGCGGGCGGCATGGGCCGGACGACATGGTGGTCACCTGGACGCCCGACAGCCAGTTCGTCGTGTTCCTGACCAAGCGCGACCAGTGGAACGGCTGGATCCAGAACATGTACGAGGTCCCGGTCGCCGGTGGACCCGCAAAGCCGATGCCGATCGACAGCGCCGTCGGCCTGGCGACCTTCGGCCCCGACGGCCACACCATCGCCTACAACCGCATCTTCCAGAACTTCCGCACCTGGAAGCGCTACAACGGCGGCCTCGCCCAGCAGGTGTTCACCTACGACTTCGACACCCGGAAGCTCAACCAGATCACCAACTGGTCCGGCACGAACACATCGCCGATGTGGTACGGGAAGCGCATCTATTTCCTGTCGGACCAGGACGCCAACCGGCGCGCCAACATCTGGGTCTATGACGAGGACACCAGGCAGACCCGCGAAGTCACCCACTTCACCGACTACGACATCGACTTCCCCGCTCTGGGCGGCGACGGCATCGCCTTCCAGCAGGGCGGCAAGCTGTTCCTGCTCGATTTGCCGAACGAGACGCTCCGCGAAGTTCCGATCGCCGTGCCCGACGACAATCCGCGCACCCGGCCGCGCGTCGCCGACGTCAAGGACCAGATCCGCGCCGGCGACCCGGCGCAGCAGGTGGACTACGCCCTGGCGCCCAACGGCAAGCGTACGCTGTTTTCCGCCCGCGGCGACATCTTCAGCGTGCCGACCGAAGAAGGCGCGACGCGGGACCTCACCGGCACGCCGGGGGTCGACGAGGACCACCCGGCCTGGTCTCCGGACGGCAAGACCATCGCCTACACCACCGACGTCGGCGGGGGCCAGCAGATCGCCGTGCGCCCGGCCGAGGGGGGCGCGGAGCGGGTGCTGACGGCGTTCCCGAAGGGATATTTCTATGGCCCGCGGTTCTCGCCTGACGGCAGGATGCTGGCGTTCAGCGACGGCGAACACCGGCTGTGGATCGTCAGCGTGTCAGGGGGGGCGCCCAAGCAGATCGCGCAGGACAAGCTCAACGAGATCCACGACCAGTCATTCTCGCCGGACGCCCGCTGGCTCTCCTTCAGCATGTCCACCGACACGCACCGCAGCGACCTCTACCTGTACGACATCGCGGGCGGCAAGCTGTCGCGGCTGGGCGACGGAAGCAGCGTCGACGCCAATCCGGTGTGGTCGCCCGACGGCAGGTACCTCTATTTCACCTCTAACCGGCACGAGAATCCCGTACCCTCGGACTCGGAATTCGACTTCGCCATTCTCAAGTCGACGGGCGTCTACGCCCTGCCGCTGGCGCGCGACACCGTCTCGCCGATGGAACCGAGGTCCGACGAGGCCGACACCGGCCCGGCGCCCGACAATGGCCCCGGCATGCCACAGACCGCTTCGGGCCGCAGCAAGCCCGGCGCGCCCTTGACCGCCGAAGAAGCGAAGGGCGAGCACGGCAAGCCGGCCCCTGAGCGGCCGGGCCCGATCGCGCCGATCCGCGTCGACCTGGACGGCATGATGAGCCGCGCCGTCGCCATGCCGATCGACCCCGGCAATGTCGCCCAGCTCGATGCGCGGACGGACCGGATCTATTACCTGACCCAGCCGATCGGCCTCATCGAAGGCAATCTCAACGGCGAGAAGGCGGCGCTTCACTTCTACGACTTCAAGAAGCGCAAGGACTCGGTGGTGACGCAGGACGTCGACAGCTATTCACTGTCGCTCGACGGCCAGCGCGTGCTGATCAGGCACAAGGACGACTATACGGTCGTGGACACCAAGGCCGACGCGGCCAAGGACGACGACACCACGAAGAAGCTCGATCTCGGCCACATGCGGGTGCTGGTCGACCCGCCCGCCGAATGGGCGGAGATGTTCGAGAATGCGTGGCGGCTGGAGCGGGATATGTTCTTCTCGCCGGTGATGAACGGCCAGGACTGGAACGCGGTCCACGCGAACTACCGAAAGCTGCTGCCCCTGCTCGGTTCGCGGGAAGACCTGAACTATCTGATCGGCCAGGTGCTGGGAGAGATCGGCAACTCCCACACCTATGTCGGCGGCGGCGACGACGGCGACACCGGGCCGAAGGTCCACGCGGCCCTGCTCGGCGTGGACTGGGCGCTCGATCAGGCCTCCGGCCGATACCGTATCGCGACCCTCTACCCCGGCGACAACACCCGCGACGCCTACCGCAGCCCGCTCAGCCAGCCGGGTCTGAACGTGAAGCCGGGGGACTATCTGCTGGCGGTGAACGGCGTCGAGCTGCGCGCGCCGACCGACCCCGACAGCCTGATGCAGCTGGCCGACGCCGACACCACCGTGGACCTTACCGTCTCCGACAGTCCGACGGGCGTGCGCCGCCATGTGGTGGTCAAGCCGGTGGACAGGGAGCTCGGCGTGCGGGAGGCGGCCTGGATCGCCCACAACCGGGCGGTGGTGGACAGGCTCAGCGGCGGCCGGATCGGCTATGTCTACATGTCGGACATGGAACAGCTCGGGCTGCAGCAGTTCGTCCGGCAGTTCTACGCCCAGCTGAACAAGCAGGCGCTGATCATGGACGATCGCTGGAACGGCGGCGGTTTCATCGCGCCCTACGCCCTCGAGCGTTTGCGAAGGGTCCTCGTGACGTTGGGAACCAACCGCGAGGGCGCCATCGGCACCGAACCCCAGGAGGTGGTCAACGGACCGAAGGTCGCCCTGCTGAACCACTGGTCGGCGTCGGACGGCGACATCTTCCCCTATCTGTTCAAGCAGTACGGGCTGGGAAAGCTGGTCGGCACCCGGTCGTGGGGCGGGGTCCGCGGCATCCGCGGCAACTGGAACATGATGGACGGCGGCTACGTCACCATACCGGAGGACGCGCTCTACACGCCCGACAGCCAATGGGCGGTGGAGAACCACGGCGTCGATCCCGACGTCGAGGTCGAGAACCAGCCGGCGGACCTGCTGGCGGGCCACGACGCCCAGTTGGAGACGGCGGTCGATATCCTGATGAAGCAGATCGCCGGCAAGCCCGCCGGCCTGCCGCCCCCGCCGCCGCTGCTGCCGCCCTATCCGCCAAGCGGGATGGCGCCGCCGCAACCTTAGCTTAAGCGGCAGCGGGCGACCGCACGGCCGCCCTCAGAGGAGGCGCCATCGATGTCCGTCAAGCGTCCCGCCGCGACTATTGGCGTCCCGTTGCCGCCTGGCCTGATCCAGCCGTTCTTCATGCGCCTGCAGCGCGACGACCTGCATGTGATGGCCTTCTTCGAGGGCCATCCGCTCTATGAGGCCGTCGAGGCCATGATCGACACGCGGCCCGATGGAAGCCACGGCATCCGGGCGATCCTGACCCGTCACGACCAATCCCAGATCGACCACGTCAACGATGACGGCCTGCACGCACGAATGCGCGGCGCCCAAAGAGAAATCCATCGCCGCGATATCCGCTTCGAGCTTCACACGCAGGGCCCGATCCGCGGAGCGCGATTGCAGTTCACGTCCGGCGCCGGAGAACAGATACAGCTCGAGCTCTCGACCTTGCACCCACCGGATCCGAGAGGCGCCGGCCTCTCCGACCCGGGCGGCCATTCCGCAAGCTCCAGCCTGCCGTTGATGTGGCGCGCCGCCAGCGCCCTGGCCGGTCCCGATACGCGCGTTACCGTCGACGGCGTGCGCTACCCGGTACGACCGAGACTGCGGTCCGGGGCCGTGGTGGGATACGAAGGCTACTACACCGAAGGCCACAGCATGGGCGTCGTGCGCGCCGGGACGGTCTCGGCGCGCGTGGTCGCGAGCCCGACTCTTCTCGACATCGGCGGTGAGTGGACACTCGAGCGGGACGATGGTTTGGTCGTCTATCGGATCATCGAGCGCGCGGCGAACGGACGGTTGCGTATCGAAGCGCGCGACGGGCCCGGTGAGAGCATCGACGCCTTCGCGGTTGACGGTTGGCTTTTCGCCCAGCGAGTCACGGCCATGGCGGCTGGAGGATCAGGCGTGGGGCTGACCCTGTCGTTCGATCATCATGGAGGCTTCAAGATCGATTTGGACGGCGCGGGCGGCTTGGTCAGCGGACGGGTGGAGAGCCACGGCTCGACCGCGAGGTCGGTCATCTCGCTTGTTCCCCAGCAGCCTGACTGGGCCGTCCGCCGCCCGGTTCGCGTGACGTGCGAGAGATCCGGGGACACCTGGACCTTCACGACCGCGATCGGAACCACGACCTTGGCCGCGTGATCGACGCGATCGCGCCTTCCCGCCGGCCTCATCCGGCGTCCAGCTTGGCGAAGGCCTCTCGCACCGCGCGCACGGCCTCCACGGCGCGGGGGATGCCGGCGTAGAGGGAGAGGTGGTTCACCACCTCCTCGATCTCCACGCGGGTCAGGCCGTGGCGCAGGCCCGCCGGGGCGTGGACCGCCAGTTCGGCGGTCGCGCCCAGGGACGTCAGGATGGCGATGACCACGATCGAGCGGTCGCGGCGCGAGAGCTGTGGGCGGCACCAGATCTCGCCGAACGCCCAGCGGTAAGCGACAACGCCGACTTCACCGAGCATCGTCTCCATCCTCTCGAGACCCGCCGCGGGATCGAGGGGGGTCTTCCAGCCGGTGATGGTGGCGAGGACATCGGCCCCGTCGCGGTCGCGTTCCTCATCCGACTTCTGGACCGAGGGCTCGCGGGCCGGAAGCTTCTCCGACCCGGATGCGGCCAGCAGCGCCTTGTCGATGCGGCGGCTCGAAGCCATGGCCGCCGGGAAGCCGGCGTAGGCGGCGACGTGGAGGAGGATCTCCTCGATCTCGTCGGGCTTCAGCCCGTTGCGAAGGCCGTTGCCGGTGTGCAGCTCCAGCTCCTCGTCGCGCGCCTGGGCCGCCAGGACCGAGATGACCAGCAGCGAGCGGTCGCGCCGGCTGAGCTGCGGCCGTGACCACATGGCGCCGACGACGTCGAAGGCCATGCTGCCGAGCGCGCCCTGGCGGCGGGCGAAGCTGGCGGCGATGCGCCCCGGCTCGATCCCCGGGGCGAAGCATTCGAAGGTCGCCGCGGCGCTGGCGTGACGCTGTTCGTAGGTCTCTGACGCGGCCATGGCGGGGTCCCTGACGTGAGGAGGAGCGATGGCACTATGGCGCCGCGCGACGGGATGCCAAAGGGGCGGCGCCGGGTGACGCGGGCCGGTTCGGTCTCATCCTTTGCACGTTCCACCACTTCCGCGACTACAACTGGGACACCCGCTGTCGGCGCATGCAACCCTAAGCCGGGATGCGGGTTCCTATCTTGCGCTGCTTTCCCTCGGCCGTCCGGTCGCGGCCGGCACGCATGAAACCCATGACCGCCGGGATTTTCGCAATCAGGCGGGCGGGGGTTTGGACACGAAGGCTCAACCGTTTGAGGCAACCCGCCATGGCGCCGCCCGGCCTGCGACTCGTCGATCCCGCCGCCGGCCTGGCGCCTGCTGTCAAATCCGTTGTCCTGATCGGCAGCTACCCGCCGCGCCGCTGCGGCATCGCCACCTTCACCGCCGACGTCCGTGACGCCTTGCTGGCGGCGTCCCCGACCTTGCGCTGCGATGTGGTCGCTATGAACGACGCCGGTGGGCCTTACGCTTATGGCCCCGAAGTGGTCACGCAAATCGCGCAGCAGAAGACCATCGACTATCAGGCCGCCGCCGCCGAGATCAGCGCCCTGCGGCCGGATGTCATCTTCGTCCAACACGAGTTCGGCATTTTCGGCGGACCGGCGGGCGAGCATCTGAGGCTGTTGCTTGACGCTACCGACCGCCCCGTCGTGACCATGCTGCACACCGTGCTCGACGCGCCGAGCGCCGACCAGCGCCGGGTGTTCGAGCGCCTGCTCGCCCGTTCGGCGGAGGTGATCGTCATGGCCGAGCAAGGCCGGGCGATGCTGCTCGACATCTGGAACGTCGCGGACGAGAAGATCAGCGTTATCCCCCACGGTGCGCCGGACCGTCCATTGGCGCCAAGCGATGGCTTCAAGGACAGACTGGGCTTTGGCGGGCGCGAACTCCTGTTCAGCTTTGGCCTGCTGTCGCCGAACAAGGGCATTGAGATCGCGATCCGGGCGTTGCCCGCCATCGTCGCGGCGCGGCCGACGGCGCTTTACGCTGTGCTCGGCTCCACCCATCCGCACCTGGTGGCCGAGGAAGGAGAGCGCTACCGCACCAGCCTCCTGGACCTCGCCCGCGAGCTTGGGGTCGCCGACCATCTGCGCCTGATCGACGAATACACAGACACGCCCCGACTGGTGGACTATCTGCAGGCGGCGGACGTCTACATCACGCCCTATCTGAACCCGGAGCAGATCACTTCCGGGACGCTTTCCTACGCGGCGGCGCTCGGCAAGCCGATCGTCTCGACGCCGTACTGGCACGCCCAGGAACTGCTTTCCGACGGCGCCGGCCGCCTGGTTCCCTTTGGCGACAGCGAGGCCATCGCCCGCGAGGTCACCGCCCTGCTGCAAGACCCGGCCGCGCGCCGGACACTGCGCGAGCGGATGTACGCCAAGGCGCGCGAGACCATCTGGAGCCGCTTCGCCGAACGCGCCCTGGCGACGCTGGGCCGGGCCAAAGCGTTGTCGCGCCGCGCGCCGCCGACCGTAAGCGGACGGGCGCTCCGGCCATCGCCGTCCCTCGAGGGCGTAGCCCGGCTCACGGACAGCTGCGGCATGATGCAGCACAGCCTGTTCGACATCCCCGATCGGCGCCACGGCTATTGCGTGGACGACAACGCCCGGGCGCTGCTGCTGATGCATCGGTTGCCGGGGCCGGCGAACGCCGAGCGGGAGCGCTTCACCCGCATCTTCGCCGCGTTCGTTCAGCACGCCTGGAACCCGGATTGCGGCCGCTTCCGCAATTTCATGAGCTACGAGCGCGTTTGGCTGGAAGCCGCCGGATCGGAGGACAGCACGGGTCGCACCTTCTGGTCGGTGGCCGAAACCGTGGCCGCTTCGAAAACGCCGGGGCTGAGGCGATGGGCGGAATCCCTGGCCCGCCAGGCGATTGGGCATCTCGGTTCGATCACCTCTCCGAGGGCCATAGCCTTCATCCTGCTCGGCCTTGCGGCGCTTATCGAGGCTCGTTGGGGCGGCGAAGCCGTCATCCGGCTGGCCCGCGCCAAGCTGGGCGTTCTAAGACACGCCCTGGCCGCCCGGGCCGACGCCGGCCAGCCGTGGTTCGAGGCGTGCCTGGCTTACGACAACGCCCGTCTGCCCGAGGCCATGATCCGCGCAGGCAAGGCTCTAGGCGATGGCGAGGCCGTGGCGGCGGGGCTGCGCGCCCTTGATTGGCTGTGCCGGCGTCAAACGTCGGACCAAGGCCTGTTCCTGCCCGTCGCAACCGCCGACATCGGTCTGCCGTTGACGGCCCGCACCCTGTTCGATCAGCAGCCCGTGGAGGCCGCCGCCACTGTCGACGCCTGCGCGGCGGCGTTGGCGGTCAGCGGCGACGCGCGCTGGTCCGTCGAAGCCGAGCGCGCCTACGCCTGGTTCTTCGGCGCCAATACCCTGGGGGCGATGGTCGCCAGTCCGCCTGGAGATTGCTTCGATGGGCTGACATGGGAAGGGCCGAATGAGAACATGGGCGCCGAATCGGTGCTTTCGTTGCAGCTGGCAGCCTGCGCTCTGGTCGGGGCGATGGGGGTGGATGCGACGAAGGCGGCGGCGCGCCCATTGAGCTGAACAAGGCTTGCATCCGACGTGATCGAAATCCTGCCTATCCGGTTGCAGGCCGAACCCGGCCGCGTCGTCATTCGCCCGTTCCAGATCGCGCCCGAGCCCCGCTCCCTGCATCCAACCGACACCTCGCGCGCGCGGCGCATCGTCGCGGCGGTCCTGGCCATGGACATGCGCACCTGCCAGGCCGAGCTGGCGCTGGTGAACAAGGATTTCGAACAGCGCCATTGGCAGACCCGGCGGGTGTTCATGGAACGCTACCGGCAGATCAAGGCCGAGCTGCACCTGGACAATCACCTGCGCGAGGAACGCAAGGAGCTGATCGGCGCCTACTTCTGCCACGAGTATTCCTTCGCCTCGGCGGCCTTGATGAATCCGTCGATCGTCCCCCACCCGGACCAGAGCGGGTTGTCGCCGGGCGTCTTGCGCGTGGTTCTGTCGCTGCGGGCCGTGGGCGAGGGCCACATTTCCTCGATCGCTTTTCGCGAAGGCATCCTGGATCAGCGCGGCGGCTTTGAATTGTTGCCGCTTCCGCCCTTCTCCGTGGCCGTCAGCGAGAAGGTCGCGGCCCGCGAAGAAAACGGCATGGTCACCACCGTCGTCCGCTTCGAGGAGGCGTCGCTATCCGGCACCGTCATTTTCCCTTTCACCGCACAGCAGCGCAACGGCCTCGAGGACCTGCGCCTGGTGCGCATGCAGGGCGAGGACGACGGCCTCTACTGCGGCACCTATACCGCCTACTCGGGCTTCAACATCGCCTCGGAGATGCTGCAGACTCGGGACTTCCGCACCTTCGAACTGCACCCCATGAAAGGATCGGCGGCGCGCAACAAGGGCATGGCCCTGTTCCCGCGCAAGATCGACGGAGCCTACGCCATGATCGGACGGCAGGACGGGGAGAACCTCTTTTACCTGCGCTCTTCGGAACTGCTGACCTGGGACGAGGGCCGGCCGCTGCTGGCGCCGCTCTACCCCTGGGAGCTGGTCCAGATCGGCAGCTGCGGTCCGCCTATCGAGATTGATGAGGGGTGGCTGCTCCTTACCCATGGCGTCGGGGCGATGCGCAAATATTCGATCGGCGCGGTCCTGCTCGACAAGGCCGACCCTGGCAAGGTGCTGGCCCGCACCGTACATCCCATCGTCTCGCCGTCCGACGAGGACCGCGAAGGGTATGTGCCCAACGTGGTCTACACCTGCGGGGCGCTGGCCCATGGCCGCCAGCTGTTCATGCCCTACGGTGTGGCCGACAGCTCCGTCGCCTTCGGCTTCATCCCACTGGACGACCTGCTGGGTTCGATGAGACCCGTAAATCACGGCTATCGCCATCCGGCCCGCCGCTGACGCGCGAGTTAGGTCATAGCCTTGACCAGCTCGTCGAGCTTGACGGTGGCGAAGGCCGCGAAGTTGTCGGCGACGCCGTAAGGAAGCAGCAGCGTCCGATCACGCACCAAGGCGCCGCAGCTGTACACCACGTTCGGCACATAGCCGTCCCTGGCGCCGCTATCAGGCGCCAGCAGGGGGCTCGACGTCCGGGCGAGCACCTTCGACGGGTCCGCCTTGTCCAAAAGGCATGCGCCAATGCAGTAGGTGCGGGCGGCGCCGACCCCGTGCGTGAGCACGAGCCATCCTTCGTCGATCTCGATTGGCGAGCCGCAGTTGCCCATTTGAATGAATTCCCAGGGCCACCGCGGCGAGATGATCTTCTCGCCGCCGCTCCACGCGTCGAACTCAGGCGATGACAGGAGCCAGATGTTCTCGTTGTCCTGGCGCCCCAACATCATGTAGCGGCCGTCGAACTTGCGCGGGAACAGGGCCATGCCCTTGCCGCTGTAGAGATCGCCGCGCACGCCGCGCATCTCGAACGTCTTGAAGTCGTTGGTGCGCAACAGGCCCTGGCGCACGTCGGCGCCGTTAAACGCGGTGTAGGTGCCGCGGTAATCCTTAGCGCCGTCGTCGTCGGTGAACCGCACCAGCCGCAGATCCTCGATGCCCCGGCCCTGGCTCGGCATGAAGGGATAGATGACGGTTTCGGAGATCTCCTGAGCGCCGTCGCACAGGAGGCGGACGACCAGCTCGCCGGCGCGCCCTTGCGTCCGTTCGAATCGTGGTCCGACGGCGTACTTGCTCGGCTCGTCCATGGTCACGGCGCCGTCCGCGCGCCAAGTCCCGGTCCGAAAGGCCAGCGACGAGATGTGCCCCTCGCCGATCCCGCGCAGCGAGACGATGATGCGCAGGCCCCCGGCCTCGGCGCCCGACTGATCGGGGTGGGCGACGACGCTGGGGTTGAACAGGGCGGCGGATTCGAAGGAGAACTCCTCGCTGAAATAGGCGCCGATGAGCTTGCACTGATCCGGCGTGGGCGCGCGATCCGCCACCAGGCCGCTGAGTTCCTCGTAACGGCGTCGGAGCAACTCATCGACATCGCGATGCCGGTCGTTCAGGCTGGCGGCCACGATCTGCAGCTCGTCCCGCAGCCCCGCGCCGTCCAGCGCCAGGATCCGGTCGATGACCCTGCGGGTGCGAGGACAGTCGCTGGTCGACGGATCCTCGATGATGAAAGGGCGGAGGACCGTCCGGGCGGAGTCGGGCCGCAACAGCTCAGGCCGGCGGGTGGCGAGTTCGACCATCGGTCAGTCGCGCAGGCAGGCGATGACGGCTTCGATCACCCGCCCGGTCTCCTCCGGGTCCCGCACCTTGATGCAGGTTGCGCCGGTCTTACGGGCCGGCTGGTCGTTGCCGCCTGGAAAGAGGGCGTCGCCGACGAAGATCATCTCCGTGGTGGGTATGCCCAGCACCTCCTCCAGCTTGCCGATGCCATAGGCCTTGTCCACCCCTGGCCGGGTCACATCGATGGACGAGGCGCCGCCCATGGCCACGGAGAACTCCGGAATCATCGGATCGAGGATCGCCTTGATCTTCTTCCGCTTCTCGAAATCGGGATCCCAGACCTGCTTGACGTCGAGGGGCGCCTCCTGGCCAAGGGCGGACATGGTGATCTGGCTGCCGCGATCCTCGATCACCTCCCCCCAGCGCTTCTCCGGTCGGAGGCCGGACTCGTCGAGGGCCTTGTTCAGGGCGCCGATGATCTTGGTCTTGTCGTCCGGCGTGAAGTTCTCGGCGTACAGCTGGGTCCACTGCCCGTCGTAGCGCAGGAACTTCGTGCCGCTGGTGGGCAGAAGCGAGAGCTGCCTCAATCGGTCCCCCCGGGGCAGGTTGGCCAGTAGCTGCTTCTCGAACTGTGGCCAGGCGCCGCCGGAAATGACCGCGACCTTCATCACCCCCATCAGCTTGTCCAGGAGGTCCGCCATGTCCGTTTCCAGCGGCGACTTGCTCTTGGCGAGGGTGCCGTCGAGATCGAAAACCATAAGCCTTTTCATAGGTGCTCCCCCACGGCGATTTCGAACAGGGTGACGGCGCCGTCGGGAACGAAGCGTCCCGCGCCCACCGCCGCCGGCAGCAGCACGGCGTCGCCGCGCTTCATTTCGACGTCCTGGTCGGCGCCTCGTACGCGACCGGCGCCGTCGACGCAGACGAGCACCCGGGCCTCGCCGGGGGCGCCGACGTCGAAGGCGTGCGAGCCTTGCCAGCGCTTCAGGTCGAAGTGGGCGTTGTGAAACACGCGCTCGCTACGCGCCGGCTGCACGGCCTCCAGTCGGGGCTGGACCGGCAGGATCGCGCCCTGGTCGAAGTCGACCGATGCGAGCGCCTGCTCGACCTGCAGCGGGCGGGGCTGTCCGGTCTTGGCGTCCACATGGTTCCAGTCGTAGAGGCGAAAGGTGACGTCGCTGTTTTCCTGCACCTCGAACACCATCACCCCGTCGCCCAGCGAATGCACCGTGCCCGCTTCGATCATCACCGCTTGGCCGGCCTCGGGCTTGAAGCTGGCGAGATGGGAATCGGCGCTGTCGGCGTTCAAGGCGCGCAGATCCTGGGCCGTCGTCCCAGGCTTCAGCCCGGCGTAGATTCGGCCCTCGGGCTTGGTCCGCAGCACCACCCAGGCCTCGGTCTTGCCGGTGTCGCCCGCGGGGATCAGGTCGGTCTGGTCGTCGCGCGGATGCACCTGGACCGAGAGCATCTTCTCCACGTCGAGGAACTTGAGCAACAGGGGGAAGCGGTCGAAGCGGGCGGCCTGCCGGCCGAGGACGTCGCCCTTGCGGGCCCGCATGAGGTCGGTGAGCGTCCGCCCGGCGAGGGCGCCGTTCTCGATCTTGCTGGCGAAGTCCGCGCGGTCGCTGAGGATCCAGGCCTCGCCGATCGGATCGTCGCCGGGAAGGGCGGTGTGCATGAAGTCGCCGAGATCACGCCCTCCCCACAGGCGGTACTGGAACATCGGCTCGAAGCGGAGCGGATACAGGTCGTCAGCGGTCATGGAGGCCTCGAGCGGCGGCGTCGGTGAAAATCCACAGGTCGCCGGCGGGTTTCACCCGCGCGGCAGGCAACGCCGGGTCGCCGTCGGCCAGCCGGGCGAGGATGGGCGCCTTGTCGGCGCCGGAGACCAGGAACGCCACATGGCGGCTGGATTCCAGGGCCGGGTAGGTCAGGGTGATGCGCGGCTCGGCCTTCACCCCGATCACGGGAACGACCCAACGCTCGCGTTCGGCCAGGGCGACCTTTGCGTCGGGGAACAGCGACGCCGTGTGGCCGTCGGTCCCCAGGCCCAGCAGCATCACGTCGAACAAGGGCCGGGCGGGATCCAGGCTGTCCGAGCCGTACTCGGTCTCGAGCAGGCGCTCGTAGGCGTCGGCCGCCTTGGCCGGGCTGTCGTGCGCCGTGGGGATCGGATGGACGGCGCCGGGAGCGACCGGGACATGAGCCAGCAGGCTTTCGCGCGCCATACGGTAGTTGCTGAGCGGGCTGTCCGTCGGCACGAAGCGCTCGTCGCCCCAGAACACATGGGTTCGACTCCAGGGAAAGCGGTCGCGGAACGGCGGGGCGGCGAGCTTGCGGTACAGCGCCTCCGGCGTGGAGCCGCCCGACAGGCACAGGCGGAAAACCTCCGCCGCCTCCAGGGCCTTGCCCACCAGCCAGCTTGCGGCGCGCTCGGCCATGGCGTCGGCGTCCGGCGCAACGTCCCAATGAACGCCCAGGGCAGTCACGCCCGGCATCCTTCGCGGATCTCGCGTATGGCCTCGCGATAGTCGGAGGCCCCGAAGATGGCGCTGCCGGCCACGATGGCCGTGGCTCCGGCGGCGACCGCCTGGGCGGCGTGAGCGCAGTCCTGGCCGCCGTCGACCTCGATCACCGGCTCGAGGCCGCGCTCATCGCACAGCCGTCGCAGGCGGCGGATCTTGGGCAGCATCTCCGGCAGGAAGGCCTGGCCGGCGAAGCCCGGATTGACCGTCATCACCAGGATCACGTCGCAGAGCGGCAGGACCCACTCGATCATCTCCAGTGGGGTGGCCGGGTCGACAACGGCGCCCGCCTTCTTGCCGAGTTCGCGCACGCGCGACAGGGTTCGGTGCAGGTGGACGGTGGAGGCCGGCTCGGCTTGCACCAGAATGTGATCGGCGCCGGCGCGGGCGAAGTCCTCCAGGTAGCGTTCCGGCTCGGCAATCATCAGGTGCACGTTGAGCGGCTTGGCCGTGGCCTGGCGCACCGCCCTCAGCACCACTGGGCCGAAGCTGATGTTGGGCACGAAGCGGCCGTCCATGACGTCGACGTGAATCCAGTCGGCGCCCGCCGCGTCCACCGCACGCACCTCCTCGGCCAGCCGGCCGAAATCCGCCGACAGGATCGATGGCGCGATGATCGGCCCGCGCGCGCTCAGGAGGCCGCTCCGTAGACTGTCATGGCGTCGTTCAGCAGTATCAACGCCTGGTCGCGGGGCCGCTGGAAGGAGTTGCGGCCCAGGATCGAGCCGAAGCCGCCGCCGTCGCGGATCGCCTCGAACTCCGCGTGCAGGGCGTCGTCGTCGAAGTTCGCCGCTCCGCCAGAGAAGATGACGATGCGGCGGCCGGCGAAGGCGCTGTCGATCACGTGCTTCACCCGCTCGGCCTGGGTGGCGATCGGGATCTTCTGTTTCTCGTAGACAGCCTTGGCCGCCTCCTGCTCCAGGTGGTCCGTCGGCAGCTTCACCTTGATGATGTGGGCGCCGAGCTGGGCGGCGATCTGGGCCGCGTAGGCCACGACGTCGATCGCGGTCTCGCCGGCCTTGCTCAGGCCCGAGCCGCGCGCATACGACCATATCACCACCGCGAGGCCGCAGGCCTTGGCCTCTTCCGCCAGGGCGCGGGCCTGGTCGAACATGTCGTACTGACGGGCCGAGCCGGGATAGATGGTGAAGCCGATCGCCGAGGCGCCCAGGCGCAGGGCGTCCTGGACGCTGCCGGTCAGGGCCTGGCTGGGATCAGTCTCGTCGAGCAAGCTGTCGGCGTCGTTGAGCTTGAGGATCAGGGGTAACTCGCCGGCGTATTCGCGCGCGCCCGCCTCGATGAAACCCAGCGGCGCGGCGTAGGCGTTGCACCCGGCCGCAATGGCCAGCTCGAAATGGTATCGCGGATCATAGGCAGGGGGATTGGGGGCGAAGGACCGCGCCGGCCCATGCTCGAAGCCCTGGTCGACCGGCAGGATCACCAGCTTTCCGGTGCCGCCCAGGCGCCCGTGGTTGAGCAGGCGCGACAGGCTGGCCAGGGTCCCCGGGTTGTCCGCGCCGTACCAGCTGAGGATTTCCTTCACACGAGGCGTCATGGAGCACTCCAGGACTTGAGCGGTGATGCGGCGTCGGGTTGCAGGAGGAAGCGACGGACGGCCTTGGCGAAGCCGTCGTCTTCATTGGTGTCGGTCACCGCGCTGGCCCTGGCCTTCACCGCGTCGCTGGCGTTGCCCATGGCGATGGAGAAGCCGCTTTCAGCGAACATCAGCACATCGTTGGGCATGTCGCCGATGGTCGCGATCTGGCCCGGCGGCAGGCCGAGGCGACGGCTCAGGCTGTGCACGACAAACCCCTTGGTGGCCTTGGGATGGGTGATGTCGAGGAAGTGCGGCTCCGAGCGGGTGGCGCTGGCGGTGTCGCCGAGCTTTTGCTGAATCGGCGCCTCCGCGGCGGCGACCTTGGCGTGATCGTCGCAGACGCCGACGATCTTGAAGGCCCGCGCCAGGTCGGCGTCGGCGAGGGCCGCGGCCTCCGGCTGCGTCTTGATGATCCACGCCTCGCGCGCGACGTGGGGACCATCCTGGGCGGTCACGAACCACGCCGTCTCGGTATAGACCCAGATGTCGAGGCCATTGTCCCGCAGCAACCGCACCGCCTCGTGCGCGGCCTTCGGATCGATCGGGTGGCTTTCCAGCACCTTGAAATCGGGATCGACGATCAGCCCGCCGTTGAAGCCCGCCAGCGGCAGCCGCAAATCCAGCGGCTCGACCAGCATGCGCATCCCTCGAGGCGGTCGTGCGCTGGTCAGGGCCAGGCCGATCCCGGCCTGGCGCAGGCCGACCGCCGCCGCCCTGGCGCCCTCGGTCAGCACCTTGTCATGGGTGACCAGGGTGCCGTCCACATCCGACAGCAGCAGCTTGATGTCACAGGCGGTCTTCACGACGGCGCCCGTTCGGCCCGCGAAACAGGCCGCCAGGCCCGCCCGCCCGCGGAAGCGATCAGGGCGTCCGCCGCGTCAGGCCCCTCGCCGCCCGAGCGGTAGTTCGGGAAGTCGGGCGCCTCGGCGGCCCAGCTGTCCAGCACAGGCTGCAGGATACGCCACCCGTGCTCGACCATGTCCGCACGCATGAACAGGGTCGGATCACCGATCATCACGTCGTAGAGCAGGGTCTCGTAGCCGACGTTCGGCTCTTTCTCGAACCAATCGTTGTAGTGGAACTCCATCTTCACCGGTGCGAGCTGCAAAGCGGGACCGCGGCGCTTGACCTCGAACTGCAACGAAATGTTCTCGTCCGGGGCCACGCGCAGGACGAGCCAGTTGGGTCGCAGAGGCTCGACGGCCAACTCTCGGAACAGGGCCTGCGGCGCGCATTTGAAGCGGATGGCGATCTCCGTGACGCGCGCCGCAAGGTGCTTGCCGGTGCGCACGAAGAAGGGCACGCCGGCCCAGCGCCAGTTGTCGATTTCCAACTCCAGGGCGGCGTAGGTCTCGACGGGCGAGTCGCGCGCGACGTCGGCTTCCTGGCGATAGGCGAGGACCTTGCCGTCTTCGTCCGCGCCGTACTGGCCGCGCACGGCCTTCTCGGGCGAGACCGGCGAGATCGCGGCCAGGACGTCGACCTTCTTGGCTCTCACTTCCTCGGCGGCCAGGCTGATCGGCGGCTCCATGGCCACCAGAGTGAGCAGGCTCAGCACATGGTTGGGGACCATGTCGCGCAAGGCGCCGGTCTGCTCGTAGAACTCGCCGCGCTTCTCGACCCCGACCGTCTCGGCGGCGGTGATCTGCACGTGGTCGACGCGATCGCGATTCCAGAGCGGCTCGAACAGGCCGTTGGCGAAGCGAAACGCCAGGATGTTCTGGACCGTGTCCTTGCCGAGGAAATGATCGATGCGGAAGACCTGCTCTTCCTTGAGTGTCTTGGCGATCTGGGCGTTGAGCGCCCGGGCGGACGGCAGGTCATGGCCGAACGGCTTCTCGATGACCACGCGGCGCCAGCCGCCGTGCGTCTCGTCCATCAGCCCTGCGGCGCCGAGATGGTCGACGACGGTCCCGAAGAGGCGGTCCGAGACCGCCAGGTAGAAAAGGGCGGCGCCGTTGGTGGCCCCCTTCGAGGCGGCTTTGTCCAGAACTTCGCCAAGCTCCTTGTAAAGGTCCGGCGTGGTCAGGTCGCCCTGCACGAACATCATGCGGGCGCAGAGCCTGTTCCAGGCGTCTTCCTCGATCTTGTCGGCGTTGAAGGTGCCGGTCTTGGACTGGACCAGCGCCTCCAGGCTCTCCCGCAGCAAGCGCCGCCAGCAGTCCACGTCGTCCTGGCCGCGCGCGACGCCGATGAGAGCGAAGCCGTCCGGCAGGATTCCTGTGCGCTCGAGGTTGTAGAGCGCCGGGATCACGAGACGCCTGGCCAGGTCGCCGGTGGCGCCGAACAGCACCATGGCGCAGGGGTCGGCCGGTTTCAGGGTTCCCGAGGTCTGTTTGCTGGAAAGCGGGCGAGTGTCGTCGGCCATGTCAGCCCTCCGCTTTCTGGGGCGCCCGGGCTTCGCCCTCGGCAGGCGTGACCGGCTCATGGCCTTCCTTGTGTCCGCCGAAGCCGAACCGCATGGCCGACAGCATCCGTTCGGCAAAGGTGTGCTGCTGGCGCGAGCGGAAGCGGGTGAAGAGCGCGCTGGTCAGGACGTCGGCGGGCACCGCCTCCTCGATCGCCGCCTCGATGGTCCAGCGACCCTCTCCCGAGTCGTCGACGTAGCCGGAGAACTTGGACAGGTCCGCGTCCTTGGCCAGGGCGATGGCGCTGAGGTCCAGGAGCCACGACGAGATCACGCTGCCCCGCCGCCAGACCTCGGAAATGTCGGTCAGGTTGAGGTCGAAGCGCTCGTCCTGCGGCAGGGCATCCGACGCCTTGCCGCGCAGAATATCGAAGCCTTCGGCATAGGCCTGCATCAGGCCGTATTCGATGCCGTTGTGCACCATCTTGACGAAGTGGCCGGCGCCGGAGGGCCCGGCGTGGATATAGCCCTGTTCGGCGCGAGGATCGGTGTTGTCGCGGCCCTCGGTGCGCGGGATGTCGCCAAGGCCGGGCGCCAGGGCGGCGAAGATCGGGTCGAGGCGGTCCACCGCCGCCTTGGGTCCGCCGATCATCATGCAGTATCCGCGGTCGATGCCCCAGATGCCGCCGGACGTGCCGCAGTCGATGTAGTCGATCCCGGCTTGCGCCAGGGCCTTGGCGCGGCGGATGTCGTCCTTATAGAAGGCGTTGCCGCCGTCGATGATCACGTCGCCGGCCTGCATCAGCTTGCCTAGGGTGCTGACGGTGTCTTCGGTGACCGCTCCGGCGGGCAGCATCGACCATACCGCCGCCGGCCGCTCCAACGCCTTGACCATCTCCTCCAAGGAGCCGACCGCCTGCGCGCCGTCCTTGGCCAGGGCGGCTCGGGGGTCGGCATTGGCGTCGTAGACGACGCAGTGGTGGCCGGCCTTCATCAGGCGGCGGGCGATATTGCCGCCCATGCGGCCGAGGCCAATGATGCCGATCTGCATTCTGGAGCTCCGGTCGGTCAGGAAAGGGCGTCGTGAACAGCCTGGGCCAGGCGCGACAGGCCCGAGACGGCGTCGTGCAGGTGCACCCGGATGGCGCGGCGACCACGCTCGACCGCCACCTCGAGATCGCCGCGGGCCTGGGCGGCCTTGACCACGCCGAAGGTGTAGCGGTGGCCGGGGACGTCCAGATCATGCGGGTCGTCGCAGGTGATCTGGAGGAATACTCCGGTGTTGGGCCCGCCCTTGTACGCCTGTCCGGTGGAGTGCTGGAACCGCGGACCGAAGCCGACACAGGTGGCGGCGTGGGTCCTGTCGCGAACGACGCGGCGCATCTCCGTCATCGCCCGCGTCGCCTCGGGCGTACGATCGACATAGGCGATGAAGGCGGCGTAGTCGCCGGCGCCGACGCGGCCAAAATGGCTCTTCAGATAGCCGTCGAGGGTGTTGTGGCGTCCGAGCTGATCGGCGTCGCGCGGATCGGCGTAGACGGCCACCCCGTCCTGCCGGAACACCGGCTGCTCCGGGGGCAGCGATTGGCTCTTCTCGTACGCCTCGGTCAGCTCGCGGGTCTTGATCTTGCTGGCCTCGACGTCGGGCTGGTCGAAGGGATTGACGCCGATCACCGCCCCGGCGACGGCGACAGCGATCTCCCAGCGGAAGAACTCCTGTCCGATGGCGGCGACGTCCTTCATCGACAGGGTCGCCACCGGATGGCCGGCCGCCGCCAGGTCCCGCATGGCGGCGCGCTGGGCGGGGTCGAAGCCGTCGTCCAGTTCGACATAGGCGAAGAACCGGTCGGACCCGTAGACCTCCGGCGGCCCGAGCGGTTCGCCGGCCACGGGAATCAGGCCGCGGCCGTGCTTTCCGGTGCTTTCGGCCAGCAGCTGCTCGAGCCAGGCGCCGATCGGGGCGATGGCCGGCGAGGCGACGATGGTGACCTTGTCGCGGCCGAGACGCGTGGCGGCCACGCCCAGGGCGACGCCAAGCTGCACGCCTGGGTTCTCCTCGGGCGGGACGTCGGCGGCGCAGGCGCGCGCCATGATCCGGGCCCCGCGCAGCAGGCCTTCGAGGTCCAGGCCGGTGGCCGCGCCCGGGACCAGGCCGAACTTCGACAGCACCGAGTAGCGGCCGCCGATCGAGGGGACGCCGTAGAAGATGTCCGCCCAGCCGCCGTCCTTCGCCCGTGCCTCGAGGGACGAGCCGGGGTCGGTGACGGCGATGAAATGCCTGGCCGCCGTCTCGGCGCCGCAGGCTTCCGTCGCGCGCGCCAGGAAGTAGTCGGCGAAGATGTTCGGCTCCAGCGTGCCCCCGGACTTGGACGAGACGATGAACAGGGTCTTGTCCATCCGGACCGCCGCGTCGACGTCCTTCACCTGAGCCGGGTCGGTGCTGTCCAGCATGTGGAACCTCGGCCAGCCGGCCTGGTCGCCAAACACCTCCGCCAGCACCTCAGGCCCGAGGCTGGAACCGCCCATGCCCAGCAACACCACATCGGTGAAGCCTTCCTGGCGTACCGTCTCGGCGAGCTTCGCCACGGGCCCCAGGTCGCCGAGCTCCTGGTCGACCACTGTCAGCCAGCCGCCCCATCGGGCTTCATCGGATCCCGTCCACAGGGAGGCGTCGCCGGCCCATAGGCGGCGGATGCGGCCGCCCTCGCGCCAGGCGTCCATCTCCTCGGCGAAAGCAGCCTTGGCCGCGTCCGAGCCGGGTTCGATCCGCGTGACGCCGTAGCTCTGGGGCAGGTCCTCGCGGCGATGCCTGGCGATGGTCGCGAACAGCTTGTCGAAGGCGTCGGCGAACTGCTGCACCCCGTCCTTCACGAGGGCGCGGCAGATCGTCTCCAGGTCGATGCCGAGATCGGCCAGGGCCTTCAGCGTCGTCCTCGCGCCGTCCAGATCCTGCTCGATGGCGTCCGGCTGGAAGACGCCGTGGTCGCGGAAGGCGTCCATGGTCGCTGGCGGTATGGTGTCGACCGTGTCGCGCCCGACCAGGGCCTCGACATAGAGCGTATCCTTCAGGGTCTTGGTCTTGGTGCTGGTGGAGGCCCACAGCAGCCGTTGGGTCTGGGCGCCGGCCTTGGCCAGGGCGTCCCAGCGCGGGCCCGAGAACAGGTCCCTGTAGGCGGCGTAGGCGACCTTGGCGTTGGCGATGGCGACCTTGCCGTGCAGGGCCTCGCCCTTGGCCGGATCGGGCAGGGCGTCCACGGCCTTGTCCACCGCCGTGTCGATGCGGCTGACGAAGAAGCTGGCGACGCTGGCGGCCTTGGCAAGATCGCCGCCGGAGGCCTTCAGATCCTCCAGTCCGTCGATGTAGGCTTCCGCCACCTTGCGGTAGGTCTCCACCGAGAACAGCAGGGTGATGTTGACGTTGACGCCCTGGCCGATCAGGGCGCGGATCGCCGGCAGGCCGGCCTCGGTTCCCGGCACCTTGACCATCAGGTTCGGCCGAGCCACGGCGGACCAGAGATGCTGGCCCTCGGCGATGGTCGCCTGGGTGTCGTCGGCGAGATAGGGCGAGCATTCCAGGCTGACGTAGCCGTCGCGCTTGCCTGTCTCGTCATAGACGCCGCGCAGCACGTCGGCGGCGGCCTGGATGTCGGCGATCGCCAGGTGCTCGTAGATCTCGGTGACGCTGGGTGAGCCGTGGGCGACGGAGGCCTTCATCGCGTCGTCGTATTCGTCGCTCTCGCCGATGGCCTTCTCGAAGATCGAGGGGTTGGAGGTGACGCCCTTGACACCGTCCCGCTCGATCATCGTCTTCAGCTCGCCGCCTGCGATCAGGCTGCGCTTCAGGTAGTCCAGCCACGGCGACTGGCCGCAGTGTCCAAGAGCCTTGAGTGAATTCACCGCGCCATCTCCCTGGCTCGCTTGAGCTGATCCCGGGCGGCGGCCTCGACCGCCTCCGGGGTAAAGCCGAACTTCTTCATCAGATCCTTGATCGGCGCCGAGGCCCCGAAGGTGTGCATGCCGATCACCGCGCCGGTCGGGCCGACGTAGCGGTCCCAGCCGATGGTCGAGCCCGCCTCGACCGAAACCCGCGCACTCACATCCGGGGGCAGGACGCTGTCGCGATAGGCCTGGTCCTGCTTTTCGAAGAGGTCCCAGGAGGGCATGGACACCACGCGGACCGCGACGCCCTCGGCCTTCAGGGTCTCATAGGTCTGCACGCAAAGCTGCACCTCGCTGCCGGTGCCGATCAGGATCACCTCGGGCTTGCCGGACCTGGCGTCGGCCAGGATATAGGCGCCCTTGGCCACCCCCGAGGCCGGCGCATAGACGCCGCGGTCCATCGTCGGCAGGGCCTGGCGGGTGAGGACCAGGGCGGCCGGCTGAGTCTTCAGCTGGGCGATTATCTTCCACGCCTCGACCACCTCATTGGCGTCGGCGGGCCTCAGGGTCATCAGGCCGGGCACGCTGCGCAGGGCCAGCAGCTGTTCGATCGGCTGATGGGTAGGGCCGTCTTCGCCCAGGCCGATGGAGTCGTGGGTGAAAACCCAGATGGCCGGCTGGTCCATCAGGGCGCTGAGCCGGATGGGCGGTTTCATGTAGTCGGAGAAGATCAGGAAGGTTGAGCCGTAGGCGCGAGGGCCGCTCAGCGTCAGGCCGTTGACGATGGCGCCCATGGCGTGCTCGCGAATGCCGAAATGCAGGTTGCGCCCGCCGTAGGACCCGGCCTCGAATGCGCCGGCGCCGTCGAAGGTCAGGTTGGTCCTGGTCGAGGGCGACAGGTCCGCCGCGCCGCCGATCAGCCAGGGATAGTCCATGGCCAGGGCGTTGATCACCTTGGCGCCCGAGGCGCGGGTCGCCTCGCCCTTGGGGTCCGCGGGGAAGCTCGGCAGATCCTTGTCCCAGCCTTTGGGAAGCTCGCCCGCGAGCAGGGTGTCGAGCTCGGCGGCCTGGTCGGGATGGGCCGCGCGGTAGGCGTCCAGGCGGCTGGACCATTCCGCCGAGAGCTTGGCGCCCCGCGCGCCGAGCTCGGCGTCGAAGCGGCCCATGACCCCGTCCGGCACCAGAAAATGAGCGTCTTCCGGCCAGCCGTAGAATTTCTTGGTAAGGCGGACCTCGTCCTCGCCGAGCGCCTCGCCGTGGGCCTTTTCGCTGTCCTGCCTATGCGGCGAGCCATAGCCGATGTGGCTGTCGACCACGATCAGCAGGGGCGCCGACGAGTCGGCCTTGAATGTCTTCAGCGCCCGCTCAAGGGCCGCGATGTCGTTGGCGTCGGTCAGGTGCTCGGTGCGCCAGCCGTAGGCGCGGAAGCGCGCGGGCACGTCGTCGCTGAAGGCCAGGGCGGTCTTGCCCTCGATGGTGATGTGGTTGTTGTCGTAGATCCAGCAGAGGTTGCCGAGCTTCAGGTGCCCGGCCAACGATGCGGCCTCGTTGGACACCCCTTCCATCATGTCGCCGTCGCCGCAGATCGCGTAGACGTCGAAGTCGAACAGAGTCGCGTCCGGCTGGTTGAAGCGGGCGGCCAGCCACCGGGAGGCCATGGCCATGCCGACACTGTTGCCGCAGCCCTGGCCCAGGGGGCCTGTGGTGGCCTCCACGCCGGTGGTCACGCCGTGCTCGGGGTGGCCTGGGCAACGACTGCCCAACTGGCGAAAAGCCTTGATGTCGTCGAGGGTCACCGCCGCCCGGCCAGGCTCACGACTGTCCTTCACGCTCGCCAGGTGCAGCACCGCGTAGAGCAGCATGCAGGCGTGGCCGTTGGAGAGCACGAAGCGGTCGCGGTTGGGCCACAGCGGCGTCCCCGGATCATAGCGCAGGGCCTTCTGCCACAGCGTATAGGCCACCGGCGCCAGGGCCATGGGCGCGCCGGGGTGTCCGGAGTCGGCCTTCTGCACGGCGTCCATCGCCAGGGTGCGGATAGTGTTGATGGCCAGGGCGTCGAGGGTGTTGTGCGTAGCGCGCGGGTCGGGCTCCTCGCGGCGGGCTTCAACGGCGGCTACGGACGTCGGGGCGGGCTGCTCGGTCATGACTCTGCTCTCCGAAGGCGGCGTTGCGTCAGCGCCTCCCGGACGGCCTCGGACAGAAGTCCAGAACCGAGGGGACGTGTGTCATCGAGTGCTCGACGGCCGTCGCGAAACGCTGCTGAGTGAGACGTCCGAGACGGCGTTCGGTTCAATTATATAACGCCCGAACGCCGGATTGCCATCGACGGGCAGGATGGTCCGGGCGGTCGACTGGCGCCTTTTGGTCGCTTGATCGCGCGTCCGGCTGGACCTATCGGCTGGTTGTCCCGATGGAGGGCGGCAACATGGACCTCAATGAGCGGACCGGCGCCGTGAAGGCCTGGCTCGACGCCAAGCCGGGCGCCTTGGCGGAAGCCGCGTCCGGCCCCGGGGCCTTGATCTACAAGGTGATGGGCAAGATGTTCGCCATCCTGTCCACCGGGAAGGTCGAGGCGGTCAGCCTCAAGTGCGACCCCCACCTGGCCGAGATATTGCGCGAGCAATATTCCGGCGTCGGCCATCGCTACCACCTGGACCGCCGTCACTGGATCAGCGTGCGGCTCGACGCCGATGTGCCGCTGGAGGCGGTCGAGCGCCTCGCGGCCCAGTCGTACGAGCTGGTATGCGCCAAACTCACCCGCAAGCAGAGGGCCGAACTGGGCCGTCCGTAGCGACGGCGCTGGCCCCGGCCTGGGCCGGAGCCATCACCCCCCGATCTCCCAGGGTTCGGAACGCGCTCTTAAGCCGCGTCGACCAGGACGATCTCGGAGTCCTCGAGCGCCTTGACGCGCAGGGTGTCGACGCCGCGGATCGCGGCCCCGTCGCGGGGGCCGACACGCACGCCGTCGACCTCGACCGCGCCCACCGCGGGAACGAGGTAGCCGTGGCGGCGGGCGCCGAGCGGATAGTCCACGACCTCGCCGGCCTTGAGCGTGGCGCCCAGGACACGGGCGTCGGTGCGGATCGGCAGGGCCTCGGCGTCGCCGGCGTCGCCGGACGCCAGGACCACGAAGCGGCCGGCGCGGTCGTCCTTGGGGAACGGCCGGGCGCCCCAGGACGGTGCGCCGCCGCGCCGGTCGGGCTCGATCCAGATCTGGAAGATCTGGGCGTCTTCCGGCTCGCGGTTGTATTCGCTGTGGACGACCCCCGCGCCCGCCGACATCACCTGCACGTCGCCGGCCTCGGTGCGCCCGGTGTTGCCCAGGTTGTCCTTGTGGGTGATCGCGCCTTTGCGCACGTAGGTGATGATCTCCATGTCCGAGTGGGGATGCGGCGGAAATCCGCTGTTCGGGGCGATGGTGTCGTCGTTCCAGACGCGGAGGGCGCCCCAATGGACCCGGGCGGGGTCGAAATAGTTGGCGAACGAGAAGTGGTGCTTGGCCTTCAGCCAGCCGTGGTCGGCGCCGCCGAGGCTGTCGAAGGGTCGGATATCGATCATGGGTGTCTCCTTGTGACGAGAAGGCTCGCTTGACGGCAGAGTTGGGGACGGCGCACGGATAAGAAAATAGGCTTGATGGAAAGCCACGGTTGCCGGATCTTGCATGATGAGCCTTCCCGACTTCGAGGCCTGGGCGATCTTCGCCAAGGTGGTGGAGACCGGTTCGTTCTCCCGCGCGGCGGACGCGCTGGGCCTCTCCAAGCCCACGGTCTCCAAGGCCGTGACCCGCCTCGAGCGCCGTCTCGGTGCCGCGCTGCTGCACCGGACCTCGCGGCGGCTGACCCTGACCGAAACCGGGACCCGGGCGCTGGAGCGGGCCAGGCGCATCCTGGAGGAGGGCGAGGCGGTCGAGGCTGACGTCGTCGACCAGGCCGCGACGCCGCGCGGCCGGGTGCGCATGGCCGCCCCGATGTCGTTCGGCGTCGCCCACGTCGCGCCGATCCTCCCCGAGTTCATGACGCAGCACCCGGACGTGGAGATCGACCTGCGCCTCAGCGACGAGCAGGTCGACCTGGTGGGCGGCGGTTTCGACGTGGCGCTGCGGATCGCCAGCCTGGCGGACTCCAGTCTCCGGAGCCGGCGGCTGTGCACGGTGCGCCGCCCGCTGGTGGGATCGCCCGACTACTTCGCGCGCCACGGTTGGCCGGCGCATCCGGCGGACCTCGAGCGCCACAGCGCCCTGATCTACACGAACCTGCCGACGCCGGAGGTCTGGCGCTTCCACCACCCCCAGAAGGGCGACTTCGCCGTCCCGGTTCGCGGCGGGCTGCAGGCCAACAACGCCGAGGCGCTGGCCCCGGCGCTGCGGGCCGGGATCGGCCTCGCCCTGCAACCCGAGTTCATCGTCTGGCGCGAGCTCGCCAGCGGCGACCTCGTCGAGGCCCTGGCCGACTGGGCCGTGACGCCGATCTCGCTCAACATGGTGACCCCGCCACACGGCCTGCGCCCCGCCCGCGTCACCGCGCTCATGGACTACCTGGCCCGCCGGCTCTCCGCCGAGCCCTGGGCGGCGAAAGGCGGACCGTCGCCAGCCAGGCTTGAAGTGGAGGCCGGGATCATCGGCTGAGCGCGCCCGGACCCAGAAGCTTGCGCGCACGGACTGGCGGAGGCCCGGCGAAGCGGCCTATGGCGGTGGCGATGGCTCCGCCTCACGCGATCCTGTCGGTCGAGGGCGTGTGCAAGTCCTACGGGGCGTTGCGCGCGGTGGACGGCGTCACCTTCCATGTCGCGCCCGGCGAGATCGTCGGGCTGCTGGGACCGAACGGAGCCGGCAAGACCACCACCATCAACATGATCCTGGGCGTCCTGGCGCCCACCGCCGGGCGGATCGAGATCGAGGGGATAGACCTCGCCGTCCAGCGCAGCCGGGCGCTGGGCAAGACCAACTTCGCCGCCGTCTATGCCCCGCTGCCCGGCAACCTGACGGTGGAGCAGAACCTTCGGGTGTTCGGCCTGCTCTATGGGGTTCCACGCCTCGCCGAACGGGTCGACGAGCTGCTGGCGGCCTATGATCTCGGCCGCTTCCGCAAGTCCAAGGCCGGGGTGCTGTCGTCCGGCGAGCAGACGCGCCTCAGCCTCGCCAAGGCGATGCTGAACCGCCCCCGGCTGCTGCTGCTGGACGAGCCCACCGCCTCGATCGATCCGTCGAGCGCCCGGGACATCCGCGCCGGCATCGCCGACTTCGTCGAGGCCGGGCACTGCGGGGTGCTGTGGACCAGCCACAACATGTACGAGGTCGAGGCGGTCTGCGACCGGGTGCTGTTCCTCTCGCGCGGCAAGATCCTGCTGGAGGGCGATCCCAAGACCCTGCCGCGCGAGCACGGAGCGGCGAGCCTGGACGACCTGTTCGTGCAGGTGGCCCATGAGTCGGTTCACGAAGGACCCGCGATGCCGACGGAGCGAGCGACTACATGACGGGCTTGCGCGTCGCCGCCATCGTATTGCGCCAGCTCTATCTGATGCGCGGCAGCCCGCAGCGGGTGCTGCCGATCTTCGCCTGGGTGGCGGTCGACATCCTGCTATGGGGCTTCATCACCCGCTATCTCAACACCGTCGGCCGCTCCGGCTTCAACTTCGTGCCGGCTTTGCTGGGCGCCGTGCTGCTGTGGGATTTCCTGACCCGGGTGATGCAGGGGGTGACCATGGCCTTCTTCGAGGACGTATGGTCGCGCAATTTCCTCAACTTCTTCGCGACGCCCCTGCGCATCTCCGAGTACCTCGCCGGGCTGGTGACGACAGGAGTGGCGACCAGCCTGGTGGCGCTGGTGGTGATGCTGGTCCTGGCCTGGGCGGCGTTCGGCCTGTCGTTCGCCGGCCTGGGCCTGGCTCTGGCCCCGTTCCTGATGGTGTTGTTCCTGACCGGCATCGCGCTGGGGATCACCGGCGCATCGATCGTGCTGCGGCTGGGCCCAGCCTCGGAATGGCTGATCTGGCCGATCCCGACC
>Ga0182024_10005999_pt1 | contig 26918 bp, 21 predicted proteins | sample P32metaG_FD_120480 | JGI IMG/M metagenome (GOLD analysis project Ga0182024, IMG submission 120480) | Permafrost microbial communities from Stordalen Mire, Sweden - P3-2 metaG (Illumina Assembly) | ecosystem: Environmental > Terrestrial > Soil > Wetlands > Permafrost | place: Sweden: Stordalen...
CAGAAGTTTTTCCCGCTCGAACGCGATACCGGCGCCGCCCAGCAAGTCGCCCAACGCGGCCTGTAGTTCATACTCATCGTTTACCGTCAGCCGGTGCGAGAGGATCAATTCGGCGACGCGATCTATCTCGTCGCGAAGTTCTGAATCCGTCATGGGCATATTCTGACGACGACGGCATTCGGTTCGAACAGGGTCGCGAGCCTGAGCGGGACACTCCCAGAATCTATCGATCGATCGGCGACCCTGTTCGCGCAAAGGGGCCTGCTTAATAGTCTCTATCCAAAGAAGTGACGCGCGGCGAAGGGCCGCATTTGCATCCCATTATCGGAGACACCCAGATGGCAGAGCAGGTAACCAAGAAGAGCGAACGCAAACTCCAAGTCGGCGACGACGTGCTGTATTCCCTCGGCGACGCCAGCGCCAACCGGGGCGAGGCTCGCGCGGCGAAGATCGTCTACGTTCACGACCTGAGCGCCAGGTCCGCCGACGACCAGGCCAAGAACCCCGGGCTGGTCAATATCGCGGTCTTCATCGGGCGCGATAACGACTTTCCTGCGCAGAAGGATCACCCGGAGCGTGCGATCTGGCCGCTCAAGGGCATCACCTTCGATGCCTCCAAGAAGATGGGGACATGGCACTACAAGGACTAACGCTGCGGACGCCAGCCATTCATGGAGAGACTGTGACGAATCAACAGACGAGGCCGGCAACCGGGGCTATCAAGCCCTGCGTGTGCGGGCAGATGAATCAAGCCAACACCCGCAACTGCACCAAGTGCGGTCGGTCGCTAGCGATCCGGGGATGGACCGATGAGCAACTGGAAATGGTTCTGGCTCGCGGTGGTCGGTATCGCCTTGTGGGGCACTTTGTCTGCCAGGTGAGGCGGAACGAACCCAAATCCCGCGCCGCCGCCAAAAAGGAAGTAAGGCAGCATTATGACAACTCGACTTCGCAGGGCGTTCCTCTTCATTGCCCTCTCTGTGATTATTCCGGTCGGCCTGTTCGTGTCCCTGGCGACGGGTACGACGCCGACCGACGGATCGATCTCGGCCTCGTGGGACCCGCTCGACAAGGTGACGTCGATCCACGGGCAGGCGACATGGCTTTTCCGCAGCTCGCCAAACCTATCCGCCGCTCCAGTTTTCGGCGCTCCGTCGGGCTGGGAAGTCCTCTTCCCCCCCACAAACGGCGGCGTAGCCGGTGGCCGGCGCTTCTATGCAGCCCTGCGCCAAATTAAGGCGACGAACCCGGCGACGAAGGGCGGTGCGCCCTCGATCAAGAATTGGAGCAGTTTCTCGGCCCCAACCTCGGACGCAAGCGTCGCCGTCTGGGGCTATCGATCCGCACCCGACCTGAAGGTATCGCCGCCACTCACGGCTCCTGCTGGCTGGCAGGTCATCGTCCCCGCCACCTACGGCGGAATTCCCGGTGGGGCTCGGTACTACTGTGCAATCCGGCAGCTAACCAACGTCGCCGTGCCGGCCACTCCGGCAGCCCCTGTCGTTAATCCGGTGACGCCGACACCCCCGGCACAACCGACGGTCGGGGCTGCGTACGTCATCGACGCCAGTGAAACCCTCCATGTCAGTTCTACGGCGGCAGATGCGACCGGCGCATTGAAACTGCGGACCTGGACCTTTATGGGGCAGACGCAAACTGGGTACAACGCCGCGTTCTGGGTGCCGAACACGACACCGGTAGGGACGCAAACGCTCCAAGAGTTCGACGCATGGACGACCAGTAACGAAACCGTCCATTCGGTAACGATCAACGCCGATCCGTACAAGGAAGTCGTGCTGCCATCCGGCGGCGATCTTCACGCCGCGATCGATAGCGCGGCCAACCTGACCCGCGTCGTGCTCCCCGCAGGGTCGAGCTACACCATCACGCAAACAGCTTACGTCCCTCAGCGAGTACAGGTGGTCGCCGGCGGCGCCGGCGTTACCGTAAGGATCAATCCGCCGATCCCGGCTGGGCTGACGACATGGCCCGCGTTTTACTTCCTCTGGAATGATGCCGTGAGCGCGCAGTTGACGGTAACTGGCGTCAATTTCACGGGCCCGTCAACCATGCGGCTGGATGCCAGCATCAAGACCGGGCTGACAGCCGCCTATGCGCCCCTGGGCATGCTCACGATGGTCGATTGTTCATTCAGCAAGCTCGATCAGGGCGTCCAGTTGGATTCGCGTCCGAGCTATGAGTGCGATGGCGTTTTGTTTCTGAACTGTAACGCGAACGATGGAACGATGTGCGGGTGCCCAATTTGGGGCGCCGGCCAGCACATCGTCGTGGAAGGGTGCAAGCTCGGGCCGAGCACACAAGAGCACCCACTGCGATTTTCCATCGTCAACCTTACGACGAACCAGATCCCGCAATTCATCCGGATCGGCAACTCCACCTTGACTGCGGTAAAGCAAAGCACGTTGGCCAAGGAATGCCTGGCCCTGCGCGATTGCCGCTACGTCTGCGTGGACAATGTGGACGGGAACAACTGGGCAGAGTGCGGCCAGGGAAGTGTGAATACCTGGGATGTCGCCGAACGCATCACGATCAATAACCTGCGGCTTTCCTTCGATACGCTGCACCTCAGGCTCGGAACGACCGGGCCAGTACTAGTCCAGAAATCATCGTTCAAGGCGTCCCCGGTCGTCGGCGTACCCGCCGGAGTGGCGGTGACTTTGAGCGGCAACGCACCTTAGAGCCGTTCGGTTAGGGCGCTAAGTCACAACTGTGATCTAGTTGATTTGAAAGCCGTCACCGGCGTTCTTCAAGACCGTATTGATGTCCTTAATCACAGTGTCGAGCGGGGGAACTTTTCCATCGCCAACCTCTAATCGAACATGAAATTTGATGGCGATCTTCGCCTTTGCCTTGATCTCTAGCAATTTCGGAATGAGATCGCCCAAATCCTGAATCTGCGCCGGCTCGAAGTCGCCGCTGGCGACGCGGACGTTGGGCTGCGGCAGAGGGAGCTTGGGCGGCGTCGGTTCTTTCCCGGCGGTCGGAATTTTGATCTTCGCGGCTTGCGCGCCGGAAAAGTCGCACGGCCATGTGCCCGAATCGTCCGAAAGAGCGATGAACCGTGCCTGCAAGGCGCCAGCGATGACATCTCGTACCGTCTTCCACGGCAGGGTACTGCCGACGGCTTGAGACAGTGCCGTGGCGATTGCCAGCGCGCTGGTCGTGCCGCTTTGCCAGGCTGTCGGCAGGTTCTCTGGCAGAATAGCTGGCGCCGAGATAATTGCCGGAGGCGTTTTCAGCTTTGCGGATGGTGTCAAGACGCCAGCCGGAATCGGCTCGCCGAAGAGACTGGCCGGGCCGGAGAGAAGCCACACCTTTCCGGCTGCGACGGCATCATTGATGGACCGGTTGACGACTTCTGTCGATGCCTTTGGAATGTGAACCGGCTCCTGATAGGAACCCTTATCCACTTGGACGACAGTCTTGCCACCAAAATAGTCCTGCACGGCCTGGGCCGTGATTTCATCGGTGGTCCAAAGCGATGGCAGTTCCTTCGGTGCGAGTAATTCCCCGGGAATGTTGCCCAACTCCGCTGCCTCGGGGAGCACGAGTTCCAGGGCGGGGTCGCTTAGTGCGGCATCGTCGGGACGCGATCGCCACCACGTGCGGAAGGTCCGGTCGGGTCGGGTGACACGAAGAACAAAAGTGCCTTGCATGCAGCCATCTACCAGCGTCTGGACGATTGCCTGGGACTTCAGCATCTTGGGCAGGTGCGGCAACTGGGCAAAAGCGCCGGCCAAGTCTTTAACTCGACGGGCGGTTTCCCCACCTTTCCAAAGGTTGTACGGGCCCTCGGGCAACAGCGCTTCAGCCGTGACGGCGGTATCCTGCACGCGGGAACGTGAATCGTTCTTGATCGTCTCGAAATGCGGGTCGTCTGACAGCGTGATTTTGAAAGCTTGGGGTTCGTCCTTGTCGGAAACCGTGACGACGATGCAGTAGGCCTGGCGAATGGCGTCGGGCACACGTCCCTTGGCTTTGTCGATGTTCATGGCCAGAGTTTGAAGCCGGGCGACGTCGACGGAACCCTTCTGCTTCTTCTCTTGTTCGTTCTTGGGCGTCAGCTCATCCCGCACTCGGTCCCAAGCGAGGTAGTCTCGAATTCTGGCCTGAGCCACCTCAAGCCCATCACGGGAGGCCGTCAGGAGCAACACCGCGTTGCGGTAGACGCGGGGCTTCTCAGGCCCGGTCGTTTCATCCAGGTAACGTTTCGCCTCAGCGCTGGGTTTTCCTGAGTCGGACGCAGCGCTGGGAGCTAGGACGGCATAGTGGAACAAGCCGTCGTCCTCAATATCCTTTGGCTTGGTTGGTAAGGAGTGGACGCGCACTCCGAGCGCTGAGGCACCGCTGGTCAGGGCCTTCACCTTGCCGATTTCGACCAACAGGCGTGCCTTTACGAAATCGTCAGAGATCTGCGCCGCGGCTGCCGACTGCATTTGGTTCAGGTTGGGACGGTTGCCCATCCTCCACTCGCCGGGCAACTGGCCATCCTTCTCGGGGAGGTTGGAATCGTCCAGCCAATAGCTGGTGCGCGCCCAGCGTGCCAAGCCCTTTTCCAATTCGATCTTGTCGCCCCTGCACGGTCCAACCAGCAACAACAGGTCGCGGGTCTTGGCGCTATGCCCGACAGGCTGCGAATGCAGGAACGTCGCCATGACGGCTTGCTCAATTTCGCGTTGTTTCAATCCGACGGATTCCGACTGAATCTGGCGTCCGCGTCCAAGCTCGGTTTCAAGGATGCTGGTCCAGCGCGTGCCCTCGCCCTCCGTGATGATGGTGTCCGCGATAGCTACCAGCTCCCGAGCAGCTTCAGAAAGCGATTCCTGCGTCGGGGCACTGAGGAATACGGCCGGCCCGACAAGGGGCGAGGCGTCCCATTTTTCGGCTTCCCGCAACGCCAACGCAAACGTGCGCAGGACGCCCCGCGTCTTCTGGAAACGCTCGATGCCAGCGGACCATTTCGAATAAAAAACCTCTGTGAGTTCTGGGTGGAAGGGGAAACTCTTCAGGTAGCGGTCTTCTGCGACTGCGCCCAGCTTTGCGGTTTGGTCGTCAACCGCCTGAATCCCTTTGAGCGCGGCAATTACCTGCTGGCTCCAGGCCTGGCGGTCGCTGACCGAGTTCGGATCGAACAAGCGGCGTCGGAGCACCTCCGCCACGTCGTCCTTCTCGACCGGGCTGACGGCCGCCTCTCGCTGCCGCTGAAAGATGTCATATAGTTCCGACGCGATTCGCTTGCCCAGCATGTCAGCTTGATCGGCCGGTTTGCTTGAGAGCAGCGAAGCGACGATACAGCAACGATCGACCTTTGACGCCGACTGAGTAAGGTATTGGAAAAACGACGAAAGGATATCGAGCCAGCCCGGTTCCGAACGGACTTTCACCTTGGCGTAAAGCAGCACTTCGTCGATCAGGATCAGCGTTCCCAATCCCTCTTTCAGCGGAAGCGAAAGAAGCTCCGTCAACGTGTTCTCCGCCGGCGGGCTCGCGCGTTCGACGGCCTGGTCCTCGGCGTTTAGCAAACGCAAGCCGGCATCGCCGGCGATTTGGTACGCCAAGACACTCCACGGTTGCTTAAGCCGTCGCACACTGCCATCAGGGGCCCGCACGTCAACGCCCTTTTCCACGTCGAGCTTGTCAAAACACAACGCGGCGACGCGGGCCTTGGGCAATGCCTGGCCGATCGTCTCCGTGAACTCGCGCACGGCAGGCAAATCCGGGAGCTTCGCCGGGTCATACACCAAATGGCGCAGGGTGATCAGTGTGTGCGTCTTGCCACCGCCGTAGGTCAACTCTAGCTGCCGCACGGCCTTGTCGGACTTGCCAGCAAGCCTCAGAACCACGTCGCGCACCAGGTTCCGCAGATTGTGCGTGGGGTAGGTGAGCGAAAAGAAGGCGGTGGGGTCTTCGTAAATCGGCTTCACGCCGTTCTGCATCATAACCTCATAGAGGTCTGCCGCGAACATGTGCATTGGGAGGTCGCCGCTGCGCAGATCGTCGCGCAATTTCACGACCTCGTGCCACGGTTTCCAAGCCAGCTTTGCCGTTGCCATGAAAAGCCTTTCTTACCCTGTGAAGGGTTACGACACTCCGCAGAGGTGTCGAATCTCACCAATGATGGTCCGTTCTCTTTCGGTGGAATATCGTTCGTAAGCTGCCAGAACATCGGGACTACTCGTCTCATTGCCCGCCGAGCGCATTTCCATGACGCATTGCAGCGTCATAAAATGTGGCGAAAAGGTTGTCTCGTGAGGCGATGCGAGGAGGTCCAGATGAGTGAGATAATCATCCGGGGAACGATCTTTGATTCGATTGTTGGTCTTATTGCTGATCAGTGTGCGATTGACGAGTGAATTGACAAGCGAGGCTTTGGTCAGCCCGTGCCTTTTAAGATAAGCCTTGGGAAAAATGTGGTGGTCGTTGAGCTTTTGAAGCTGAATACTTTCACCCAATTTCCAGTCGCGCGCGTTTCTAATTGCGAGCATGCAGAAGACTCCACTGTATATCGCGCTGGCGTAGCTGGCCGAACTGTGAATCGTGTATCCCGCCGCCCCAATTCGTGCCTTCGCGTCGGTGAACACCGATGGTTCGACCTTCCCGTCCTTCCAGAACAGAAGCATCTCGGCGTAATCCTTTCGGGACTTGCTCTCGACCGCGCTGGAATACCGCTCCATGAAGACATTGCACCAATACCAGCGGCGAAGGTCGGCGCGCTCCTTTTCACCGAGATTGCTGTCTTCGATTTCGGCTCGAATCGCGGCTAGTACCGGAATCAAGCCGAAGCCGGGGAGCCATTTCTTGTTGAAGACGCCGAACCCGTCGGGACCGACGTGTTCGATCAGCTCCAATGCGCGCTCCATCGCGACAGCCGCTCGGCGCCAGTCTCGCTCGAAGTTTTCCGGCTCCAGATTGATGAGGATCCTGGGCTTCGGGTCGAGCCCTCTCATCAGCGACAGGGTTCGCAATACCAACACGCCCAATTTGTTCGTGTCCGCCTTTCCCTCTGACCATTTCGCCAAGCGCGAATGCTCGTAAACGGCTTCTTTCCAGAGATCGTGAAGTTTGATGGAGTGGCGATAGAGTCGAGCGGTAAGGAGGTCGTAAACCGACAATTCGACGCCCGTGGAGTTCAGCTTCTCGAAGATGGCGCAAACCCGGCCGATGGCGGCCGTATCTGATTGGGCGATCTGTGGGAGCTCCATCAAAGGAACGAGAAAGTTCTGAAACCCCGTCACGGCGGCCGTCCAAGGTCCGCGCCATTCCTCTCGAAAACGGTGATGCAAGTTCTTGTCGGTGTCCTTTAGAAAGTCGTCAATTCCGTATACCCATTTGAGGAAATGCTCGGGCTTCAGGAGCGCTGCGCAGGGAAGCATGCGTCGACGATACTGCTCTTCGCTTTTGTCCAGCCCGTTCATTTCATTATCGGCGAGGTCGATGATGATCCCATCGTCGTCTGGGTCCGTTAGGAGCAGATCCAGGTCGATGAAAAATCGCCGTGGTCTAACGGAATCCTTGAGACCGAGACGTGGTGCTGTCAATGCATACAGCATCGACGTAAGGCGCTGCTGGCCGTCCAAGATCAATAGGTCTGGCCGCGGGTCACGGTGCGGAGGTTGAGCGCCGCGCAGAGCCACGGGCGCAAACGGCGGATTCGCCGGGTCACAGCGGAGCAGGAGAAGTGAGCCGATGTAGTAGCCCCGGAGCACGGAGCGGAGCAAATCCGCAACGCCCTCACGCGGCCAAACGAAGTCACGCTGGAAATTCGGCAGACAAGCCTTCGCTTCGTATGCCAATTGCACAAGCCCGATGAGCGGGCGCTTGTCCGGTGTAATTTCTTGCGCAACCATCTGTCCGCCTTCCCGTGGTTATTCGAATTCGAGCACCCTCTGATTCGAGTCAGCCTTCGTTCCCTTGGCACCAATATGGTTGCTCAGGCTCTCCAGAAGCGCTCGTTCCTCACCGCCGACTTCCGCCAGTTCGACGAGCGATTGCACTAGCCGCTTGAACAACTCGTGCCGACGCAAGCCGTGCTCGTCGAGGTACTCATCAAGCTTATGCACATCGCCAGCCTTCCATAACTGCATCAGTCGGTGAACGCGGTCGATCAACGGGACCGGCCGGCCGTTCGGCGCCTCGTATCCCATTGTTTTGTTCTTGCGCTGCGCCCACCTCTTGAGCCGTACTTTGCTCCCGGATTCTTCTGCTTCCGGTTCGCTACCTTCATCACCAATGGACTCTGCATCTCCGTCGTCATCATCCGTTGGCTTGCCGCCGGTTTTGGCGAGAAGATCCCATGTCTGCACCAATTCATGGTCCGATAGCCCGCATGAAACGGCGTAAAGAATGCATGTTCCGACTGGCGCTTCGCCAAGTCCAAAGTCATGGCGATGAAGCAGATAGTAAGCCGTCGGTTCATCTAACCGATCGGCTGCGGACATTTCAGCCTCGCCATCCTTTTCACCCGATAGCACCTGGCCGACGACGTAATCCACCACCATCCGCCGGACGTGATTGAGAAAATCGGTGACGGTCATGACGGCGCCGGGCTGGTCGGCCTTCTTCACGACCGGGTGCTTGCTGTATGCCTCCATTGCGGGTCCGGTGGCTGCCCAGACGAAGTCCGGGCCGCGAATCCCCGCGTCCCAATACTCTCGAAGTTGGACGCGGATGTTCTTGCGCATTTCTTCTAGAACAGCCGTATCCCAACCAGGCTTGGCGGTGCCGGGCCGCTTCTTGCACACCAGCCACACAGAAGACGAAAGCGCAGCGGATGTAAGCGATCGCGTTCGGGCAGCCCGTTCGGTTTGAATCGGCCAACTGCCGTTTACTAAAAATCCGGCTCTTATAATGGCTGCCACGAGTGTTTCCCAGGCGTCGGGATGCTTGTGCGCGAAGACAATGACCAAATGGCCGTTCGGTGCGAGAACGCGATGACAGGCTTGGAAAACACGAGACATGCCATCCTCATAGGCATTCTTTGATCGAGCCGCGTCTCCCTCATGTCGGCTCTCGTCGTCGATAAGTTCGCCGTCATTGGCCTCGCGGTCCCACTTCGGAGACAGAGCGTCTTTGAAAACTCGGTCCCATTCGGCACTCGTTCCAGCCATCGATCGGCGTAACCAGATGTAAAAGAAATCCATCAGGTCGGAATAGGGGATTGCGTCGTAGTACGGAGGGTCCGTGACGATGCAATCAACTTGATCGCCTTCCGCGATGATTGCGCTCCGCCGAACCACCTGCGCGGACGGAGCGCCGCGCTCTGCGAGAGCAAGGTGGTCACAAGTCATCGCAACCCAATCAAATGCACTCGTGTAGCCACCGCTCGTGTCACCTAAAGGGTTAACCTCGGCGAAATCCCAAAGCATCGGTAGTGCGAAACGTGCGAAAGTTCCCTCAATGTTCTCGCCCCCTTGATTCCATCGAGATAGAACACTCATTTGATTCGCCAGCCGGTCAAACATCGCCGCCATATACGCGCTAATCGCCTCAGCCCAGTCCGGTTTATAGGCATCAACATTGCCGGCATCTTTCATGCGTACGGCGGCGGATGCTGCTCGGGTGTGTGTCACGAACTCGCCCAGGGCTAGCAGTTGCCGCGGCGCAAACAGGTCCCGCCACCGCATCATGCCGTAATTCTGGACAGAAAATGCGCGGCCAGCCCCGGAACCACCACCGGCCGGAGTGGGCTCGTCGATCATTCCGAAAGGGATTTCAGTGAAAGTATCTGGAAGCTTTGCTTCCGCAGCGTTGGCGACGCGCGCCTCCTCGGAAGTAGGCAGCCGGTATTCTTTACCGTCCATCCCATCGACGACGACCGCCGTTGGAATTGCCCCCAACCGCCCGGCCTGGCCCTCCACGCGGATGTCTTCCATGGTCATGATTGTTGGACAGCACGGACACTTGGCTCCGGCGCGCGACATCGTGCCAGCAGAAATGCGTTTGTCGTGCTCGCGCTTCTGCGCCGCATTACCCCCTTGGGTAGGCACATCGGTTTCGATGCCAAAGACGACACCCGTGCGTTCGGCATTCGGCTGCATCATCAACAGCACACGTTTGCCGTCCTTCTTGCAAAGCCATCGGGTTTTTAGCAGTGGTAACTGCGCCCGGCAGTTCTTACAGACAACTGCCCGCGCCCACAGATAGGCAACTGTCGGCTTCGCGATCCAGCGTGGATTCGCTTTGACGGCGATATAGTCAGTGGAAAGATCCTTGTTCAGGGCATTGATGTCCGCTTTGCCGTCGGGCTGGAGTGGGACAAGCTGCATCGGACGATGCTCGTAAGCAATCTGGTCCTTCTTCAGCGGTTCGAACTCGGCGTATGTCGGGTAGAAGGCCGCGAGATCCTTTCTCGCGCGGGCGAGCACCCATTGGCCCCACGCTCGGACGTGCCAAGCAAGGTCGGCATCAATCGACGCTCCGGCGGATTTGAAATCCAGGCTCAATTGTTCGTTGTGAGCCAGTTTGTAGCCGAGGGTTTCAATGGCCTTCCGGGTCTGAGCGCCTGACAGCCCTTGGGCCTTGTAGAAGTCTTCCATGAACTTCCGGTCACCGAGAATGAATGTCGGAAGCGGGAGTTTCTGCCCCGCGAGTTTCTGCGGGTACTCCAAGGTGCATTTCAGGATGAACCATGCGACGGGATTGATATCTACGGCGGTTGATTCGCAACCCAATCGCATGGACTCAAGCGGAATCGCTCCGCCGCCGGCAAAAGGGTCAAGCACCTTGGGAGCGCGGCCTCCATACGCCTTGCGAATCTCCTTGCGGAACCATTCGAGATCGGCGGCGTTCGACGCTTCGCGGCCCCAATGTAGGATGCCGCCGACCGTCTCTTCTTTAATTCGCTCAACGGTCTGCCCATTGGGCATCTTCTTCCGCTCAACGTTCTTGACGACCGTGCCGCCAATTTTCTCGCACAACTCCTTTCGCTTTTCGGGTGTGCCCGGATCGGGCAGGAGCGTGGCAATCAACGCCGCCCGACAAGCCGCCAACGGCCGCCGTGCCGGCCAGATGTGGAGCGTCGAAATGTGGCCGTGACGGACGTTCTTTTCGTGGACGGAATCCAACGAAGTCTGCTTCAGCGGGAACGCGTGTTCGATGAGGCGGGGAAAATCAGACATTCGTGGTTGCCCTTTGTGAGTGCATCAAGCGGCACCGCAATGCTTCGAGATAAATCTGCTCAAAGAATGTTGCCAATGGCCTCACGAATTCTTTGTGCTCGGCAATCACCGAATCCTTTTCGGAGTCGGTGAGATGATTATTGAAATAGAGCCAGCCAAACAAATGGGGCGTGGTCTGAACGCCTGGACTGGGGAGAACTTCGGCGGCAAGTTTCCTGGCTTTTTGATCGTCGGTCAGTACGGCTTGTCGGGTTTTAAGTGCGAAGGCGATCGAGGACAGTTCGCCCTTGCCCAACCGCTTTCGCTTCTCCAGTAATTCAACCGTTTGAAGATCATCAACGTCGAGCGAGAAGACAGAGAATGCGTTCGTCTTCTGCGCCGCCTGAAGTCGGGACCGCAACTCAACGTCAGCATCGGTGACATGCTTTCGCGGTTTCAGGAGACATTCGTACGCAACGACGCGGGTGCAGACAAAGACGACGCCGGCGTCCAGGGCCGCGCGAAACAGACGCCGTGAGGAAAGGATGTTCCAGACCGCACAGGTGTCTGCGATGTTGTGTGGATGAAAACGAGATACATCAATCGCCATGAGAAATGCCCCTCCCATACAGCGACGCAAGGCCACTGAGCTCGGTCTCCGAGACTAAAAGCATTTCCGCCAGCCGAGCGGCTGTTACGATTCCATGTTCATATGCGTCAAAACAGAGCGCCACGTATGAGTCTGACAGGCCACGTTGAAGAAGCTCCTTTTTGCGCTCGCGACTTCGCTCGCCGAGCGTGTCCGGAAGTTCCGGATCGACTTTGAGCGACTTCGGAACCTTCAACTTCTTTAGAAGGGCGACTTCCTCATCGGAAATCAATTTCGCGTCCCGAAGCGCGTACGCCATCGTCTCGGCGTTGACCATCAAGCGAGCCGCATAGTCGAGGAACCTTTGTTCCGTCCAAGTGCTCGCGTCAGGAATCGACTGTATGGCCTCGGGGGGCAGCAGAAACCGCGACGCAAAAGTGTTGGCGCGAATTTCGCTCAGGTCGCCTTTCGCCCAGTCGTTGAACGAAACAATAAAATCTTGATCCATGTCAAGGATCGCATGGCCTACTTCATGTGCGGCAGTGAATCGCTGGCGAAATACGTCCTCGCTGTAGTTGACCAAAACACACGCACCTGCCGTCGGGTGACGAATGAACAACCCAGAAATTGTGCTAACGCCCAACTGCCGGCGGAACACGTGCACGCCGACGTCCCGGAACGCCTGAAATACGTTTGAGGGAATCTGATTGGTGCCCAAGCCGATATGGCGACGTAGTTCGGCCGCCGCTTCTTCACCATGCCTCTTGTAAAAACTTCCGCGTTTCGCGAAGGCGAAAGGTCGGCGCGCGTGTTTTGATAATTCAGAGAGCAGAAAGTCTTGGCATTCACAAAGGAACAAAAATTCTTGGATCGCCCAACGATCCTGTTGGGAAAGCTCTGCTCCGTGCTTCCGAAAAAGTGATTCTGTTTGTTCGAATGGCGCGAGCTTTTCATTCGAAATGAAAAACTTAAAGTCGCACTTGAAGTAGTCGGCCAGGATGAGCACCTCATCGCCAGTTGGATCAGTGGTGCGGCCGAGCATTTCTGCGACGCGAGCGGTTTCGATTCCCGTACTCGCGCAAACATCTGCAGCACTGACCTGAAACTGGGTCATATACCGCTGCAGTTTCTCCGAGAACATGGATCGATCGAGCGCCATCAGGCCACCCTCCGTTCATGTACGGAATCGTACACGGGGCGACAACGCGATCCCGTCTCCCGGTCCCAGTGGAGGATGCCGCCCTCGGTTTCCTCCTTGATGCGTTCGACGATCTGCCCGTTGGGCATCTTCTTTCGCTCAACCCGTTTGACGAGCTTTCCGGCACTCTTCTCGCACAGCTCCCGCCGCTTCTCCGGCGTACCCGGGTCCGGCAACAACGTAGCGATCAGCGCCGCCCGGCAAAGCTCGATGGCGAGCGTAAGCGATTGCAGCGCCCTCTCGCGTAAAGCGACAATGTCCGGGTTGGTTGTTGTGCTTGTGGCCGGAATTGCGCTAGTCATTGGATGCCTCCGCAGCCTGCGAGATCTCCTTCATTCCGATCAACACACTGCCCTTGGATTTGGCGAGTAGGCTTCCGAATGGATCTTGCACTCGCGCGAGCCGCGGTAACGGTGTCGCACACTCATAAACGGCATAGAGCCAGTATCCAGTGCGGATGTTGCAAGCCGCCGCCCACTCGTTCGCCGAAACTTCAACATCCCCCGTGCCGCCGCGCCCTTTGACTTCGATCGCCCTGCGCTCGTCTCCTGGCCGTGTGGATAACACGTCGAATCCCGGATTGTCCGACAAGCCTGCGGCACGGGCGAGCGCGGGCGTATGGACATCTTGCACAACTCCGCCGGCCGCCTCTTCGTATGCCCGAACAAAGTGCATCGCGACGCGTTCGACCTCGGCATCATGCTGTTCAAGGGCGTCGGGGTCTGTGGATGGCACGATCAACGCGTGAGCGACAAAAGTGATGGCACCCGGCGCGATGAGTTCCGGCTCTCGATGGAGAATCGCCAGTGCCTTGGCCTTCCGAGCCGCCAATGATCTTTGCTGGGCTTTGATTTCGTCCAGAGCCCTCACGGACGGTGGATGTCCGGAGCGAGCTTTTTCGGTGAGGTTCAGTCTTGCTGCGGCGAGCTCGGCTTCCTGGAAGTCGAATCCGCGTTGCAGAAACTGTTCCCGCTCGGGAAGAGATGTAAGGAGTCCATTGCGGCGCTCAACGGCCATCGCGCGCGCGACCCGTTCGATCAGGAAAGCAACGGCCTGAGTCTTGAGCGTTTCACCCGTCATCGCCAGACGTTGAGCGCCCGGCGGGAGACCGTGACCGGCTTTCAGCAGGAGAAGGTGCTCGACCGGGCAGACGGTAAGTCCCGCTCCGTCGAATTGTTTCACGCCGATGAGCCGACACTCCAGCACATCTTCTTCAGCGAAATCAGGAAGCTCGGCATCCACTTGGCGCACCACGCTGACCAACGCGAGATGGAAGAGGTAGGGTTTGTCGGTTGTCGGATCGACGAAGACGGCTCCACGTAACGCCTGGTCACCGAGCCTATCGGCGACGATTGTGCGGAATCGCTCGAAGACCGGCTCGCCGGGGTGGACCCAAATAGCGTCGCTGAACTTGTCAGGCCGGGCAAAGGTCAGACAGTTCCGTTGCTTGGCCGTGTATAGCTCCAATGTGTGCAGCAGCGGGTCCACGCCACCGCTGACGGCGGACCGAAAAGAGAAGCAGCCGTCGAGGTCGCCCGTGATTTGAATTCCGACCAGCGGCGCCGCGTTCTCCACAAAGTTTCGCGTATAGCCAGGGAGGAGCCGGCAGAAGGTTTCCTTCGCCAGGTCTTCGCGGAGCCGGGGAAGCTGCCGCGCCACGTCGCCACCCGTGCCGAACAGGATCTTCTGCTTGGCCTCCAGCGCTTCGACTTGTTCCTTGGTGAGCTTCCCCTCCAGCATCTTGGCGACGTTTTCCGGTCCTTCAACGATCGCCTGTTCCATGTACTGCTTGATGGAAACCCCCTCGAAAATCCGACCGATGGAGTCGAATACCTTGTCGCTCTTCAATTCCTTGCGGATGGCCTCCAGCTTGTCGAGCAGAACCTTCAGGACAAGACCCTCGCGGGTTTTTGGCGCGACGAGGTTCAGGATCACGACCGGGTCGTGCTTCTGGCCGTAGCGATGGATGCGGCCCATCCGTTGTTCAAGACGTGCCGGATTCCACGGCACGTCGTAGTTGATCATGATCCAACAGAACTGAAGGTTGATGCCTTCGGCCGCGGCGTCGGTGCAAAGCATGAAGCGGGCGCCGCCAGCGTCGGAGGGGAGGCGGAAGCGTTCGACTTGCTCTTGACGCTCGGTGTAGTGCATACCGCCGTGTATCTGTGCGATTTGACCGGTGTAGCCCAAGCCGCTGAGGCGCTGGACGAGGAAGTGGAGCGTGTCGCGATGCTCCGTGAAAACGATGAATTTCTCGCCCGTGAACTTCGGGTCGGTAAGGATCTCGCGGAGCCTTTCGAACTTGGACGATTCGGATTCCGGGCTGTTGACTTTGCGCGCGAGCTCCCGCAGCAGGACGACCTGCTCGCGTTCGGCGACGAGGTCACCCAGTGATGCTGCGATGACACCGGCCATCAATTTGTCTTCGGATTGTTCGTTTTCCTCCTGGCCATCCTGTGACGATTCGTCGTCGGCCGTTTTACTGTCCAGGACGTCGTCTTCGTCGGCAAGGCGCCGCTGGAGCGTGACGAGCTGCTCCATCGTGAGTCGGCCTTCTATCACCTGGCTGATGAGTTCATCGAGTTTGTCGATGCGGCGCTCGAACGAGCGAAGCAAGGCGAAAGTTGAGCTTGCCAAACGGCGCTGCAGCACGCTCATGGCTAACCGGGCCGCGGAGCGGTTGAGCATTTTGGCGCGGTTGTAGACGTACCGCATGTAGTCGGTAGTCTCGTCGTATAGGCGCTGCTCGCTGACATCGCCCTGAGTGAGGTCGTACCCTAGCGTATCGGACATTCGCTTCGGATAGAGTGGCTTGCCGCTGAGCTGGACCATCTCCTCCTTGGTGCGGCGGATAAAGTGGATTGCTCGGCAATCAGCCGGGTAATCCGTAAACGCCTCCAGCGTGGAAAGAACCTCTGGTTCAAGCAGGCGCCACAGGGCGTAGTAGGGATATTCCTTTCCCTGGTGGGGTGTGGCCGTGAGCAATAAAAGATGGTGCGCAGTCCAGGGAAGCGTCCACTCCGGCTTCAGCCCACCGACGCCTGCCAGTGCTTCGGCGAGCCGGTAGCGGTCGGTCTTGCGGACGCTCAGGTCTCGATCGCGGTCGGCGGAAAGTTTGTGCGCCTCGTCGAAGATGACCAGGTCGTACGGTTCGATCTGCTCTTTGAGTCTGGCGAAAACTTTCGGGCCAGACAGCGTGTCGACGCTCACGATGACGCAATCACTGCCGTTGCCAGTGAAGGGGTTGGAGTTCTTGGCGTCAGCGCCGCTGACGATGCGGAATTCAAGGCTGAAGAGGGTTGAAAGCTCACGTTGCCAGTTTCCGACGAGACCCGCAGGAGGAACGATGAGCACGCGACGCAGCAGGCGCCGGGCTTTCATCTCGCGGATGTACAAGCCGGACATGATGGTCTTGCCGGCGCCAGCATCATCCGCGAGCAGGAACCGTAGCGGCGACTCCTTGAGCATGTGGTCGTAAACGGCCAAGCGCTGGTGCGGAAGCGGATCGATCTGCGAAATCTCAGTAGCAAAGACCGGATTGAACATGTGTCCGAAGGACAGCCGTTCGCCTTCGACCAGCGAACGAACAACCTCAGCCGGGCTGGTAAAATCCATTGGCAGCCCAGCGGGCGGAGCGGCCGGCTCAAGCGTTGGCTCATCGCCTCCCAGTTTCTGGATCTGCACCCACGATAGCGGAGACGGTTTAGCTTGCTTGTTCTCCCAGCGATTGACTGTTGCGAATGAGACGCCCAGGCGCGTAGCGAGCTGCTCTTGCGTCAGGCCCAATCGCTCGCGCAGTCGTTGAACGAAGAAGGGGTAGTCGGAGGGGATTACTCCGGGAGATTCAATGTCCATGGGATGCACCGCGGGAGAACAGCAGATCGGCAGACTTTCCACCGAACCGATCGCGGGAAATATAACAAGTGCTATAGTGCTTGCAAGCAACCACCCGATGCGCGACACGCTGCGTTAGCGATTGTAACGCCGATCACCAAAATCGCGAGAATTCCTCGATCACGGATACACCGTGCACGACTTCGTCGCCGTGGCTGTTGAAGCCAGCGGAAAGACCTTCCGACGGAGGGCGCTGACGAGTGAAGACAGCGCGGTCGCCATGTTCGTTGAAGCTGTCCGACCGTTCCGTCAGTCTAATATTTCGGCCCTTGCGACTTCGTTGTCTTTCAAAGCCGCGGCCAACTTTTGCTCGCCCTCAGGACCTGGCGGCTCAACCCCTTCCTTCTCCAGTCGTTCACGCCCAAAGTCAACTCCCTCGTTGCGAGCAAGCAGGCCCGCACCCGGACCCGGATCGCATCATCGGCGGGGAAGCCGGCCGCCACGCACCGCTCATGGAGGCGCTCAAAGAAGCGCCGGTGGCGATCGACCGCCGCGTAGAGCTGCTCGACCTGGTCCGGGGTCAAGTGAATGGCGTCCATGGCCCAAACTTATACCGAACTATCGTCCGCAAGCCAGCGCAGTAGCGGACGCTCGCCGCGGCGGCCATGATGCACAACCATGGCGATCAGCCAACCTAAGACCCCGACATGGCCCGCCGACCGGAAACGGCGGACGAAGGAAAGCTTGGTCTGGTTCGAGCGGATCAGTGGCTTGGAGCCGGGGGTCACCCGGGATCAGATCGCCCGCCGCTTCGGCGTCACGTACGACGTCGCGTTCAAATGGACGACGTTTTTTGGATACCAGGTGGGGAAAGACGGGGTCAGAAAGCGGGTGTCCGCTGCCGACTGGGCCGCGGTTGACTGGTCCAGGCCCGATCTTGAAATCGCGGCCGGGCTGGGAATCGGCGTCCCAAAGGTCAAGGCCCGCCGAAAGTCCAACGAGTCGGCGCACGGGAGGACCCGGGACGAGTATGACCGCTTTCGTGACTTCATCAGCTCCCATGGACACCGGCTGCATTGCCTCAGGACCTCAGAGATCATCCGGCTCTCCGGTTGCAAGGTTCATCCTCTATGCGTCACGCGACATCTTCGAGCCGCCGGCGTTCGACCATTTGACCGGTCCATCCCTTGGCGGCATATCGACTGGCGTCTGCCCAACACGGACATCACGCGGGTTTGGGGTCGGCAGCCCGGCGACTACGCGAATCTCCGACTCCGACTGAAGCTGCCATCGCCCTTGTAGGATTGGCGAAACGACAACCACCGCAACCCGGAGTACCGCTCTGCCTTGGGAAGACAGGGGCGAACGGCCACGAGGCTGAGGCAGTGGCAAGCCTGGCGAGCGAAGATGCTGAAGCGTTTGGCCTGCGATCAGGCGCGGCGTTTGGCCGGGACCCGGGTCGTAGCTGCAGGGTGTGGAAAGTGACGAGTTTTGCGTTACGGCCAAGCCAACGCTGGAGCCCTGGAGAAATCCGGAATCCCCGGCCAGGTCGCAGGGCTGTACCCGTTCGCATTCGTCGCCGCTGGTGAAGGGGCAGTGGGGAGCATGAGCGGTTTGAAAGGAAGTCGTGATCAGCCCCCGGAACCCGCAGGGCGCTTCTTGAAGAAGAATCTCAACAAGGCCGCGTCTGCTTTGTCAGAGATTTCAACGGCAATAATCCTCATGGGAGCTTCTGACAAGAATTCTACGGTGGCGCCTATGTCTGTGCCTTGATCAACGTCAAACGTTATCCGACGGACCTTCTTCATGTTGAGTGCCCATCGCCAGTCAGGCCCCGAGGCGGCGCCAAGGTTCGTAGGGATTATCTCAAGCACGCCCGTGATAGCATTGACGAGTCGGCTAATAGAATCTTCCAGGTTGACCGTGTCGACGATTGGAACGCTCGATGGTCCTTCCAAGAAGATCTTTGCCGGCGAAGTGACCCAGCCACGTATTGCCAGCCGGGACGCGATTAACCGCCAGTATTTCGGCTGGGTCGATGACAATATTGTGCAGTAGTAAAGGATTCTTCATTCGTACTCCATTTCGGAGCGGCAATCCGTTGCCCCTTGCTTCGAGTCGATTAAAGGTTGGCGATCAACTCCTAAGTCGCCGGCAAACGAGGGCCCATTCCTGAAGGCTCCGAAGTGCTGGCAACATTGAAGATCTCAACCATGATGACTTGGATGTCCACTTCAATGCCGAGAGAGCGCAACTCCTTCAGGGCCGAAACGATTTCCTTGAGGGCCGATGCCTTCGCTCGCATGCGATCGGTTTCCAGCGCGTACATCGTTTGCTGGTGCGCCATCTGCTGTGCCTGGCGGCGGGCGTCTGCCGCCTCGACGTCTCGTTCGTGCTTTTGCGCCAACCGCTCTTCTTCGGCCTGAAGTCGACCGATTTCGGCCATGGCGCGGGAGAAAATCTCTGCGGCTTTGGCCTGCTCTTGTTTCCCTTTGCCGCGTATCCAGCCGCCACCCCCCTCTGTGGCCGACCGGAAAAGGTCGTGCAGATCCTGTTGGATGGCGTTCAGAAGCCCTGGTGGATTCGGCGAGTCGCCCTGGCGCTCGCGGAGGATGATGTCGTGGCGTTCGGACATTATGCCTCCACCGGCTCATCCGCCGGGACGAGAACTTGCCAATCGTCCAACACAAGGCCGGCACCGCCGCGAGCCTTGTGATAATTGCTCAGGGCTCGGTAAAGCCGCACTAACCCGGAAACGGCTTCATCCTCGGGAGTAAATTCACTGACGTAGGCCTGTACAGCAAGCCGCTCACCGGAGTCGCGCGCGTGCCGAATTTGAGGGATGCTCGGTTTCGGCCAATCCTTTGGTTCCCCGTTCGGCCACATCGGGCCAAAGAAACTCGGCGGGACTTGTGTTTTGTTGGTCCATTGCTGCTCTTGGGCTGCTTTGAGCAAAGCATCGTAGTTGGACCAAATGGCGGCGGATGCACTTTGTGCAGCGGCTGCCCCTAAGGTGGTGGCGGCATTCCACGCGGAGATGGAGGCGCCGGTGGCATAATGGGCAACGACCGACATACCGATGGCGTGGCTAGCGCCAGCCTCCTCTTCGGCGGCGGCGTTAGCGGTTGCAGCAGCTTCCGCGGCGGATGCGGCAGCCGCCTTCGGGCCGGCGCCCGCGGCGACAGCGACAACGGCGCGGGCCTGATCTGCAATTGCTCCGCCAGCGGCTTGGGTATCGAAGGGACGACCAAAAGCAGTGGATTCGGCGTGCGCTATAGCCATCCAAATCGCATAGCGATGTTTTTCGGTTACCTCCTGCCACTCGTCAAGCAATAGCTGGACCCGCCGCGCGCACCGGGCCGCGAATGCCACACACGCCCGCCGGGGAAGCTTATTGACGTCTTCCGGTTGAGGCACTTCATTTCTTGATTCTGTCGATGGCTTATAGATCGCAAGTTCCTGCTCGTATTCATTAATGCCCTCCCAACCCGCATACGAAGCAATGCCGTGGCCCGCTCCAAGGCCCGAGATCGTGTTGACGGAAATCGTCGAGGGAAGACCGCGGTCATCGCGACGGAGCAAAGGGACTCCGGCTTGGTCACGCACGAGCACTGCGACCAGGGCTCCGCCCGCTCCCAGCCGCCAGTCGACGTGAGGACTTGTCACACTTGATGGGCCACGTCTGACGTATCGATAGACCTTGCCATCGGTGTCCTCGATCTCAAGCCACGCAAGGGAGCTTGGTTCGACGCTGCCAACGTGTTTCGCAATCGACATAATCACTCCTGCTACGCTGAGTTCGCGAAACCCGTATCCATGTGGCCGTTGGCCCTTGTATCCCGAACAACGATACGATGAAGTAGCGCGACCACAAGTGCCTCACGAGCCAACTGGTCGGTGGCTACCCACGCGCGGGTACCCGCGACCCTCATCAATAGGTCACCCCTGATCGTATACCATTCGGGAGGACATGGGAATCGGCGACCACCAATCCCCCCGCAACCGCACCGACGAGTGGCTCACGCCGCCGAAGCTGCTCACGAACTGAGGCCATTTGACCTTGATCCATGCTCCCTGGCCCGGCGCCCATGGGACATGGCGGTCCGGCACTATTTCAACCGGGAGGATGGCCTAGTGATGCCATGGCGCGGGAGGGTCTGGCTCAATCGCGACAGGCATAAGGCGGTGGAAGATGAGGTGGAATGTGACGCCCGAGAACGTGCGTCGATAGTTTGCGTTTTGCCTGCCACTCGATAGAATCCGTACCCTCATGTCGTAGTCAATCGAACCAGGGTCATTACGATGGCTTGGGAATTTAGCGTCTTTGCGGTCGCGGAGCCGTTTCATTGGAAGACGAAATCTGCGATATGTGCCGTTCTTACAGCTACTTTCGTCTTCGTACTGGCCGCTACTAGGTGGGGGTGGCTAAAGAATGCCCTCCGAAAAAACCTTCGATTCCGCCTTGTTTTCTTCCTCGTCGATCCGTTCTTTGCCCTGATCTTGTCGGCGCTCGCGAGTTACTTCGACATTTTCAAGCCGTCGACTTATTCAGAGACGGCCACCCCTCTGCCGGACTGGCATACGATTTTTTGGGCTTGCGTTTGGAGCTTCCTTGCTGCTGTTTATGTGGTCGTAAAGTTCGCAGCGGTAGCTCATAAAGAAGACGAGCAGACCAGAAGCACGGCTCTCGAAACTGATCTGGAAAAGGAGCGGAGCGCTGTCGTGGCACTGCAAAAGCAGCGAGACCTCCTTAATCTGATTCTGAACTTCATTCGTCGCACCATCGGTTTCAAGGAAGATCGGTTGCTGGAGTTGGCAAAGGAGCAGAAGATCACCCATTCGTGTCTGGTCGATGCTCTTTCGCCGCAACGTCAGCTTCATCTCATTCGCGATCTGATTTTCGAGTTTTTTTATAAGCGCGAAACGTCCGGGCAGAATCACAAACTTCGTTTGGGGCTTTACCAGCTCGATCCGAAGCGAGCGGGACAGTTTGACATTGTCATGGCATGGGACGGAGCGACGGACTCATGCTTTTCACGTAAGCCCCAAAATCAGAAGTACTTAAATCTTCTTGACCCAGAGGGTGTTCAGTCTAAGATCGTACAGGCCTACCAGTCACCTGCTGATACGATTGTGCTGGTCCAAGACTGCGAGGCAGAAGAAAAGCAAGGCACATTCCGGTACTGGTATCCGGAACAAAAACAGCATCTAAAAAGTATGCTGGCTTACAAGCACGTTTTTTCTAACCGCGCTGATGCGATTGTGCTGATGATGACCAGCTCAATGAATTCATTCTTTCGGGAAGAAAACGCCGAGGAGTTCCGTCTCTTTCTTAAGGAAATGTTGACAAGACTGGAGATGGAATGGATCTTGTTGGAGGCCTCCAAGAGAATCGACCCGATAGAAGGCGGTGCAAAATGAACGGAGAGACGCTGAAGAATGCGTTTTCGAATGCCAAGTTGTCCGTCGACACAGCGCAGGAGGCGCGCGTCGCCGCGGGAGAGGCGCGGCAAGAAGCAAAGGTCGGCAACCAGCGAATGAATGAGCAGGTTCAGTTGGCTGTCGCGCGTGCAGCGGGTGCACAGATTTCGCTAGGCGCATCCGACAAGAAAGCCGATTAGTCGGGTCGTCGCGCCACGAATTGCTTCGCCCGGTCATCTCAATGCCGCGTACCCGTTCTGGCGCCAGGGTCCCGGGTCATTTGGTCCACGTTCAGGGCCGCCGCAGCAGGTCTGTTCTGAGCAAACCGCGATTTCGGCCGTGCCCCCCGGGTGGTTTGTTCGATCTCAGCGAACTTGCGACTTATAAGCCTTCATGACGCAGACCGGCATAACAACTCCCAAGCCCTCGCCAACTCCTGCATCCTGGGCAATCTCATCCACGTCCAGGCCGCCGAAGTGGGGCAGATCGGCCGAGGGTCGCCACCGCTCCGATGCCGCAACCGTGTGCAGCGACTCGCGAGTGCGGGGGTCCTTATCGGGCTGAACGTTCTCAAGATGGAAAGAGCGGCAGTTGTACAGCCGGGGGTTCGTTTGATGCCTCCACGGCGCCGGATGGCGGGGCAAAAATAAAGTCGGATGACGGATCATGCTGGCGATGTCGGTTCAGGGCCAGATCGCGGTTCTGGACTGCGTAACAATAGACACAACCATGCGGACAGGTGTCGTACTCCCCGATGTCACGTGACGCGAAGCACCCGCACTCCTTGCGATTACCTTTCAGCTTGGCGGTGAGTCGACGGCCCGTTAGGGCCTCGAAACGGTCGGCGTCCACGCATTTGGCGTCGGCGGCCCCGGCCACAAGGAAGCTCCGCTGGGAACAGATCGACAACTGCATCCCGCAAGACTTGGCGATCGCGACAAGGTCACTCGCCAGTTGTCGCTTTGCTCCATCCGATGGATCCTCCCACGAAAACCCAAACTCGTCGCCGGCCCAACTCATGTTCCGAAGGGTCTTCTGATAGAACTGGGCAAAAGAGATGACCACCTCATCAACCGCCCCCCGCAATGCCATTGCGAGTCGCTCAAAGTTTTTGCGGTGAAAATCCAACGGCGTCATCGACGTGGCGACGATCGTGTCATACCGCCAGACGCAGACCTTTGGCCCATACTCTCCGGCCACACGGCGGACGTTTTCTACGGAGCGGGTGGCGTCGGTGACCGAGTATTCAAGCGCTCGGGGGTAGCCGTTGATCGTGTGCTGGATGATGAACGGAAACCCGCGTTGCCGCACCTCGGGCAGGTGCTTCAGGAACGGTGTAATGTTCTTGGTCCAAAATACGAATCCGTCCACGTCTTCCAACAACAGCGAGACCCGAATCGCTCGCCGGTTGTACGGATTTAGCATCTTGCAATAGCCCTGCCTCAGACGGTTCACGAACCAGTCCCCGTAAAAGGTGGGAATGTCGGTCTTGTAGCTGGCAGAGATAATCATGCCGATGCTCAGGTCTTCTGGGCCACTCGGATGTCGACCTTGCTTTCACGCTTCGGGAAACCGAATTTCTCGTAGAACTCGCCCAGATCCGTCTTCTCCTCGGCGTGCTCCCAGACCAAATCGCAGCTCTTCTGGACCAGCACTTTGAGCCCGTATCGAGCCGCCAGGTAGTCGAACCATCCGCGAAAATCCGAATCGCGATTATCGACGTACAAAACCAGGGCGCCGGACTTCGCCCGGGAGAAGCAATGCTCGAAAAAAGGCTCAACCTTGTCCCGGTACTTCCACATTTCTGACATAAAGTAACTCAGCGTCAGCAGATCGCACTTTTTGATCCGGTGGTAAGCTTTGTATGTTGATGAGTCGGCGGCATCCATTTGGGCAAAGGACGGAAAGAAGGGCATCTCGCCCTCCAGAAGTCGTGCCACATCTGACCACGAATCAGCCCAAGCCCGCTCGCGGTCATAGAGATAGCACGTTACCGCGTTCTTCTTGCCCGCTTGCATCATGTACTTCAGGATGCCCAAGAAATCGCTCCCTGGACCACCTCCCAGGCAGGCAACTTGAAGGTTCTCCTTGTCGAACAGGGCCGACAACTGCGGGGTCATAGCAATGATCTGACGGATGTTGTCACCGTGCGCCACGGTGTATTTGTGAATGTAGGCAAAGCGGCTGACTGGGCTGCTGTAGTCAATGCCCTTGAACTCCGACAGCTTCAGCTTGGCGTATTGGTCGCTCAGCTCGACCAATTTGGCCCTCACTGCCTCATCCCTGCCTATAGCCGGGATCTCGTCATACTGCTCGCTTAGCACCTTTTTGATCAACTGACACAGGGTCATCGCCGTCTCCTAGGGTAAACGGTAATTATACGGCGGACCCATAGCAAAGTTGGTTTCACCGAGAATGTTAGGATTATGTTCGCAGCGCGTCAAGTCCCGAACACGAAATCCAGCCACGCGTTTTCCAACCGCCAAAAGCATCAACGAAAATCGAGACGAATCCTCTCATTTCATTGCAAAAACACGACTTATGCCGCACGCCCGGCCGATTTCAGACGATTTCCAGCAAAACCGCAGACCGGTCAAATCGGCTGGTTGGACCCATTTTTGAACCATTAACTCCCCAAGAAACTCACCGAATTCCCATCGCTAGGAAAAATCCAGCGATACCCCCTCCAAGCCTCCCTAAACCCAAACCAATTCTCCGGATACATCGCAATCGAGGGGGGCACACAGGCAGGACAACTGATCACATCCATCAAGCCATCCGTGAGTTACAACTGACCCAAAAGTTGACTCAAAAACATGGCGGAGATTTCAGGGACGATGGGTGCTATCACCTGGTTCTGGCCGTGCCGAGAGTGTCTTTCCGGCCGTGCCCCCTGGATATCCAGGGTGCGCTAATGACGATTTTAGCACCGTAAACCCGCATTTCGTGACACCGTTTGACGAGAATTGCTAAACGCCCTGGCCTCACACCGTCCAGGGTCACACCGTCCAGGGTGACACCGTCCAAGGTGACACCGTCCAGGGTGACACCGTCCAAGGTGACACCGTCCAGGGTGACACCGTCCAAGGTAACACCGTCCAGGGTCACCCTGGACGTGCGGGGTGACCGTCCAGGGTGACGAGCGGGGTGACCCTGGACGCGCGACACTGGCAATGGTCACCCCCTATGTATCTGTCACCCGTCTGTACCCTGCTAACCCCTACGTCGCGCTGCCTTTGCGTGAGGCTGGTCCTGGAAGCACGGGGCGTGGTTGTGCCAAGGGTGGTATCGGTTCACCCCTTGCGTGCGTCCTGGACCAACGTCGTCCAGTGGCGTATGCGGCGTACGGAGGTGCGACATAAGTGCTGTCAGTGTCGTACTTTGCCTTATGAAGCTGTCGTAGCTGGGGCCATTGTTGGGGCCGGTGTTTAGGCCCTTTCCACCTAACAGCCCCCTGGCGATCCGCTGTCCGTTGTGTCGGGGTGACATAATGGCTCAGTCCGCTGTAGGAATTTATTTTATAAGCCCAAGTGCGGGGCGGGCTTATGGTTGCTAACGTTCGCGTGTCGCACTAGGCCATGGGTGGTATGGTTAGTGCTATCTGTTTCCCGTCTGGCAAGTGTCCAGACGATTCACCTTCCCCCCATTTTGGAGTCTGCTATGTCGTTCACCCTACTCGCCGGCGCTGTCGATTCCGTCCTGGCCCGCAAGTCGTTCTCGGCCCATGATTTCTTTGTGGACGTTGAAGCGTACGACGCCGCCAACCCCCGTGCGTCCGCCGACGTCGCCATGTTCGGTCTGGTCATTCGTTCCAGGGATAAGACCGTTATCGGTAAGACCAACACTCCGGCCGATGCGGAGTTGTGCTTTTCCGACAACGCCGGCCGGCCCGTTCCGTTCATCGTCGCCGAAGCGCCGGCCGCCCCGGATGGAAGCGCTCCGGCCGTTCTCGCCGATGCCGCGGCGCAACTTATCGCGTTCTACACTGCCGACACCGCCTTCAGTGTCCGCTATGCGGCGCTTGGAGATTGTGCCCGCGCTGTCCTGCCGATCGCCCTCGCCGTGTTCGGCGCGAAATCCAGGAAGCGCAACGGGTGGAAAGTCGGGTCATTGCATGCCAGCAACACAAAAGCGGCGGAGAAACGCAACGCCGAAATCGCCGAAGCCGCCAAGGTGTTGAACAACGCCGACGCCCTCGCCGCTGCCCTGGCCTCCATTAGCGGCAACGGCCCCACCGCCGGCGCGCCGTTGTCGCCCGAGTTGTTGGCGCTGGTCAAGAACGTATGGTCGATGGTTGGCGCCGCGGCAACTCCGGCCGCCGCCCCAGTCGCCTCGCCGGTCCTGGACGCCCCAGTCGCCGCCTAAACACCGTGCCCCCATTCCCCCGCCCCGATTCCAGGGGCGAGGGTATGGGCGCATCGTGCGCTCGCCTTACCTTTCCCCCTTCCAAACGGAGCCCCATCATGCTTTGCCCAGTAGAATCCGCGCCCCTGCTTTCCGCCGCGCTGTCTTCCCTCGCCCTGTCTGTCGCCGACCCTGTCGCCGTCTTCGGCGGGGAGGGCAGCAAAGCCGACAAGCGCCGGCGCTGCCGGTCTGAATTGCGCCGGATGGTTGAACGCTATACTGCCCTGGAACATGAAGAGCGCTTCAACCGCCGCGAGCGCGAGGCCGGCGCTTGCCATGACGTCGCCGTGAATGCAACGGCCGTTCTATTGGTTCACTTCCCTCGCCTGTCCACCTACACCGCCGCGGGTGACAA
>Ga0182024_10006000_pt1 | contig 26917 bp, 25 predicted proteins | sample P32metaG_FD_120480 | JGI IMG/M metagenome (GOLD analysis project Ga0182024, IMG submission 120480) | Permafrost microbial communities from Stordalen Mire, Sweden - P3-2 metaG (Illumina Assembly) | ecosystem: Environmental > Terrestrial > Soil > Wetlands > Permafrost | place: Sweden: Stordalen...
CAAGCGCATTTCGACAGTCTTGGAGGCGTTCAGATAGGGTCATTGTGAACTCGTCAGAGGGATCGGGATCGGATCGATCTTGATATTCGTTACATATATTATTCTAGCATTGAATTGGTCGTATGATTGATCCTGCTTGATTAATTCGGCATTCCGTTACCTCATTTCGGCAAGTACTTTTGATCATCTCAGCCGCAAGGGACCCCAAGTGTGAGCTCCCGACTCGGCATCTATGAGGAATTGCCATGGCAAAAACTCTCAAACCGGGACAGACCGCCCCTACTAGCGGTCAATCGTCCAGGGCGTCTGAAATAGTGCACTGGTCAGCGGGCCTACCAGCTTGTGCATCTCCTGAAAGCCAGTCGATATAAGCATTTGTGGCATTTTCTTTTGGATTTTTACGACACGCCGGATTTTTTATTCTTTTGAGAAAAAACTTCCCGTGGTGCCCATGTTTATTTACCGCACGGTAAAATTTAGGCAACCACAGAATCCGTGCAATTAGTAATTATCCATCCAAGCGGCAGAGACATTAGCTGAGCAAAATGGACTGCAGGTAACCATCTCCGGCGATTGTAATGGATAAGCGATTAGCTGTTTATCCTAAAATTCGCAAAATTCTAAATTACTATCCAAGAACCACTCTAAATGTCTGATACTACGCTATTTCAGGCACTTTCCCGTACGGGAAATTATTTGACTATTTAGTAGCAAATCATAGTAATATTACCGAGCGGGCAATTTTTTCGCTCATAGTTCGGAATTTGCGCCAAACTTTACCGTACGGGAATAGATGGTCACAGAAATGCGTATAACCAATGCCGAACAATACGGAAAAGCTATTAGGGAGACGAGAAAAAGTCTCGGGCTAACTCAAGCTGATGTAGCTAGCGCTTGCGGCACAGGAATCCGCTTTATTGTTGATCTTGAACATGGAAAGCCAACATGCGAGCTCGAAAAAGCTCTTCGAGTAGCGCAAATGCTCGGAATAGCTATGGAAGCCGATCTCCCAGTAACTTCAGAAGGATCGAGCGAGTGATGAAAAAACTCAAGATACTGTCAGTTCGATTGAATGGAAAGCCAGTCGGTCAGCTTGAGCAAACGAAGGACGGCAAGCTGAAATTCCAATACCAAGATGACGCCAGTCAAATTTCTCTCAGCATGCTTTTGGAAAATAAGCGTTACGGAAACATGCCGTGCGAAAAATACTTTGGAGGGCTTTTGCCAGAAAGTGAAGAAGCCAAAAAGGCAATTGGAAAAAAATTTGGTGCAAATCCGAAAAGTACTTTTAGCCTGCTGAGAGCTATTGGTCGTGATTGCGCTGGTGCAATTTCGTTTCACGATCCGGAGGATCCAGTTGTGCTGGACTCTTTTCGTGAGATAAAAATGCAACCATTGTCGGAGTCTGAACTGGAAAAACACATAAAGGAACTTCCCCTCAAACCACTTTTCATGGGAGTTGAGGGTTTGAGATTATCCCTCGCTGGCGTACAGGACAAAGCCGCAGTCTGTCTTGTTGATGGCAAAATTGCGGTGCCACTTGAGGGAACTCCAACTACTCACATTCTGAAGCCCACTATTTCAAAATTTCCTGGCAGTGTTCAAAACGAATACGTTTGCCTTCGGACTGCTGCGCGCTTAACTTTGCCCGTGCCGGAAGTGAAAATGGGACGAGCTGGTGAGGAGATGTATTTTTTGGTTGAAAGGTATGATCGGAAGTTTGATGGCGACAAAAGAATACTGAGATTACATCAGGAGGATTTTTGTCAGGCTCTCGGGTTCAGAGAAAAATACCAACGACTAGGTGGACCTGGATTTAAAGACGGCTTCGAATTGCTAATGAAGACTCGCATTCCAATTAAGGATAGGGATCTTCTCATGCGAGCTGCAGTTTTCAATTACTTGATTGGAAATAATGATGCACACGGAAAAAACTTCGCAATCTTGTATGACATGGATGGAAATCCGCGCCTTGCGCCGTTTTACGACATATTATGCACGCAGGCCTATGATGAGCTAACTGACGACATGTGCATGAAGGTCGGAGACCAGTATAACTTTAAAGACATAACAGAATCTGACTGGCAGGGACTCTGCAAGGTTACCGGTTTTTCCTTTCTGTCGCTCAAAAAGATAATTCATACGTTTGTTGAACAAATTGTTGAGTCGATTCAAGAAGAGAGAAATTTACTGAGCGGAACCGAGTTCGATTATGGTGTTCTTGACAAAATGATTGCGCAAGTTCAGCGTAATGCTAAGACTTTGGCCAAAATAAAATGAGCGCATTCGCTGGAGAAGCAACATTGCCCTTGGTGCTAACCTTGTGAGTCCGAATTCGGTGAATTGTGTCGAGCAAACAAAATCAATAACGCGCGAGAGCGGATTTGAGATCGGAGATGATGAGTTGTTTGAGTTCCTCGGGCTGCAACACTTGGGCTTCAGGGCCGAAGGTGAGGATCCAGCGGCGCACCTCGTGCAGGTGGGAAAGGTGAGGGTGCATGAGCCATCATCGTGATTTTCGAGACGCTGTGATTCGTGCCACGTTTTCTCTTCGATGTAGCGGGCTGCGCGCGGATCAAAGTGCACAGAGACATCGACGCTTGGTTGCTGGTGCTCGATAAAAAGCGGCGACTGAAGCCACTGATCGAGCCGCTCTTGATCCATTGGTTCGAAGGTGTCGGGCAGTATCTGGTATTGCTCGATGCGATGCATGGCGAACAAGCGCAAGTCCTGGCGCAGGTTGCAGTAAGCGATCAGATACCAGGTGCCGCGATTGCAAAGCAGGCGTTGCGGATCGACAGTGCGCTCGGTGGTTTCGCCGGTGTTGACGGCAAAGTAGCGCATCGATACTTTGTTCATTTTTTGGCAGGCGGTGTGCAGCTCCATGAACATCTTGCGGCTGAAGTGCAGCGACGGCAATTTGCCGAAATCAACGGCGGCGCGCAGGTCGGTCACGTCGATCCGCACCTTCTCCGGCAGGCGCTCTGGCAGATCTTCTCGAGCGCCGCCTGCAAGATCGGGTGGAAGGAGGTGCCTGTGTCTTGAGCAAGCATCTCTTTGCCGAGTGTAAGCGCGAAGACCTTACCGGTGGTGAGATCGAACATCGGCAGGATCTTGTTGGGGCTGTTGTAATAGCCGTTTCGGTACCGATCGTGCTTGATGTCGAGACCCAACTGCTCGCGCAAGAGGCGGATATCTTCATGCAATGTGCGCGGTCAATCGTCCGGTGCGCTATACGGAGCCAAAGTGCATATTTCAGGCATTCTGCGTCGCGATTCCGATAAGTAAACTGACAGAAAGAGCGATTACAGTCGGAAGCGCTTCTGTGGTGCACTATTATGAAGTCACGGTCGCAAGACGCAGTATAATTGGCGAATTGGACCTCGCTGCGTCAAAATGAATTACGACAACGTCATTGCCGAATACAGCGCGCAGGTAAACGAACTCTGTGCGAAATACGAGAGTCTTCTATTCGAGGATGTTCACGGTCCTCTTTTGCGGCAACTTCCCGAACTTTCAGAACGTGGCGGCACCGTGTTGGACATAGGATGCGGGTCGGGACGCGATGCGGCATGGTTTGCACAACATGGTTATGACGTTGTTGCGGTCGAAGCCGCCCCGACAATGTTGGCTGACGCAAAGCGAAGACATCCAGAGCTTAATATCAACTGGCAACAAGACAGCTTGCCAGACCTCAAGAAAACATTGCGCCTGGGACTCTCGTTTGATCTCATTCTCCTCAGCGCGGTTTGGATGCACGTTGCGCCAGATGATAGATCGAGAGTTTTTCGAAAGTTGGTAAGTCTCCTTAAACCAGGTGGCATGGTTGCGATTTCGCTCCGACACGGTCCACACCAAAATGTAAAATTCGTACATCCAGTATCCGTTCAGGAGCTTGAAAGTCTTGCAATCCAGAGAGGACTGACGCTATCACTGGTTTCCACTGGGGTAGATCGACTGGGTCGTCCCGATGTCCGCTGGGAAACGGTGATCCTCCGCTTGCCTGATGACGGAACAGGTGCGCTCCCGCTGCTGAGGCACATAATTGTCAACGACAACAAGTCATCGACTTATAAGCTAGATTGCTCAGAACACTCGTGCGTGTAGCCGACAGCGCAAGTGGTTTAGCTACAATTTGCGATGATGAAACGGTGACAGTTCCGCTGGGATTGGTTGCGCTCTATTGGATTCGGCTATTCAAACCGTTAATTGAAAACGACATTCCGCAAATGCCTGCCCAAAGAGACAACCATGGGTTGGCATTTGTGAAAGCACCATTCCGAGGATTGGCTGATGTATCCCCGTTCGAGCTTCGCGTCGGAGCCGAGTTTCACGGCACGACCGGCAAAGTCCTTGCTGCTGCGATCAAAGACGCTGCTCAAACGATTCGAAAAATGCCAGCATTCTACATAACCTATCCAAACAGTTCGAAACAAGTTTTCGAAATAGTCGGACAAATCAAGCCGATCAGATCGGCTGATCAATTGACGATCACCGCAGAATATCTTGCCGGGTTTGGGCAGATGCGTATTCCAATCAACATATGGCAGGCACTCTCCAGGTACGCCACATGGATCGAACCCTCGATTCTGTTTGAATGGAGCGAGTTGATGCAACAATATGCGCAGACACACGGAAAGAATCCTGGCATGAACGAACTTATGCAACATCTGAGATGGCTTGACCCAGAACGTGATACCAGTCTCGTTCGCTCCATCGTGACAAAGCTAGCTGCAGGCGGTTCAGAAGTCTACTGTGTGTGGAGCGGCAAACGACTAAAAGTTGACAGATATGACGTGGACCACTGCTTCCCATTTTCCGCGTGGCCGTGCAACGACTTGTGGAACCTGCTGCCCGTAAACAGAGAAATCAACAACAACAAAAAGGATAAGCTCGTCACCACCAGGACTCTCAACGCAGCATGGGATAGAATCGAAACCTGGTGGAATGAAGCGTACTTCGCAGCCGCGGCCGAGACCTATGCAAGCAGGTTCAGAAGAGAAGCGTTTGCGAGCCTGCCGCTGGTCGATGCCGACGTGAACGAATCATTTTACGATAACATGTTCGATGCCATGCAGTTGAAGCGCGCAGGGCTGAAACAGAACCAGAATCTCACGGAGTGGGACGTTCAGTAGTCACTGCTTGTAGTGGTACAACAAAATGGTGCACTCAGCACAAAAAATTAGTGCTGCTCCCATATTCTTTGACGGACAGTGGGGACAATCTAAGATACTCTTAGAATCTGAAACCGAGGGAAAGAAGTCATGAGCTCCTTGGAAGCGCTGACACGACTCATAATTAATGGTCTTCCAAACGTTGATGGGAAAGCAGCAACGGAAGAGCAAACAAAGTCAGCCATTGCCGGACTCTTTGGCGAGCGCTATCACTCGAAATCGCAGTATGCAAAACGTGTAGTGTTGATGTCGAGCGATGACAATGTTTCGTTTGCCGGACTAGTTCACCAAGACAGTCCGAGCAGTGGCCCATATGGTGGCATGTCGCTGATTTGGTTTCCTGTGGCGCCAGACGGCGATATTCCAGGTTCTTCGCTCCTCACATTGGTTTGCGGAACCAGGGGGTTGTCTCCCGACGAGCACATTCTCGGTCGTCCAGGACACATTCGACACCTCCGCGCGTTACAGCGATATTTGACCGACAAGGTCGGTTCCTGTTGGGTCAAGCACAATCCTACTGATTTGAGTGATCCATTTCCCAGGATTGTTCAAAGCAGCCTGGAAAGATTCGATGGCGCCCTGAAACGCTATGGAAACCACATCTACTTTAGTGTTCAGATTCCAGATCAGTTCGATAAGGCAAAACTGGCGGTTTCCAGCCTGATCGATCTCTATGCCTGGGAGCGCAATTGGATCCCGCTCAAAGCCTATTCAGCGGAAATTGAGGACTTTAGGTTGACCTTGCGTTCCTTTCTATTTCCGCGTGTCATGCCCAAGGACGTGGTCGGTCTGCTAAGACAAAGACGATTTGTCATTCTGCAGGGCCCCCCAGGATCCGGTAAGACTAGAATGGCTAGTCAGATCTTGCAGGATGAATTTGCGGGACGTGGATTTACAGTGCAGTTTCATCCAGCCGTGAGCTACGAATCGTTTGTGGCTGGAATTAGTCCGCGTGTCGATGGTGAAACGCTTCACTTCGAGGTCAAGCCTGGTTGGCTGGTACAGGCGATTCGGCAGTGCGGCCACAAACCGTTCCTCTTACTAATCGATGAAATCAATCGCGCTGATCTTTCGCGCGTGCTCGGCGAAGCAATCTATCTGCTCGAACCTCGTGAGATTTCTGAGGGAACGCCGAGAGAAGTACGATTGTCAAACGTTCTTGATTCCGGAAAAGATAGCGTGCAGATTCCTCCTGAGTTGTACATTCTCGGGACAATGAATAGTGCAGATAGATCCATCGCGATCATGGACATGGCTGTAAGAAGGCGATTCGCTTTTGTCGACATTTGGCCGGATATCGATGTTGTAAATGCGCAAAACCTGCCCCTAGCGACTCAAGCTTTCTCGAAACTGCAGGACATCTTTACGCAATACGCGACACAGGATTCGTTCGCGCTGTTGCCTGGGCATTCATATTTCTTAGCTCGCTCCGCCGAAGAATTGTCATCGAGAATGAAATACGATCTCTTGCCATTGCTAAATGAATACCTGATGGAGGGCCGGCTCAGTAGTTGCGAAACAGAACTGCGTGCTTACATGGACTGGTTAAGTGCGGAAATCTAAAACTACATCAATCAATTCAAACCGCACTTCAAGCGACTGGAAAGCGAGAACCAGGTGCCTGCTAGTACTCCCGGATCAGGGCGCACCCGTAAAAGTATCTCCTCAGCAGTTAGGTATTAAGGGAAGGGACAGTAGTTGGAATGCGCATGCCGATAATTTTATGCGAGCCAACGATTCCTATTTGAAAGCATTGAATCTTGCCGTAGTCTTCTCTAGTAGGCCCGATGAAGTAGAGATCAGGTTAAAGGCAAATGGAGTAATCGGTGCCGTACCTCTTCGCGCTCCGGATACTCACAACATTATTGGGGGAATTGTGGTGCATCCTCGGTTTGGCTGGAACAGCATTGGCTCCCTGTTTTCATCGATAGGATGGTCGGCATCGCCCGAGATATTGAGCTTTCCGCTGGTGCCTGGTTCTGCTCAGGAAATACCAGCATGGGTGATAGCAGGACCAGCAGTAGCCCAGTTGGAGCTGCTATTACGATACTCTGGTCCTCGCTTTCGCGAAATCACGGAAGTACGGAGGAATCCGCGTGGACAGATTCAGTGGCAGAAATACTGTACCGATCAGGCCGCCAGAGGTAACTTCCACCTTCTTCCGTGCGCGTTTTCTGATCTAACTGCGGATGAACAGCTACGAAGGTACATCAAATGGGCGCTCGAAAAAATCAGCTGCGAGTTGGATGCGGTCAGCCATGGCGATCTGTTTGCACATCGGCTTTGGGAGCGCGTCCAAACCATAATCATGACGCTTTCATCGATCAGGCCGCTTCTGCCTGATCATCGGAGTTTGGACTCAATGCAGCGAACTTTGCGACAACAAACGAACAAGATTGATTTGGGAATTGAAGCCATTAAATGGGTTCTTGATGAGCGCGGCTTAGCCGGAAGCAGCGACTTGGATGGATTGTCTTGGCGCGTAAGGATGCATGAGCTTTTCGAACAGTGGGTAGAGACTCTGGTCCGTCACTGGGCAAGGGGTTTTGGCGGCAGGGTGTTATCCGGACGCAAGTTTGAGTCCTTGTCCGCCATACGTTGGGAACGCCATGGGGTTGATAGCCTGAGTAGTCTTGTACCCGATGTGATTGTTCAGGGCGCAAACGAAACGTTCGTATTCGATGCAAAATATAAGGGTTTCCTCGACGAAGTCGATGAACTGCGCTGGCACGAGACATCGAATCTGATGCGAGATGAGCATAGGCATGACCTGCATCAAGTCTTGGCATACTCATCCTTGTACGGCTCCGACAAGATCACAGTAGTTCTCGTCTATCCGCTCTTGCTTGACACCTGGAAGCAATTGAATCATCGCGGCATTTCGATGAGCAAGGGTCTCGTCGGTGGACCAGACCGGCAGGTGAGCGTGGCCTTAGTCGGTGTTCCTGTCGAACTAGGATGTGGGGTTGATCTAGGCGCTATTACAGACCAATGGAATCGATTGCGAATGTCCTAGCGAATGGCGATCCTGCCGTGGTCTGCCCAATGTCAGCGGCGCTCAAAAAGCGCGCCACGGCGCGATGGCGAACGACATGACGAGGGTCAGGGAGGAGTCGTCAGTTTATTGTGACTGCAATAGATTCAATGCAAACCCGCAAGGAGGTGTCTATGACAATATCAATTGCATGGATTAAGCGGACGAAAAAAGCTGAACAACTTCTGTTCGTGTCGGATAGTCGCATTTCCGGCGGCGAAACATTTGATTGCTGTCCTAAGATACTTTGTCTAAGTAATAGACACGCGATTGCTTTCGCAGGCAATTCGGATAGAGCCTTTCCTCTGATGTTGCAGCTCTCACTTGCATTGGAATCACATAGACCAAGCGCACTCGGTCAGCTTAGCGTAGCTCAGGTTAAACAACACGCTCTCGTTATGTTTGACGAGATGGCCGCGCAGATCTCGGGATCAAATTTACATCCACCGCAAGAGGTTTTGCCCGGAGTGAGCTTCCTATTTGGAGGCTACAGCTGGGACACGAAAAGATTTCAGCTTTGGTCAATTGAGTACAACGCTGGCAAAAAAGCGTTCGCCGCAATACCAGCACGATGGCTAAGTTTCAAAGGCAATCGACTTTACGCTAGCTCATCAAAGTCACCAATTAACTCAAACGTCGGAAGTTTAATAATGTTTGGCGGAGACCAAGCTCTAGATGCACAAGAACAACTTTTCAGAATCATCGCAGCGAAATATCCAGAACCTCAGAAATTTACTTCCTTGAGCATGGAACCTTTGATAGTAGTGAGGGATATGCTGCGGCAAGCTGCACCTGGCGCATCCATTGGAGGAGCTCTTCAGTTGGTAAACATAAGGCAGAATTTGCAGGCCGAATGTTTCGGAGTCTATTGGCCAAACAAAGAGGCACAAACCATACATCTGCAGGGAAGAAGGCTTACTAAGTACGAGCGAATTGACAATCCAGTCATCGATCCAGACTCTCTTGAAATTGAGTATCCATGGTTAACTAAATCTGCTGACGAGCCTGTGGAATGACTTAAGGGGCTTGTTGTGGCTGGAACATCCCGAGCAATCATTCCTGTCGCTTAATGATATACTAGCGCTTAGGCCGCTAGTTCAGTAGAGAACGCCTCCTGCTTGCTGCTTATTAAAGCAAAAGCAATAAGCAGCAAATAGGAGGAGGTAGGGGTGCAACTCCTCTGCGGTCTACTTTTCTAATGCAAGAGCGCCTAGCAGCCTGCGGTGTTAGCAGGGTGGGCTATGGCGATTTAAGCGTGGAGTGGATCCGAATCGGCGCGTTCTGAGCACCCAGTTGCTTCTGCCGGCAGCAGGTATCACCCACAGTAATGGACCGTATCGTGCAGTAAATTAACTTTATGGCGCAGGGCGAGGTCGTTTGCGCACATTGATTCGGGCGGGTTGCAAAGCGAATTACAGATATTCTGCGCTCGCCGTTTATATGCTGACTGTGATGGCACCAACGGTGCTCCTGTATTGATGGATCAACCTTGCAAAATGCGGCGGATGATCTGCGTGCGGTGTTCTCTGACATGCCGGCTTTTGATCACGGACACGGACAATAATTTTAACGAGTGCGCAGGTCAGACCTGCATACACTTAAACACGCACCACATCAGGTCCAATGCCATTGAGAAGGCTTCGGCACCTCTATGTAACCGCAACGTTTAAAATGACTTTCGCATGACTCTGACACCGCCATGCCAAACCAATAGAAAGTGAAGCAGATCTCGCTAAATTCTTTAGCTGAAAAAACAATGGACTCACCAAGAGCGTAGGTCTTCTTGCGCGGCAACCTAGTCATCATTAATGCTTCGCCTTCACGACCTACAGACGGAAGCTCTTCGACATTTCGGCTACCTTGGGGACCGCTAAAGAAGAGCTGCAACGCGTGCCATCTCACGATAAAAACACCGGCACTGTTCACGTCTTGCTCACCGGGACGTCCAAATTGATGCACCAGAATATTTCGAACCCAGTTGAGGTTGAGGATGGCATCCTTCAACTCAGCTGGGATTTGTAAGAGATATGCTTTCTCTAAATCTTCAATCTTCTTGGACAAACTCAAGTTACCAAAGTTTCGATTAGCACGCGTTATGTCACACTCAAATTTTTTTGTTTTGCATTGGCTACCGCCCATCAAAAGGGAGGACAATGCGCACTGGTTACGTATCTCGTTGAGAAATCCTGCGACCGACTCCAGGCAGTCCCTCATCCCACTTCTCAAAACCCAGTTCTGTAGCTCTGTTCGCACTAGCGAAATATCGCGCACTTCCGCTCCTGCAACGATATCGAATGCGGTGCCCGGAAGTCGAATTTCATCCACAGGAGCGTCGGCAACCATCAAGCTCAATCCGCAAAGCTCGTAAAAGTGATGGATATTATGCTGCAAGTCAGCCAAGGCGTCACTCGGGAAGCGCTCAATCTTGATAGTCAGAGGCTCATTCATCAGTCATACCAACTCGGTTCCTAAGATCCTTAAACTATTTCTTGTCTGGAATAAAAGTGGTTGAGGCGTATCCGCGCGAGGTTCCAGCTGAATGGACAGGTTCAGAAAGAATGAACGACAGCGAGAGTTATTTGAAGATAACTTCAAACCTGCTTCTTCTCGCAATACGGGCCATTGTTTCAGTGCTGTCGCAGTAGTTTATCTGTTCATCTTATTCCTTATTCGCTTGAAAATACATGGCCGGAACCGTCGACAGAACCTATAGCCTTCATTGACCGATCGATCCCAAGACAGTGTAAGAAAAATGAGCCGAGGTGTTACCAGGTATCAAAAGCAGCGATGGCAATTCAAGTGTCGGGTACATTATGAGAATGCCAATGGACTCGGAGCGGGGACTCTGGGCGCCACTGGTGATAATCATTCGACTGGGCTTATGCGAGTTCTATTAGACACCAACATACTGATTCCGCTTGAAGATCAGATGATTCTAAAAGAATCACTTGCAGAGCTTCACGCACTATTGACTAAGAACGGCGTACAGATACTTGTTCACCCTGCATCAGTAAAGGACATCGAAAACGACAAAGATGTGCCACGGCGGAATGTCCAGCTGTCAAAAATCAAGAAATACCCGACATTGGAGGCGGCTCCGCCGCTGGATCGTCGGGTCTTTGACGATGCAGGGATCAGAATCACTGATTCGAATGATGAAATCGACTCCACTATTCTCACTGCTTTAATCAAAGACGCCGTACACCTGCTGGTGACAGAAGATCGCGGACTGCATACCAGTGCGCGGATACTCAAACTATCGGAACGGGTCTTAACAGTAGAGCAGGCGCACGGTCTGTTTTCTGCAGCGTTTACCCGTCACCCTATCGAGCTTCCAAACCTAGAACTTGTCTTTGTCCACGAGATCCGTGACGAACTTTCAGATTCCATTTTTGATTCACTGCGAGCGGACTATCCCTTCGACAGTTGGTTTATCAAGTGCTGTAAGGACGGACGTCAGGCTTGGATAGCTCGCGATCCTGGCGGTAAGTTGGGAGCCGTTTGCATATTCAAGGAAGAGATCGATCCTCAGATCACTGCGAAACACAAGCTTCACGGGCGCACACTCAAGCTATGTACTTTCAAAGTTGAAAAGAATGTGCGCGGACAGAAATTGGGAGAGCAGTTTCTCAAGGCCGGTTTCCGACATGCCACCACAAACAGCTGCGAGACCATCTGGATCACCACAAAATCTCATCAAACCGAACTCATCGGCATGCTCATGGACTTTGGATTCGTTGGCTTTGGCGTCGATGAGAAAGGCGACTCAGTATTTGTGAAAGAGCAGCCCATCGATCCGCCAGTAATTTACCTGCCGGCGGCGGACTATCACATAAAATATTCGCCGCACTTCCAAGCCGGCGCTGCAATAGGAAAATTCATAGTTCCAATTCAGCCTGATTATCATGAACAGCTGTTTCCCGACATCAACGTGCAGCAATTGAAATTGCCTGTCGTTATCAGACCTCTTCCCGGCAATGCGATCAAGCAGGCCTATTTGTGCAAAGCAAGAACGCGACAAATCAAACCCGGCGACATACTTGTGTTTTACCGCAGTCAAGATAGACACCAGTGCACCACTGTCGGAATCGTCGAATCAGCAGATCGGCTTGACGATGCTGATATCATTTTAGAGAAAGTGCTGAAGAGGACTGTTTACACGAAAGAGGAGGTGTGTCAGATATCTAATGGCGGAGCCCTGGTTATACTTTTCCGATTGCAAGGTCACCTACTCACACCGGTTACTGACAAGCAACTGAAAAATATTGGAATATCTTGGCCAATTCAAACTATTAGGCGCATCACTGATGAACAATTTAGAGCAATCGCAAAGCTGGGACGAATTGAAAATTGCATTCTTGCCTGTTAAACCACAATATGCCGAAAAACTCATGGATGGCACCAAGCGTTTCGAGTTTAGGAGGCGACCAATGCGTTCAGACGTCACTCACATTGTGATTTATGCCAGCTCGCCCTGGAAAAAGATATTGGGCGTCGTAAATGTCAAATCGATCGAAAGCGGCTCTGTGCATGCGATTTGGAAGAGCACAAAGGAATGGGCTGGCATTTCGAGATCAGTATTTTTGAGCTACTTCGAAGGATCTGAGCTGGCCTATGCCATCGAAATTGATCCGTCGCAAACGCTCACGCTGCAGCGGCAGGTAAATCCAAAGGAAATTGATAAGAACTTTGTGGTGCCTCAGTCGTTCATGTACGTCGAACCCAAGTTCCTTCGCACCTTGATAGCATGCGGTTCTCAAATAGAGTCGCAAAACGCAATCTAACACGATTGTAAGGGAATGCTGACTACGGATGAGAATTCTGGTTGCGCTCTTTACCTACGCCAAGATCACATACGAGCACCCGGGCGACGATCTTATCATCACGTGCAATCCAGTGGCTGGACTCTCGCAAGCAGCATCTGGAACAAATCCACCAGAAGCTATCAGCTTATTTAAGGAAAGCGCCTCATCCTTTAATAAGCGCTGGACGAAGCCAATTGTTGCAACCGTTCTCTCTAGCGCCACTGAATATCGCAGCAAATATGGTGATGTGATTTCTTGGTGGAATGATGTATTTCCATTGACAATTCACAGATGTCATCGGGCTCTGCTAATCTGCTGAATCCGTAAAGTTCGACTGGGGCGGCGTTTGCACGATTCGAACAAAGCGATCGGGTGTTTCCTTCTTTTGATGTTGTCCACGGATTCGAATTCGATTCCGTCCGAACCAAAGCGGTATAGAACTGGAATTATCACTGGAAGGCACAGTAGCCTATATGATGACGGGCCGGATATTGCGCTAGAACGGCGAGCTTCAGTTTGCACTTCTATCTTGTGAACATTCTCTCTATAGAATTGTCGACCTCACGTCTCAAACTTGCATCCATGATGAAAATAACGAGTTCACTTACCTCAACCTGGAAAGACACACGTTGCTGTCCGATGAACCACCGAAACACGCTTCCTCCGCGCGTGTCTTCCACCTGCAGACGAACGTCAGCAAGTTTCCTCTTGGCTGCGTAGGAATTGATGAGTGATGCAATCCACTGCTTTGCGAGTCTTTCTCGCTCACGATCGCTGTCACTGCCTTTATCTAATTCCCACTTCTTGCACGCTTCGAGCCTATCGGTCTTGAATGAAAAGCGCTCAACTCGATCATCACTCTCCGCACTCAAATCGCCAACGACCCCTGATGCCATGTTTACACCCAAATCGGTAAGGCATCTAATTGTTTCATCCTTCTTGTATAGAATCCGCGATCCAGATTCAGAGCCATTGCGTTCACATTGGATCAGAAAGCAATGTGTTGGAATGAAGGTAACTGTTATGTGACAAACACCTATTAATCGAATGCCTGTGTCTTGTTCGATTTTGACCGGTCGCTGAGATCTGAGGCTTGCATCCACCTTAACGATCAAATCAGAAGGCATTTCTTTTTGCTGAGGCGCGTGTACAAGTTGTGTAGGCTGAACCGCCTTTGAGTTCATCTTCTTGTCACCAGAATCGCGGTGTATGATCGGCACGTGGAGTTCTTGTCCATCTCTCATCTTTAAATGAAAACTTCTTGCTTTGACTGCATCGGATTTTGATTCCGAGTGTCTGACACCAATTACTTCTCCCTCGCGACCATCAGGAAAATTGATTACATCGCCGGCGTTTGCTGCGTCTAGCTGTTTCTTGAATTTCTGCAGGGTGTTAGTTGTCACCGTTTGAGTTGATATCGAATCTGTTTTTGTGCCACCTAAGAGCTTGTCTGCCATGTCACGGATGTAGCCACCATCTTGCACTTCATCGCTTAGAGGAGCCAGCCAGTCATCTCCATTGATTGCACCTAGAATTTGCCCCGTAGCAGATCCCAAAGTATCTGTATCTGCTCCCTCCGCGTATGCTGCTTCCAGAATACCCGCGGTAGGTTCAGTTGCAAAACGCGATGCAAGAAAGATGGCTGCAATAGCGGTTATTGTTCCGGAGCCCCTCTCACTTGTGAAAGCTCCCAAGCGAGTAAGTACCTCGTGTTCAATACTTAGAGAATGCATTTGCAATTGAGAAGAGCATAGATCTACTGCTTCAATAATTTCGCTAACTGTTGTATTCCAGCGCTCTGTTTGTTGCTTGGCACCTTCGGGAGAGCTCGACAACCAATCTCGAGTCTCTGGGGTCTCCGGAATTCTCGACCATTCCTCTTTGTGATCCAGCACTAAGTGAAGTAGTTCACCATAGCGTAATGTTTCATTCATTCGCAAACTGGACCATGCGCTAAATCCGAAACACAGTGCTCCGAGAATTGCTCTGGGATGTCCATGTGTGGATATTGCATTCAAGAAAATGTCTTTTGCCAATCTCTCGAATGATTCTTCAGCAGTTCTTGCTAGACAATGAGGAGCAATGCGCATCATTGCACCATTTGCGCCAGCATTGAAATATTCTTCGCGAGCGGATGCATCTCTTTGTGTCCACGGTGTACTTCCAGAGAGCCAAGACTCGACTGCTCGTTTCGTAGCTCTGCCTGCCCCTCTTTCATACAGCTGAAATGTAGGGAGTTCGACTTTTGTGAACACTTCTAACCACCGCTCACCTGCCAGAATGCTTCGAGCAGTGCATAGCGTAAGCTGCGTGTCGTCGCTGTATTCGCCGGCTGATATCTTCTCCTCACGTTCTAAATACCTTCCTCCAACGCGACGCGACCACTGCTGAAACTGCCAGCCATAAGGCTGGCGATATCTTTCGCTTTTAGGCCGACGATTATTTAGCTCCTGAGGCCAACCGAGAGCATCTGCAATTGCACCAGCCAGTAAGCTGCCGCGAGCTTTGCGCCGCAGCACCAAATCGACAGAATCAGGCATTGCCAGTTTCCTCATTGGTCCACTCCTGCTCTCTGGGTCTAATACCATTACGTATTTGCTGAGCCAAAAGTTCACGGTTGAACATGTCAGCGCAGACAATTAATTCTAATCCTTCTGCAGTCAGTCCGGCCAGCTTTAATCTGTTCAGCTCTCTTCTCACTTGTGAAACATCAGCAAAGATCACTCCTTGAATTGCACCCCGTGGAATTTGATCCTCGATCAAAACTTCGGCCTGTAGATCTGTTGGGCAGGGTGCCAAATGACTCTGGCTCCGGAGGATTTCTCCTCTCGCCGAAGTCACGGATCTGGCAAACAATGCTTGACAAGCGCCAGATCCACCTTTTACGAAAGCACCATGACCGGTTGCAGCATTTGTTGCACAGAACAAGGTTCCATCGCGGCAAAGCAATTCCGGCTTAATCATCAAAACAACCCAGTCGCGAAATATAACCTCCCGATTCCTGGCAATGGCGAAGAAATACGGATTTGGATACTCAATTGAGCAACAAATGTGGCTATCGTAACCATCGAGCCTTTGCAGATCTGTTTGATTGAAAACCTGTCTCTCTGCCTGATGCAACCGAGCCGTCGCAAGGATCCCTTGTTGACCGGCAAGGATGTGAGCAAAATTGCGCGAAGGTGTGAAATGGCACAACCGCCTTATTTTTCTCTCCCCTAAAGTACGCAGGATTTCAGTCATCACAATTCCACTTTCTGCAAGTGTCGCGACTTCGCAGGAATAAGGCTTGTTACGGTTCCGTGGTACGAAAGGATCAGGCGTTTTCTGGCTCGGGTGCAGCCAACGTACAAAAGTTTCGCGTCCCCCGCTGCAGCCTCCTCAGGTCCGTGGGCCGCAATCTCATCAAGTGATGGAAGTCGATCATCAGTCAGGAATGGAAGAAGCACCACGTCAAATTCAAGGCCCTTGGCACTGTGATATGTACCGTAGAACACTCCAGGTTCTGGAGACCAGATTGACATTTCACGATGAAGTCGCGTGGCATCAGGAAATCTTTTCGTGACCCAACTTTCATCTTCCCTCTTGCGGAAGAGAATGGCTACCGTTGAATTCCTGGAAGCTTTGGCTGCTTCGCGCGTTACAAGGTCTATCTCTACAGCGCGATTCGCGACCTTGACTAACGTTGGCAGTGGACCTTCTGCAGTTGGGGTTTCCGGTACTACCAGATCCTCCACACCAGCATAGTGCGGCATTTCCGTTATTGCCTTGGCGAAACTGGCTATCTGAGCGGAGTTTCGAAAGTTGTACCGGAACTCCCAAACTTTTTGGACTTTCAGTCCGGCACTTCTCCATGTCGTTCGGCGACCATAGATCTGCTGTGCTGTGTCGCCAAAAAACGTCACAGATCCATTTGATGGAGCAGCTTTTACCAACGATCGAATCATCTCTGGTGAAAAATCTTGACCTTCATCAATGACGATGTGCCTATATCGGCGCCGATCTTGGTCGGCGTCAAATGCATCTGACACGCTAATTGCAATGTCTTCCCAGTCGTATCTTCGACCTTGTCTTGATCTAATGCGCTGATAGGATTCGTATATTTCAAACACTAGGTGCCGTTGCTGTGCGGTTAACGGCGTTGCTCGACCTGCGCGCTCGATTCGCTCATAGGCATCTATGTTGCGAACGCCCTGCCTCTGGATCCAGGCTATCTCCTCTGAAATAAAAGAATTGCCGCGCTTCTTGAGCGTTTCCCACCGGCCGTCTGACGATGCGTATTTGTCGACTGCTCGCTGTATAAATCCAAGCCTAATGTCTGGACCGCATATCCAGTTTGCACCCATGAGACCTTGTCTGTTGAGATACCCTCGAGCAAACTTGTGGTAATTCTCTACTACCACTTTGTCCAGATCCCCTTGCTCTTTGAGATACTCAAAGTACGCTACCAAAGCCCTATTGTACGTAAGTAAGAGCGTCCTTCCCCCATGATCAGTGTCCTCGCTTGCGAGGTGGGCAGCCCTCAAAATCGCAAGAGTAGTCTTGCCACTGCCTGCGGTGCCCAGAACGACAGTATGTCCTTCGGCTGGAAGATACAAGACCTCACGTTGTTGGTCAGTTGGTCGCGGTAATGGCACAAGGTCCTTCCTGTCACTGCGTCACTGCTGCGATTTTCGCATGATTTTCAGTAGATTCAAGGAGTTGTCTATTTATCGCTCTATTCACCGCATTTCCGATTACTCCCTTTGGTGACCAGCGGTTAAGAGATCACCCTAAATAAACAAATCCGACTATCGGCGGAATGTAGATGGTGCGACGAGGACTGAAATCCTCACCCTTGCAGACTTGAATCCTAAGTTTAGCGCGGCTAACATACTTCTGCGCCCACCTAATGTGCAGGAAATTTTAATTCACGCCAATCAATGCTCGGCGCGTTAGAAGGCTTCATTCAGTCCCTGTTAAGAACGACAGCTGACGGACCTGTCGAATTGAGCCGGACAAAGTTGCTCTCGTGTCGCTCGCAGCTCATTCAACGACAATAGGCTGTCTGGAAACCGAACTCCCGACCCAGCACTTGTCGACGGAAGTGCTGACCGTTGCAAGGGATTGCTTGTGATATTAGTGCCTGAATCTTGCTGCGGCGGATGCGTGGTCGGAAGACGACCAAAGATCGATGAAACACTGTTCTTCGTCGCTGCTGCAAGTCAAATCAGGACCTACCGACTTTCGTCCTTGTAAGGGCTGAGCGCGGTTTCGATTCCAACTCGGTAGAGCCAGGCCGTGTTGTGGTCCGGTTGAAAGTGCCCGTCATAGCTCCCAAATACAGGATCTGTCCTTGATCCTCGAGAAAGGGCGAAACCGCGATTGTACGCACCGACCATAGCAAACCATCCGAGCGTAAATTGGGCCAACTCAGGGGTCTGACTTCGTGCAGTTGATAGCGCGGCGGATTAGCGCTGGTGCGGGAAAGCAACCAGGCTGAATTTTCTTCGTTTGGCTTCGGTGAACGCACCAAAAGACCGAAGAGTCGTATTTCACCTGGACTGCTGTTAACGCTGGGAATGTCATTGTATCCCGCGATTATGTCGCGCTTCGCCGGAGGAGATCCCCACTGCTTCGTGAGGAACTGCCGGGAATCAAGTTCGACTGCGGCTTCGCCGGTCTGCAGATCAATTCTGAGAATATCTCCGTTAGTACCCTCGAAGCCACTTAGTAAGTTTGTCTTCCCGTCCGGTCCGCTTATGCAAGTCAGTCCTCTGAATCCTGAAGTGTACTTTGATCGGTCGTATTCATTGGTGAGCGGGTGGGAATAAATTGCTTCCCAGCTCTTCGTCTGGTCGTTGCGTCGGAGAATGGACGGCTTTGCAGCAGCGAAAAGAGTGCCGCCGCAATCCACCATGGACATGACCCGGCTCTGGAAGCCGAATGGTTCGGGTGTTTGGTTCCAGCGAATCCGGCCAGGGGCCGACGGATCGTAAACCCCGCAATAGATGCCCCGAACAAGGTCTCTGTCTGCACCGCCGCCGGTGCCCGCATAAACCTTCTCGCTCCTGTCGGCAGGATCGTAGTGCACTGCGAGCGAGCGAATTGGAGTGTCCGTCGGAATCCGAGTATCTTCCCAGTTTCCCGGAGATTTTTGCGTGTAGACGGCGCCGCCCGGACTGTCGAGACCAACCACGAGCATTTCGGACAGGGGTCCAAGAACTTTTCCTGCGGCATCGAAACGGTGAAATTGAATTACTTGCATCGTGCTGAGCCGATGATATTTGAGATTTCCGGCGTCGTCTTTCTGGTTGAAGACCGTTTCTTGCCGCCACCGGTCACCTTGTGCGTCTAAGACAATAATTTGTGCGCCAGACCTCGGCTCGGGATGCTGAGGAAAGAAGCGCGGCTGATCCATCCAGTAGCCAATTCCGGCATAGAGCTTACCTTGGAAGGCGACCAGATTCATCGCTTCGGTGCCCCCCAGGAAATTTCCCGAAGCATCGTATCCCCCTGCAGCATAAGAAAGTGAGTAGGGTTCTTTTGCGGGAACGGTTGACATTTCTTTTGCCTCAGCCGGGGTCAAGACAACGGAAGAAGAGTAAACAAAGAGCAGAATCAAGACCGCTAGTGAAAAAATCAAGCAATGCATAGCACTGGATTCGTAAAAGGGACGTCCGAAGACTTTGTCGCCTTCGGTAAGGCTAATTGAATGCTTAATCTGTCCAAGCAATTTTCGCTGCTGCTCGCCACTTTCCTTCTCAATGAAGACGATCATGTCGTCCGTATCGTAGCCATCAAATTTTCCCTGAAGCTTGATTTTGGTAATCGGCCAATACGGTAGACCAGGCGCAAAGCCACCGGTGAGCATCAAAACGACGAACGACGCCTGGACATGAGCTTCGAAATGACCGCCGCCACCACCAGTGGAAAAGAGATTGCTCAATTGCTTATTACGTCGTTTCATATAGCTTCATCACTTACGGTTGATTCTGGCTTGCACTACCCGTGGTATCGGATTATAAGACAAGCACTTCTCTCTGATTGCCTTTATCTTCGAACACAAGTTTTTCTCCTTCCGATAGGCGAACATCAACGAGCTGATACAGGCGAAGCGCCTGACGCATGACAGCGACCTTACTCAGATCCTTTTTCTTCGCCAACTCCTCTAGAGCTTCCCATTCCGCATCGTTTAGCTGAATCAGTACGGCTTTCTTCTCACCCATAATTTTGGCACCCTCTAGTATTTATATAGTAATAATATAGTAAAACACTAGTATTCCCACAATTCCGCACTCCTTCGAATATTTACACTACTGCGGCTGCTTCGGTAGCTTCGATTATTGCGAATATGTGGTAAAATGTCGAATGGACCCCCCGAGGAGGACAATTCAGAAGATGCCAGTTTTAGCAGACGAACCGGTCGTCCCTACCGAACGAGATGTGCAGGTGGCCTCGCAGGTCATGTCTGAGTTAAACACCGCTAAAGGCAAACCGCCGGCAAAATACATGCTCGCGAGCAGCAGTGGATTTGAAATCGAGTTATCCGAAGGAGCATTTGCATTACTGATTCAAATACTCACCGAGATGTCGAAAGGCAATGGGCTTATGGTTATGCCAATACATGCAGAATTAACTACGCAACAAGCGGCCGATTTCCTCAATGTGTCTCGTCCATTTGTTATTGGAATGTTGCAAAAGGGCGAGATTCCATTTCGGACGGTTGGGCGTCATCGTCGAGTTCGCCTGGAAGACATCGTGAATTACCGGAAACGCGTTGAGGAGAAACGGCTGTCGGCATTGGATGAACTTGCCGCGCAAGCGCAAGAGTTGAACATGGGTTATGGCTCCTGATGCTTTCGCAATTCGCTGTTGTTTACGACGCTTGCGTTTTGTATCCTGCGCCTTTACGCGATTTGCTCATGCACCTGGCCATGACCGGACTCTTTCGCGCTAAGTGGACAAATCAAATCCATGACGAATGGATTACCAACTTGTTAAAGGATAGGCCAGATCTGACGTTGACACAGCTAACGCGCACTCGACAGCTTATGGACTCCCACGTTCTAGAATCCCTCGTCGAAGGATACGAGCAACGCATCGAAAGTTTGGCGCTACCAGATCCAGATGATCGCCACGTGCTTGCTGCCGCAATTGAAAGCAAGGCCAGTTTAATAGTCACTTGGAATGTACGCGACTTTCCCGACGACTCATTAAAGCGCTTTGGAGTAATTGCGATCACGCCGGATGATTTCGTGCTGGATCAAATCGAACTTTCCACAGAACTCGTAATACGCGCGGTTCGACGACATAAGGACTCGCTCAAAAATCCAGCTCTCACCTGGGACGAGTACTTTCGAAACTTGGAAAACCAAGGACTAGCACAATCTGTCCAACGGTTAAAGGATCTTATTCCAGACTGGATGAGTGGTATCAAACAACGTGAATGAGTGAACAGGTACAGCAAATGCTGCATCCTTTAGGAGACACCCAGTGCAGACGGACGGCTTGTACTTCTGGGCCCAGGCTAGGGTTTGGCGGTGAGGGCGTGCGGTCCTTGTTGGGTGATGGTGACTGTGCATCAATCGCAAGGTTGACTGCAATGCAAAAGTCCAGCTAATGCCCGATGCGCCCGGGAGCGAGTGGCTTGAATCGGTACAACAAATACGGCGCTTTGTTTCGAGCCTGCCCCTCATTGAATTGCTCTGCCTCCGAAACTTGTGCGGCAGAAACGTACATATAGCCATCAGGCGAATAACTCACGCCATCAGGCCAAATCATCTGTTGGTCTCTAGTGAATACTCGATACTTGCGGTCAGGACCTATTATGCCGACAGCCCTGGACTCCACAGCAGTAGAATAAATATTACCGGCGGAGTCCATCGACAACCCACCGTTGTTTGGTTTGTCCGAATAACGCTCGACTCGAGCATCTAGCTCCTTGTCTGAAAGACTCGTATTCAACAAATCGTCTATTTTCAAGCGATAGAGTGAATGTCCATTCAATGGTCCATAATAGAGCCAGAAAAAATCTTTATCGGCTGCAATACCATCAGCACCGATTTTCAAAATCGAATTCTTGCCGTCTGCAGATTTTACAGTCAACTTTCTTCCGTCCACTGTAATTGGCACGTTCTCAGCCTTTGTGCTGAGCTGTCCCTCCAACACCCGCCGGCAAGCACCAGTCACCATATCGACCACAACAAGCGCCCCCTTGCTGCCGTCAGCACCATTTGTCGCTGCTTCGTCGGCTATGAAAATGGCACCGTGTTTGTTGTCGACGACCAGATCGTTTAACTGAGACTCTGGTATCGAGGCTGGTGCTGGAATATAGTAGATCCGCTCAAGCGCGTTGCGTTTGCTGTTCCATGCGACAATTTTCGGAGTAAGTCCGATTCTGGTTCCCATGTCCAGGATCCAAATGATACCGTTCTCGTCACCACGAAGGCCCAGGACGCTGTCAAAATACTGATCGGTTCCGGGACGCGGTGTATTCCACGCTAAATCAGGAAAAGGCTTAAAAGTGCTTGCGGAAGTGATCTCGACAACACGTATGTCCGGCTTGAAAAACGGATGCTGGCTGTAGATTATTCTTTTGTCGGGCGTAAAAGTAACGTTGCCGACAGAGTGCGGCAGGCGCCCAACTATTTCAGCGGGCACTGGCGCGTCGGGAAGTTGCGCTAAGGCTCTCGGCATCAACAGTGTGATTAGAACAGCCAACAGCAGCAAGGTCATATGGGATCGAGCCATAGTAGGTCCTCCGATCGAATTGATTCGGGTCCGGTGTTGCCGGTTAAATGCCCAATCGAGCCACGGAATAAAATGCTAGCAGATTTCTCTGTCGCAAACGGGCAAAAGGCGACAAGATGAAAAGTACAACCAAGCTCTCAAAGATCTCAGGGACGCGCTGATGAAAGTAAACATTGGCTGGCAGACAAAAAAGACAGCCAGCCAGACTAGTCGATTGATTAACATCAACCATTGAAAGTCCGTAGGTTGCACAATTCTGGGATGGCAAACAATGGAAGAAAATGAACTGCTGCCGAGGCTACATAACACCCAAGCTCCTGAGCTTTTCTTTGATTTGCGGCAACGCCTGGCGAGCCGCTTCCTGCCCTGCTTCGAAAGCGCGTCGAGCGTCCTTTTTGCGTGTCGATACGAGATCGATTCCTTCCACGTTGGGGTGGATTTCGATATCGGCGAGTTTTCCCTGGCGCCGGTCGATTTCCCACAGTGACCAGGTGAGCATTCGGTCGGAGATGCTTCCGGGTTTCCTGAATACATCCTTGGGCTCAACTTCGAACGGCTCGTCGACGTTAACCGCGATTACTATGTTTGCGCCCATCTCGCGGCATTGTTTGACGGGTAGGTTGCAAATCACTCCACCGTCTACGAAGAGCCCGTTGCCTACTTCGACCGGTTTGCGTAGCACTGGAACCGCCGAACTCGCTTGCATCGCGTATCCCAGATCACCCGAACGAATCATATAAGGATAGCCGTCCAGAACATTGAGAGAGACGGCGGCAAAGGGGATTTTCAACTCTTCGATTTTCTTTTCGTGGGTGGGCAAAGTTTTCTCCAGATACTTCCTGAAATTACTACCTTTGAACAAGCCGTCGTACGGCTTTGCTCCGAATACGCGCGGAAGAAAGAAAATCGGCTCCAACACTATGCGCACCGGAAGTGACATTGTCATAAAGTTGCGCATCAGATGCCCGCTCTCAAAATCCTTTTGTATCACTGCAAGCGGAACTCCGGCATCATAGAGTCCGCCGACAATGGCACCGATACTGGTGCCGGTGATGTAATCGTATTTGATCCCTTCTTTCGCCAGAACCTCGAGCACTCCAACCTCCGCCGCGCCTCTGGTGCCGCCGCCGCCAAGGCACAGTCCGATTTTCGGATTGGCAGGTTTAGGAGCCGATTGAAGCTTTTCCAAATCCAGGTCATCGGCCATAGAAGTTGGGACCAGCGTCTCGGCTAAAGCAGCGGGCAAGCTTGTCGAAGCAAGAACCAGTCCCGCCACAAGCGCAGCCAGTTTTCTCGTTGCAGGCAGCATGGAAGTAGCACCTTTTGATCTGAAGGAAGCGATCACTGTGTGGTGACTGCACTATGGCGGTGTAATGAGAATGTGCGAATCAGGACTCTGTTTTTCTACTTCTTGCACGCTCGATCGACGCACAAACACCAACAGAAGCTCTCCATGGAAGCCTGCTTGCCAGAATGCCTGCCATTTATCAGATAGACGCGTGCTTGGCTGCAATGTCGCTTCGCTGATACCATCCATATATCTTGCGTGCGCTTACCGATTCATAAAGGATTCTCTCTCGTTAATCCCGATATTGCGGTCAGTAAAACGGCGCAGTCGCTACATCTTCAACTCCTGTTGAAAAACGTCGAGATCCAATTGGAACGGTTGATTGGACACGGTCAGATCTCCGGAGAAAGGATAGTCGAACATCGCAACCAGACCGAGGTTAAGTGAAAGCACGACAGCCACCATCACCGTCATGATGATTTGAGTTCGAAGCTCAGCCACTCCAAAGAGATAAGTGAAGGCTATCGTCACGATTCCACCAACAAAGAGCACAACCCAGACCAGCCTGTCGTAGGTGGGTGCGGCGCTTACCAACCGGCTGTGTCTGGCGCTTGTCAGTTCGTTCATTTGGCTCAGCAGCGTGCCTTGAACACACTGCTCGGCCGGAGTCTTCGGTTGAAACTGTGAGCATGCCCGCCAGAGGGCAACCATAGTCTTATGTGCATTCTCGCACGGCTGACCGTTTTGCATGGTCTTCCACTCTTCATTGATCATGACCTGTGCATACTTGACGCAAAGTCCCTGAATTTTCTGGCATGCCGGGGTCGGCCATGCCTCCGAGAGATGAAAAATGTTGTGCAGCGAGTTACCTTCTTGCTCAACGTTGACTCGGGCTTCTTGAAAATTATGCATGGCATCGACGACGAGAAAGCCTAGCACGACGGCGTAGAGAGTTCCCACCACCGACAATAAGTAGCCTGCTACGTCGTGGTGGACAGATAGCGTTTTGTGATCGACGAAGCGGCGAGTCAGCAACAATCCCGCCACCGACAGACCGACCGTGAGCACAATCGTTAGCCCGAAAAACCAGAAAGAACCTATGAAATACATGCACGTCCCCCTTGGCGTCAGTAAAGGATGGGCTGCCTTCCGTGTTATGCCACGGCAAAGTTATAAACCTTGCACTACAGTGCTGAAATAAACAAACTCCCTGCGGGCGCTAACCTGTCCTACTCGTATTACGATGAACATGTCTGCCTAATCGCACAGGTAAATGCTGGTAAGGAAAGAGAAAGGCTTTTGATTGATTGGATACGATTTCTATAAAGTTGCTATAGGTTGCGGTTATCGGATAAACAAACCTTGCCGTTCACACCAACATTTGGCGTGTTGGCAATTGGATTCGTTGTTCTTACATGAGGCAACTCGACGGCTGCGCTCAAGAGCCAAAACTGCAGGCCATGCGGCCTGCAGTCGGGTGTCAGGACAAACCTGTCGATATTACCAAGAGTTCCTGTGAGCTCTGAAGAAGAACCTTTCGCGCTCTTCACGATCGCGGTCGCGGTCGAACCAACGCCGTCTGTCGTCGTTATCGTAGCCCCGATAGTTTCGATCGTAATCGTAATCGCGGTGGAAAAATCGATCTCTGCCATCATAATCATGCGCGCTTACAGCCTGACCAATCGACAGAAGGCAAGTGCTGAGCAACATCAATGAAAATAGCTTCTTAACCACGATGCGTACCTCTCTCATTATCTTTGTGTGTGTGATTTGCGGTCTGAAGTGAATACGGTCCAAACGAAAAGATTTGGAGGGAACCAACATGAGAGTTTCGTGCAGCTTTTGTGTACGGGCTCGCTATGTCGCACCTGGTACCAAAGGACCGACTGCTGCCGACGCGTTAAGTCAACTGCATTATTTTCATCGCGTTTATATAAAACACAAGGTCCAGCAGCGCGCGGTCCGATTAACATCACGATAGTTCAAATTCAACCTCTTGCAGTAACTCGGACAAGAGCTTATCTTGAAGTTCTCCCTTCAAGTGCTCCAGATCCTTCAATAATAGCTGCTTGGTCACGGGTGCTACCTCTCAGCCATATCCACAACTCCGAACCTACCTATTGACGCTACTTCGGTTTCTCACCATTAAAGGGTGTATGTATGGACAAACTATCAATGGATCGTTGCATCGGTAGCCGGAGTGCAGCACCGCGGCTGATGCTGGTTTCGTTGTTGCTGGTTATTTTGATGCACAGTAGTCTCGCCTCCGCCCAGGAGGATTCATCGCACGCAGCAGTATCATCATCGGCGCCGGTCAGTGTCGAATTTCCGGCCGGTTCGATCATTCTCAAAGCAGGACAGTCAAAAATAACAAGCCTCGGCAAGCTGGTTATGCAATGGCAGGGAAATTTGGTGTTCTACGATAAGAACGGGAAGCCTCTCTGGGGTTCCAACAAGCATGAAAAACAAGGCGAGAATGACTTCAAGGCTGGCTTTCAAGGAGATGGCAATCTTGTGATTTATCGCGGCTCGAAATCGTATTGGGCAACCAAAACGGCCGGACATCCCAACGCGAGGCTTGTGTTATCGACGGTCAAACCTTACCTGTCCATTATTGATAAGACTGACAATCTTTGTATCTGGTCTGCGATCAATCAGGATTCTGATGCCACACAGATCTCATCTGCTTCCGCTTCGCCTGTGATCAGATACTATTCGCCGGATGGTCAAATTGTCTGCGCTGCTGGGTCGAGTTGCTCCCAAATCCCTGGGCAGACCGATCTGTTTGTCAGTCGCGGTTGCGGTATCGGATCGCTCGACTATTGTCACCAAGACCATCCGGCTCTGCGTAACTTTCTTGCATTATTCCGGATGGACTGGAAAGGCA
>Ga0182024_10006001_pt1 | contig 26913 bp, 26 predicted proteins | sample P32metaG_FD_120480 | JGI IMG/M metagenome (GOLD analysis project Ga0182024, IMG submission 120480) | Permafrost microbial communities from Stordalen Mire, Sweden - P3-2 metaG (Illumina Assembly) | ecosystem: Environmental > Terrestrial > Soil > Wetlands > Permafrost | place: Sweden: Stordalen...
CGTCGAGGATTTGTTGGCGGAACGTGGGATCGCAGTCTCCTACGAAACAGTCCGGCGCTGGGTGAATCATTTCGGGCCGATGATCGCGGCGGACTTGCGTAAGCGCCGCCCGAAGCCAGACACAATTTGGCATTTGGACGAGGTCTACCTGAAAATCGATGGTCGCATGGTCTATCTGTGGCGAGCCGTCGATGCCGAGGGCGAGGTCCTCGACGTGTTGGTCCAGTCCAATCGAAACAAGCATGCCGCATTGAAACTGATGCGCAAACTTCTCAAGAAATACAGCTTCGTTCCCGATCGGTTGATCACGGACGACTTGCGCTCGTATGGCGCCGCCGCCCGCGATCTCGGGATCGAGAGCCGCCATGAGCGCGGTCGATGGAAGAACAACCGCGCAGAGAATTCGCATCAGCCGACCCGACGAAGAGAGCGCAAGATGCAGCGCTTCAAGAGCGCGGGCTCAGCGCAGAAATTCCTTTCAACGCACGCCGTCGTCTACAACACTTTCAATGTCCAGCGCCACCTCACGTCGGCTAGAAAGCACCGAAGCTTCCGAGCCGCGGCGATGAAACACGTGGCGTGCGGCGGTTGCGGTCGCCTGAGAACTCAAGTGCCGCAGAGCCCTATCACGTTTCTTGTTCGGCAACGTGACAATGCCAGTGTGACTGTTTCTGCGGCGCGAGGGCGTGGGACTCAACAAGTCTCTGTTCGCCCAGGCCTGTTCCGACATCGCACGCTAGCGACGACGCTGGCGATTCCGGCAGGCCGGCCGCGCGATCTGCGACTGGCAGCTGCCCGATGGTGCGCGCAGTTCACCCAGGACTTCTCAGGCGGTCCGTGCGAAACACCACTCCAGCCTTTTCCATCAGAGTCAGATATCGGTAAGGGCTATTTTGGGCCTTGTTGCGAAGGTCGGCGTAGGTCTTCGCAGCGTGAGTGAACAAACCAATGCTAATCCGTGATCAACCGATCGGGAACGAAGCTGTATTTCTTGAGAAGTTTGCGCATCAGTTTCAGTGCGGCATGCTTGTTTCGCTTGGACTGGACCAACACGTCGAGGACCTCGCCTTCGGCGTCGACGGCTCGCCACAGATAGACCATGCGACCATCGATTTTCAGGTAGACCTCGTCCAAATGCCAGGTCGCGTCTGGCTTCGAGCGGCGCTTACGCAAGTCCGCCGCGATCATCGGCTCGAAATAATTCACCCAGCGCCGGACTGTTTCGTAGGAGACTGCGATCCCACGTTCAGCCAACAAATCCTCGACGTCGCGGAAGCTCAATGTGAATCGAAGATAGAGCCGAATCGCTTGCTGAATGATCTCAGGCGGGAACCGGTATCCGACATAGCTGATTTTCGTCATCCCCTTGGCTACCGGGCCGCCAGTGGGACCGCAACCCAGAAACGCCGTGACAACGCCTGGGCGACGGCGCCGTAAGACAGCGAGTCGTCGGCGATCAACCGATCGGCAACGAAGCCATATTTCTTCAAATGGCGGGCTCACGGTCGGCGCAGGGGTGGAAACGATATCGAGATATTCAAATGATTACGGCCTGCCGACCCACAACAAAATCGGGAAAATGTAATATTTTCATCGCGTTTTTGACGGCGTGGGCTTATTGACTATTTTCGCGGAAACGATATTAATTTTTGAAAGTTTGCTCTTCACTTACCATTGTGTCGCCGGCAAACTTCAACCGCTGCGGAGACCCAAAAAAATCGGCTCCGGAATCAGCGACATTGGAGGAAAGGCTTATGCGAGGCCTCAAGGGGAAAGTCGTGGCCGTAACCGGCGCCGGCTCAGGAATTGGCGAAGCCGCGGCGCGGCGCCTGGCTGAAGAGGGCTGCAAAGTCGCCGTTCTTGACTGGAACGGGCCCGCCGGCGAAGCCACCATCGATCGCATCCGCCTGGGCGGCGGCGAGGCTTTCGCGGTCAAAGTCGATGTGAGCAACGAGAGTCAGGTGGAAGCGGCGTTCCGCCAGGTCGTCGACAAATATGGCCGCCTTGACGCGCTGGTGTCGAACGCGGGGATATTTTCGGGCGAAAGAGACGGCAAAGTCGATGGCCTGCCTAAATCGGTGTGGGATGAGATCGTCGGCGTGAATCTGACCGGCATGTATCTCAGCTGCAAGCATGGGATTGCGGCGATCAAGGCGACCGCCAAAAAAGGCGCTGTCGTGCTCACCGGATCGCCAACCGGCATGTCAGGCTGCACCCCCGCCAGCGTGGCCTATAGTTCGAGCAAGGGCGGCGTGCATGGCCTTTCCCGCGTCATGGCGATCGACTATGCGCTTGAGGGCATCCGCGTGAATGTCGTCGTCCCCGGCTTCACTCTGACCCCCATCGTTCGCGAGCTGGTCGCCGATCCCAAAGTTCTCGAATGGAATGTCCAGAACATTCCCCTGAAGCGAGGCGCGCAGCCGGAAGAAATTGCTGGAGCCATCGCGTTTCTCGCGTCGGACGACGCATCCTACATGACCGGATCTTTCATGTTCGTGGACGGTGGTCTCACGGCCGCCTGAATTCGGGCGCCGGACGACATCGCACGCGTCGTGGCGGAGGGAATGCCAACCAAGAATATCAAAAGACCAACCCCAGGGAGGAACTATGCCTAGGTTCAATGGATCTCAGACCCTACGCGCAATCGCGCTAGGCGCGTTGGCGCTGGGCGCGGGCGCGTCAACCGTTTTGGCGGACGACAAGATCGCGATCGGCTTTGTCACCCACGCGCAGGGCGACCCATTCATCCAGCAAATCATCGATGGCGCCCAGGCGGCCGCGACCGATCTTGGCGTGACGCTGAATGTCGCGGCGCAAGCCGGCGGGGCGCCGGAAGGCCAATTGAAACTCGTTCAGAACTTTGCCAATTCCGGGGTCCTGGGCGTTGCGACCTCGACGCCCGGCGAATCGATGGCCAAGGGCCTCAACGAAATCATCGCCAGCGGCGTCCCGATCGTTCAGTTCAACCTGCTCAGCACCGCGGTAAAGGCGCCGTATGTCGGCGAAAAATCGGTGGAAAGCGGGCGCATCCTCGGCAAGATGGTGGTCGAAAAACTCGGCGGCGCGTCCGCAAAGGGAACCGTGATCCTCGGCAATTGTTTCCCAGGGTTTCCGGTGCTTGAAAACCGCGCCAAGGGCGTGGAGGAATCCTTGAAGGTGGCGACGGGCTTGAACGTCCTTGGCCCCTTCGACGTCAAGGTCAGCGCCGTCGACAATTATAATCGCTGGGAGCAATTGTACGCCGCCAATCCGGACGCCGTGGCTCTTATTGGCTTGTGCGCGCCCGATATCACCAGCCTCGGCAAGCTCAATGCTGCCAATGGAGACAAGTTTGTCGCCGGCGGCTACGATATGACGGAGCAGAATCTGAAAGCGATCAAGGATGGCCACGCTTATGTCACGCTCGGTCAGAGCGCCTTTGTTCAGGGCTATCTCCCGGTGGCGTTGCTCGTCAACGCGATCAAGGGCAAAAAGGCTCTCGCGCCCGGATTCTTCAATGCCGGCACCCAGATCGTGACCGCCAAGAGCGTCGATATGGGCAATGGCCTGCCCCCGGTTACGTTCGACCAGGCGCAGGCGATGGCGGCCGATCCTGCCGCCACCGCGAAATATTACAAGCCGTGGACGGATTCCCTCGCCGGTGGCGCGATAATGGGCTCGATGAAGCCAATCGCCGCCGAATCCGAATGAGATTATCCGAGGCGCTGAAGCGGGCGGAGGGCGACAAAAGGATCGCCCCCCGACTCTCATGACCGCGATGGCGGACGCCCCCACGGTTTCCGTCCGTCATCTCGCCAAGCGATATGGCGGCGTCGTTGCGCTCGATGACATGAACCTAGAGGTCAAACGCGGCGCCATTCACGCGATTGTCGGAGAAAACGGCGCGGGTAAATCGACCCTGATGAAGGCGCTCGCGGGCGTCGTCAGACCGGATGGCGGCGCAATCCTTTTGAACGGCCAGGAAGTAACGATCGACTCGCCGAATTCCGCGCGAAACCTCGGCATCGGCATCGTTTATCAGGAATTGAGTCTTTTCCCGCAGCGCTCGGTGCTTGCAAATCTTTTCGTAAACCGGGAGCCCATGCGCTTGGGACTCGTTTCGCGCCGGGCGATGGAGGAGCAGAGTCGCGATCTGCTGGCTCAACTCGGCTTGCGGGTCGACGTGCATACGCCTGTCAGCGATTTGAGCGTTGGCGAACAACAGCTCGTCGAACTGTGCCGGGTGCTGCTGGAGGACCCCCGCCTGCTGATTCTCGATGAACCGAACTCTGCCTTGAACAAGCGCGAGACCGAGCGATTATTCGCTGTCTTGCACCGATTGCGTGCGCGCGACATCACGATGCTTTATGTCTCGCACCGTCTGGAGGAAGTATTCGCAATAGCGGATCGCGTGACAATCACGCGCAACGGTCGCGATGTCCTGACCAAGGATCGCGCCGCGCTGACAATTTCCGAAGTTATCGAAGGAATGATCGGCCAGCAGCGCGAGGCCTTGTTTCCCCCCCGCATCTTGACAAGCAATGCGCGTGCGCCCGCGCAAATCGTCGCCAAAGGACTGAGTGGCGGCAAATTGCGGGACGTCAGTTTCACCGCCAGTTCGGGCGAGGTGGTTGGCCTGGCGGGATTGGAAGGGTCAGGCGTTTCAAACCTTCTCGAAATGCTATTTGGCGTCCTCAAAGCGCGCTCCGGCGCGGTCGTCTTTCCCGACGCGCGCGGACTCCCGCGCAACCCGACGGACGCGGCGCGGCGCGGCGTGTGTCTCGTTCCCGCCGACCGGCGGCGTCAGGGGTTGATGCTGGAGAAGAGCGTCCTTTTCAACATCGGCAATGTGGTTGTCGGCGCGCGCCGGGGCGGTCCGCCCTGGTATAGTTTGCGCAGGGCCCGTGAGCGGGCCGAACGGCAGATCGCCGGTCTGCTTATCAAGACACGCTCGCCCGACAGCCTCGCCAACGAACTTTCGGGGGGCAACCAGCAAAAGATCGTCATCGGAAAATGGCTCGAGTCTTCGCCGCGGGTTTTCCTGCTCGATGACCCGACGCGGGGGGTGGACGTCGGCGCGAAACGCGAAATCTACGGACTTATTCGCCGGATGTCGACGGATGGCGGCATTGTTCTGTTCAGCTCGACCGAGCTGCCCGAATTGATCGGGCTCTGCGACCGCATCTTGGTGATCTATCAAGGGCGACTGGCCGGCGAACTCATGGGACGCGACCTCGCGAGCCGAACCGTGCTTCATTTGATCAACACGGGCGAAACGCCGCCCGTCGCGATGAACTAAGTAACCGACATGGGTGGAACGCCAATGCCCGCCTCCGGCAGGCGAAGCAGTTTCCGTGAGCAAGGCTATTTCAGCGTTTGGCGACCTTCTGGAGTCCCGCTCCGCGCGGGCGACGAGACTGGCGAAGCAATATCATGACGGACACCGACAGTTCTCAAACCGACCCCGCCAAATCGCCGGCCGCGCGAGCCTATGGGAGGCGGTCCTTCCGGCTTCCCAACGAGATCGGCATCATCGCGGCGCTGGTCGGGATGATGATCGTCATCGGCGTCGCCCGGCCGCGATTTCTCAACCCGATCAACCTGCTCTCCATTCTGGGCAATACGACTTTCCTAGGAATGCTTTCGATCGGGATGGTGTTCCTGCTGGCGATCCGGGAGATCGACCTCTCGGTCGGTTGGATATTCAACTTCTCCGCCGTGTTTTCCGCTTTGCTGATGGTTGCCGGCTGGGACCCCTGGTTGGCGGCGGGGGCTGGCGTCGCCTTCGGCGCCGCGCTCGGATTGTTCAACGGCATCCTTGCCATCAGTCTGCGGTTGCCCGCGATCATCGTCACGCTCGGCACATTTTCAATGTTCCAGGGACTGTCGCTGGTCGTCAACAAGGGACGCGCGGTCTTTCCCGCGGTACAATCGAGCAGCTACTTCACTTTCATCTCGACCAAGCTGTTTGGCGTCGTGCCGGTCCCTGCGGCGCTCTTCGTCGCGCTGGCGATCGTCATGCATTTCGTCCTGCATCGCACGCGTTTTGGCTATCGCGTCCAGGCGGTCGGCAGCAATCCTGAAGCGGCCCGGCTGGCCGGCATTCCCACCGCTCTTGTCCGTTTGCAGACGCTCGTGCTCATGGGCGCCATCAGCGGGCTCTCCGGCGTGATGTATGTGGGCTTTCGCGGCGCGATTGACCCGAATGAGGGCTCTGACTTTGCTCTGGTGGTGATCGCCGCGGTAATTATCGGCGGAACGCCCCTGTCGGGGGGATCGGGCACGGTTCTCGGCGCCGTGGTGGGCATGTTGATCATCCAGGTCATCACCAGCGGCCTCATCTTTTTTGGCATCGACGCGACTTGGAGCACGTTCGTTACCGGGGCCGTCATTGTTCTTGCCGTGTCGCTGGACCAGCTCATCAAATTTCAACGCAGCCGCCGCGCCAATCGGATAAAAGGCAATGCATGACAACCTGATTTTCTCGAATGGTCGTCAGATGGGTTTCATTGGCGTCGCCAAGTTGCCAATGAGGGCAATCGCGTTCCGAAGTCCGATCGCGCCCCGATGCGCCGTCGAGACGCTCAACGCGCGCTATCGATCGGCCGCAAGCGAAATATCGGAAAGGTGTGACGTCATGAATTGTCCTCTCACGTTCTGGCCGCCGCGATGAGCGGCAAGGATCTGCGCGCCGGCGGGCTCGAGCGCGTCACGATCGAGGATATCATCGCCCCCGGCTTCTCGACGCCATGGGACGCGCCGATGACTCCGCCCTTTCCCATCACATTCCGGAACGTCGAAGTGCTGACGCTGGCGTGGCGAACGAGCGAAGCCGCGGTGGCACGCCTGCTGCCGCCCCCGCTGGAACCCTCAAGCGATGTGGTGCTGGCCCATATCTATCGCATGGGCGATGCCGAATGGCTCGGCGCCTATGGCGAGGCGAATGTGTCGATCGGCTGTCGGTTGCCGCGCGCCAATATTGCGGGATCCTATTCGCCGTATCTGTTTCTGTCCTCGGATGTCGGCGTGGTCCATGGCCGGGAGGTGCATGGCCAACCGAAAAAGTCCGGCGATCCCCGACTCGAGACGCGAGGCGACCTCGTGGTCGGCACGGTGTCGCGCAACGGCATCGATATTCTGACCGGCACGTTGCCGACCAAGCAGCGTCGCGACGCGCTTGCCAGTCTCGAACGGCATTTCGATTTCGCGATTAATCTCAATCTCAAGGCGATCGACCATATCGACGGGCGGCCCGCCATACGTCAGCTCACCGCGCGGCGGCTGTCGGACGTCGCGGTGCACGAGTGCTGGGGCGGCCCCTGCACGGTGGAGCTGCGACCCAATGCGCAGGCTCCGATCCATCGCCTGCCGGTCATCGAAATGCTGGACGGCCTGCACTGGCGCGCCGACTTCTCGCTCGTCGCCGGACAAATCGTTCACGACTATCTTGAAGCGACATGAAGAAGAGCGCGATGAGCCAGCGCGCATGCGGCGAATGCGCCTGGACTCTCGAATTGCTCGCGCGTCGCCGTGCGGGCGAAAGCGAGGCTCTCTAGATCAATGTCTATTTCGAGACGGGCCCGCAGGAGCCGCCGAGGATCAGCCATGTCGGGAAGGATATGCGTTGGGCAGGCCTCTCGCTGCGCTCCACCAGCCGCTCGAGGAGCAATTGCGCCGCCGTGCGGCCAATCTCCTCGATGTCGCGGTCGATCAGCGTGATCGGCCCGGGATAGAGCCGCGCCAAATCCGTCTGATCGCAGCCGATGATCGAGAGGTCCCCGGGGACCGCGACGTTCTGCTGCTGAACCGCTCGCAACACGCCGACCAGGATGCGATTGCCCGCGGCGATGATCGCCGTCGGCCGTTCGGCGCCGCGAAGCAGCGTCGAAGCCTCCCGGAAGCCGAAATCGGCGGAGAGGCTGTGCGCGCGGATAAGGTCCTCGGGGCAGCGCACGCGGCGCCGGCGGAAGGCTTCCGTGAACCCGCGCACGCGTTCGCGGCCCGGGCGGATATCGTCGCCGCCGGTAATCAGCGCGATGCGGCGATGGCCAAGTTCAATCAAATGTTCGGTCGCCTGGATCATGCCGACCGCGTGATCGGTGAGAACCGCGTCCATCTCAAGCGAAATCTCGCGGTCAAGCAGAACCGAAGGCACCCTCAGCGCTTCGAGGCGCTTCAGCGTACGCGCGTCCTGCTCGCTATTGATTGTCATGATCAGGCCGTCGGCCCGGCCATGCTGAAGCATGTCGATCGCGTCCGCTTCCTCTCGCGCTTTGCCATTCGTGTTGACGAGATAGAGCGAGAACCCGCGCTCGCGCATCTCCGCGTCGGCCGCTTTGAAGGTGGCCGCGTGCAGTGGATTGGCAATATCGTCGACAACGAACCCCACGGTGAGGGTGCTCCGCCGGCGCATGTTCTGGGCCCGGGAGTCAGGCTGGAAGCCGAGCGCCCGTATCGCCGCGCGAACCTTTCCGAGGGTCGCCGGGCGCACCGAATCGGGTGCGTTCAGGCTTCGTGAAACGGTTCCGACGGAAACGCCAGACACGCGCGCCACGTCTCGGATTGTCGCCAGCTTTTCCCTAGCCTTCTTCAAGCCGCGCCCCAGCAATAGTTCCGACAATGGAGTCGAATTGTTCGCTCTTGCCCTTATAAACCCATTTGTTGGCGGCGGCGAGAGCCATGGCGGCCGTCCGGGTCCGCGCGCCGGCTTGACCCTCCATTCGACGCCGTGCATATTATTGGAAACGTTTCTAATTCGCTCACGATCTGGATATCCGATGGCGCCACAGTTGAGGATCGAACGCATCGAATGCGTGCCGCTCAGCATGCCGCTCCCGCGCACCTTCCGCGGCAGCAATTATTTCATGACTCATCGCTGCACGATCATTACCCGGGTCTACACTTCGGCGGGGATCGTCGGCGAGGTCTACAATGGCGACGAGTTCGAGACTCAGGGGGAAGTCGTCAGGATCATCCTCGATGAGATCCAGCCGCTCCTGATCGGCAAGGACGCCTTCAACACCGAAGGGTGCTGGCAGGAAATGCTCAAGCCGAGCTACAATATCTTACGCGACCGCAAGCTTGCCATGAGCGCGCAAGCCTGCGTCGACAGCGCCCTCTGGGATGCCGTCGGCAAGGCGCTTGATGCGCCCCTCTACAAAATCTGGGGCGGCTATACCGATCGGCTGCCCTCGATCTGCATCGCCGGCTATTACGAGGAAGGCAAGACGCTCGCCGATTTCGCTCGTGAGATGGAGCAGATCAAGGCGGCGGGTCACGCCGGCTGCAAGTTCAAGGTCGGCGGCCGGACGCCGGGGGAGGACGCCGAACGCGTGCGCGTCGCCCGTCGCGCCGCCGGCGACGATTTCATCCTCATCGTCGACGCCAACCAGGGCTGGACGCTGCGCCAGGCTGTCGAGTTCTCCCGCGTCGCCGCCGATCTCAACATCCGCTGGTTCGAGGAGCCGGTGCGCTGGCTCAACGACCGCCTCGATATGGCGGCGGCGCGCAACCAGACGGGAATTCCGATTTGCGCCGGCCAGAGCGAGATCAGCCGCGCCGGTTGCCGCGACCTGATGATGGCCGGCGCAATCGATGTCTGTAATTTCGACGCCAGTTGGGGCGGCGGGCCGACGGAATGGCGCCGGGTGGCGGCGTTGGCCGCCTCGTTCGCCGTCGAGATGGGCCATCACGAGGAGCCGCAGATTTCCTCCCATCTACTGGCCGCCGTCCCGAACGGGACCTATCTGGAAACATTTCACCCGGACCGCGACCCGATGTTCTATCGACTGGTGGCCAATCGTTCGCCGCTCAAAGACGGCTATTATGAAGTGCCGTCGGGACCCGGCTTTGGGCTGGAGCTCGACGCGACGACGATCCAGAAATATCGCGTCTGAGAAACCGACAAGAACCGAAGGGAGCCAGGGCCATGACGGCTGAGCCGCATAGCGCCGGGAAGGGCAACGAAGCCGCCGTGCCTTTGACCGACGAGGACCGCATCGGGCTCTACCGTACAATGGCGACGGTCCGTGAGTTCGAGGAGCAGGTCCAGCGAAGCTATCTCGAAGGCCTCGTCCATGGAACGACGCATCTGTGCAACGGGCAGGAAGCCGTCAGCGCCGGCGTCGCCCGGGCGCTGCGCGATGACGATTATGTCAGCTACACCTACCGCGGCCATGGCCATTGCCTCGCGCGCGGCATGGACCTGGAAGCCGCCTTCGCCGAATTGTTCGGCCGCGAGAGCGGCGTATGCGGCGGGTTAGGGGGCTCGATGCATCTCACCGACATCGGTCGCGGCCTCATCGGCGCCTTCGGCATCGTCGGGGCCGGCCTGCCCGTCGCCGTGGGCGCCGGGCTCTCGGCCCAGCTCGACGGGCGCGAGCAGGTCTCGGTCTGCTTCTTTGGCGACGGCGCCACCAACATCGGCGCCTTCCACGAAGCGATGAACCTGGCGCAGGTGTGGAATCTTCCGGTCATTTTCGTCTGCGAGAACAATCTTTACGGCGAATTCAGCCATATCCGCCACACCACGCCCTATGAGGATCTCGTCATACGCGCCGCCGGCTACGCCATGGCGAGCGTATCGGTCGACGGAAATGACGTCGAGGCTGTCTATAACGCCGCCGCCCCGGCGATTGCGCGCGCCCGCGGCGGCGGCGGCCCAACCTTCCTTGAGTGCAAGACCTATCGCCATCGCGGCCATTCGCGCACCGACCCCGCCAAATATCGCGACGCGGCTGAAGTCGAGGCATGGATGAAGCGCGATCCATTGATCCTCTATCGGGCCGAACTTGCCCTCGCGGGCCTGATCGACGAGGCCGAGGCCGACCGCATCGTCCTGGAGGCGCGTTCGGCCGCCAAGGCGGCCGCCGAGCGCGCCGCCGCCGCGCCATGGCCCTCGCTCACGCAGGACTTTATGGCCAAGACGTTTGCCTGACGACAAGCGAACGAGAATGCAACTTCGCCCGAGCAGAGGCCGTTTCACATGAGCGCCCAGGAGATCACCTATCGCGAAGCGATCGTCGCGGCGCTGCGCGAGGAGATGCGGCGCGATCCGAAGACGCTGATCATGGGCGAGGACATCGGCGAGTCCGGCGGTCCGTTCAAGACCTGCCAGGGGCTCTATGAGGAATTCGGCGCCGCGCGCGTGCGCGACACGCCGATCGCCGAGACCGGCTTTGTCGGCGCCGCGCTGGGCCTGGCGCTGACGGGCTATCGGCCGATCGTCGAGATCATGTTCGCCGATTTTCTCGGCGTCTGCTTCGACCAAATCGTCAACAGCATCGCCAAGCACCGCTTCATGTCGGGCGGCCTCGTCAAGACGCCGCTCGTCATCCGAGCCATCGGCGGGGCGGGCCTGCGCTTCGGCGCGCAGCATTCGCAGACCGCCGAATCCTGGATGCTGTCGGTACCGGGACTGAAGATCCTCTGCCCGTCCAATCCGGCGCAGGCCTATCTCATGTTGAAGGCGGCGATCCGCGACGACAATCCGGTTCTCGTCCTCGAGCACAAGGCGCTGCTCTCGATGAAGGGGCCGGTCGAGACCGGCGCAGAGCATGTCGTGATGCCGACCGGCCCACGCGTTGTGCGGCCCGGCCGCGACGCCACGGTCGTCGCGAGCCTCGCCATGGTCGGCAAGGCGCTCGCTGCCGCCGACCTGTTGCGGGCCGAAGGCATCGAGGCCGAGGTCCTCGACATCCAGGTGCTGCGGCCTTTCAACGTCGCGCCGATCAGCGACAGCGTCCGTCGCACCAATATCCTGGTCACTGTCGAGGAGCAGTCGCCGACCGGCGGCTGGAGTTCTGACGTCGTCGCCGACGTGGTGAGCCAGGCCTTCGACTATCTCGACGCGCCGCCGGCGCGCCTAACCCTCCCCGACCATCCGCTCCCATACAGCCCCGCCCTCGAGGATGGGTGCATTCCCTCCCCCGAGACCATCGCCGCGACCGTCAGGTCGTTGCTCTAGGAAGGCCCGGCCATGGATTTCCTTGTCCCCAAACTCAGCGCGACGATGGAAAGCGCCAAAGTCCTGCGCTGGCTGAAGCAGGTTGGCGACAAGGTGGCGATGGGCGAGCCGCTGGTCGAACTGGAGACGGACAAGGCGGCCATGGAAGTGGAGTCGCCTGTCGATGCGACGCTCATCGCGGTGCTCGCCGAGGAGGAAGCGGAACTGCCGGTCGGCGGTGTGCTCGCTCGCCTGCAGATCGAGGGCGAGGCTGCTTCGGCAATCGCGACCAAGCCGGCGCTAGCCTCGATCGCGGCCGCGCCGACGCGCGCTGCAAATCCGCTCGTCGCTTCAGCGACGAGTTTGGCCGCTTCAGCGCCTCCGCTCCGCATTATGGCGTCGCCGCTCGCCAAACGGCTCGCGCAGACGAACGGGATCGACCTTGCCGGCCTCGCCGGCGCCGGCCAACGCCTGCGCAAGCGCGACGTGCTGGCGGCGGTCGACGCGCGCGGCGCAAAGGGGAACGGCGACGGCTTCGAACCGCTCTCCGCCATGCGGAGCCAGATCGCCGAGGCGGTCGCCCTCAGCCGGCGGACCATCCCCTCGTTCGCCCTCGACCGCTGGGTCGAGACCACGGCCGTTGACGCAGAGCGCGCGCTTCTTGGCACCGAGATCGAGCGGACGGGCGGCGTCACGCCGACCTTCACCGATTTTCTTCTGCTGACGCTAGCCGAGTCCTTCTCCACCCATCCCCGCCTGCTCGACCGGTGGCGCGAGGAGGACGGCCGCGCCGGCCGCGTGCGCGCCTCAAGCATCGACATAGGCCTCATCGTCGCCCTCCCCGAGGGCATGATGATCCCGGTTCTTCGCGACCTCGCGGGCAAGACGCTGCGAGAAATCGCGCGGGCGCGCCACGCGGCGGTCCAGCGCGCGCGACAGGGGCGCCTGCTGCAGGCCGATTATGCGCCCGTGTCCTTCTCGCTCTCCAATATCGGCAAGGGCGGCGCCGACCGTTTCGAGGCGATCATCCATCCCGGCCAGTCGGGTATCCTGGCGGTGGGGCGCCGGCACGAGCGGGTCGTCTCGCGCTCGGGCGCCATCGCCCTCGCAAGCGGCGTCTATCTCACCCTCTGCGTCGATCATCGCTTGATCGACGGCCTGCATGGCGCGCAATTCCTCGAGGCCGTCGCGGAGCGGTTCGAGCGCACTCCGTGGTCGATATGAGCGCGGGAGGCGACGGCTTGCCGTTTTGCGCCCGATATTAGCTTTGCGAGAAAAGATCAGGCCTCGGCGTCCAGCCTGCTCTGGCGGCTGTGGCGTTCCAGCCGGGTGATGTCGGTGGCGAGCCTTTCGATATGGTCGTATTGGCCGACTGCGACCGCCGGCGACAGCGCCCCATCGGCGACGACATAGGCTCGATCGGCGGCCTCGTAGACTTCCAGCACTTCGGTGCAGAACATGATGACGACATTGCCCGCCTCGACATAGTCGCGCAGCAACCGATAGATTTCCTTCTTGCTGCGGATGTCGACGCCCCGCGTCGGCTCCTCCAGCAGCAGCAGACGCGGCGCGCAATTCAGCGCCTGGGCGATCGCCACCTTCTGCTGATTGCCGCCCGACAGCGAGCGGATGCTTTGCGAGAGGGTGCGCGTCTTGACGAGGAAGCGCGCGGCCGCCTCGGCGGCAAGCTGGCGCATGCGCTTCTTCTTCAGCGCCATCGCAAAGCCGGCGATGTCCGGCCTGCCGAGACGGACAAGTAGATTCTCGCCGACCGAGAAGTTGCTATAGAGGCTGTGGAGGCGGGTCGCTGGGACATAGGCGCTGAGGCGCTGCGCGCTCTCGCCCTTTTTGTCGGCGATCTCGATGGTTCCCGAACAATGCTCCAGCCCGGCGAGCGAGCGCAGAAGTTCGCGCGCGCCCGACCCTTCGACGCCCACCAAAGCGATGATCTCGCCCAGCCGGGCGCTGAGGTTGACGCCGCCAAACGCACTGGCGTGAGACCAGCCGCTGAGGGCGACAAGCGCGTCGTCGCCGTGACGAGTCTCGCCGCCGCCTTTGGCGCTGGCTTCGGCGCCGCTGTCGACGACGAGCTGCTGGGCAATGCCGTCCTCGGTCAGCGTTTCGCCTTCCAACATCGCGCGCACGCGCCCGTCGCGGATCACCGCGACGCGAGCCGCATGCTCGAACAGGTCGACGAGACGGTGGGTGACGAGAATGACGATGCGCCCATCAGCGGCGAGTTTGTGCATCTCGCGGAACAGCTCGTCGGATTCCTCGTCGGTCAGCGCCGAATTCGGTTCGTCGAACAGGAAGACCCGCGCGTCGCGCGCGACCGCGCGGGCGATCTCGGTGCGCTGCTGGGTGGCGAGCGTGCAATCCTCGAGCAGGGCCTCGGCGAAGCGGTCGATGCCGAAAGCCTCCATCACTTTGGCGTCCGCGGCGCCGAGTCTTGGCCGGCCCGTGCTCGTCCCTTCGCGGCCGACGAGCACGTTCTCGGCGACGGTGAGGTTGGGAAAGAGCTGTGGTTCCTGGTGGACGACGGCGACCGAACGCCAGTCGGCTGTCGGCGCCCAGGGCGCGCCGTTGAAGGTCAGATCGCCGCTGTCGGCGCGCTCCTCGCCAGCGATGATGCGAATGAGCGTGCTCTTTCCCGCGCCGTTCGGTCCGGCGATTCCGAGCACCTCGCCCGGCCGGATGTCGAGGTCGATGCCGGCCAGCGCGACGGTATTGCCATAGCGCTTGTGCAGGGCGCGAACGCGGATGCCCTCGACGCCTGCGTTCATGCCGCCCTGCGCTTGCGAATATTGGTGAGCACGAGATCGAGCGCGACGGCGCCGATGGTGACGAATCCGAGGAACAATTGCTGCACATGCGGCCCAGGCGTGAGCAGCGCGAGGCCCTGCTGCAGTTCGGCAAGCAGCAGCGCCCCGCCCATCGTGCCGACGATCGTGCCCTTGCCGCCCGAGAGGCTGGCGCCGCCGATGATGACAGCCGCGAAAACCGGGAATGTGTAGGAAAGGCCGATGTTGGGCTGCGCCGTCTGGATGAAGGAGAAGTCGAGCACGCCGGCGGCGGCGGCGAGCATGCCGCAAAACACGAAGGCGAGAATCTTGTATCGCGTCACCGGCAGGCGCGCGAGCTGGGCGGCGACCGGATTTCCGCCGATCGCCAACAGGCGGAAGCCGAATAGTGTGCGATGAAGCAGGAAGCCGACGACGATGGCGAGCCCGAGCATCCACACCACTTCGAGCGAGATGGGATGCGAGCCGAAGCTCGCCGTCAGACCGGTGAAGAAATCAAGCTGGGCGGGCGGAATCTCGAGACCGGGCGGCGGATAGGCCGGGTTGAAGGTCGAGGTCTTGGTGATCCATAGCGAGACGCCATAGAGAAGGTTGTAGCTTCCGAGCGTGACGATGAAGGACGGGATGCGCAGCCAGGTCACCAGCGCGCCGTTGAATAGGCCGACAAGCGCGCCGACCGCGATGGCGAGCGGCAGCGCGGCATAGATCGGAATGCCGAGCACGATCCACATCACGGCGAGCGAATTGGCGCCGAGGCCATACATCGCCCCGAAGGAAAGATCGATTTCGCCGACCACAATGACGAGGGTCAGTCCGAGCGACATGATCGCCACCGAACTCATCGCGCGCAGCACCGAAATGCCGACGTCCACATTGAACGAGTTCGGCTTGAGCACGAACATGAGGACGGCGACAAGGACGATGGCGAGGAACAGACCGCCGATCCGCAGCGCGAGGTCGAACGTCACTTGGCCGGCGCTGGACAGGCTCGCGCGAGCGGCCTCTGGCGGGACGGTTTCGCGGGAATCGGCGCTGGTCATGAAGCTTGGCGGCCATGTTCTGGAGAAATAGGGGCCGGGATGTCCCAGCCCCTTTTAGCGTTCAACTTACTTCTGACCGAGCACGCGGTCGAGTTCGGCGCGGGCCGCCGTGACCTGGTCCTTCATCACGGGCTTCAGGGTCTGGATATTCGGCAGCACGACGCCGTTCTTGAGGAACTGGGCGCAGGCCGGACCGCCGAAGGCCGCCTGGTCGGACCAGCGCTGGTCGAGCGCGGCCACCTGGAGGCCCTTCTCGATGCCGTCGAGCTGGCCCTTGGAGACGTTCCAGCCGATGGTGAAGACTTGGCCGGTCTTGTTGAGGCTGCCGATGGCGCGATTGGCGTGTTCCGCGCCAATGTCGACGTTCTCGATGAACTGCACGTCGGGATTGGCGGACAGGAACGTGCGGTAGGCGTCGTAAGTCTGGCCCGGATCGTAGCTGACGTTAAGGCCGTTCGCTTCCGTCGTGATGAATTTCGCGTCCGGGATCGCCTTGGCGATCGCCTCGTGGAAACCCTTCATGCGCCCCTGCGCCCAGAACTGCGTCGGGTCGCCGCCGGAGACCGCGAACACTTTGAGGTCCTTGTTGTTAGCCTTCATCCAGTCGAGCACGATCTTGGCCGCGGTCTCGCCCTCCAACTGAGGCACCTGGGTGAAGTTGGTGAATTCATGGCCGCGCGAGGTGACGCCGGCCGTGAACACCGGAATGCCAAGGCCCATCAGCTTGTTGACGATGGCCGTCGTCGAGTCGGAGGTGACCGGCTCGATGGAGATGCAATCGATCTCGCCGGCGGCCAGCTTGGCCTCGATCTGCGAGACCTGCTGATTGGCGTCGGTCTGCACCGGGGCGATCGAAGCGCATTCGATCGGATAGATCGCGGCCCCGAGCTTGCAGCCGGTGTCGAAGCCGGCGGCGTATTGCGGCGAGAACAACGGGATGCCGGATGCCTGGTAAGAGAAGACATAATTGATCTTCTCGCCCGCCTTGACCTTGGCGGCGATGCGATCGGCAAGCTTGAACGCGCCCCAGTCGCGCTTGGCCTCGAAGGGCGCGCCGGCGACCTTTTCGCCGGTCGTGGGGATTTGCGACTGGCTATCCTGCGCAAACGCCGTCGCCAGTCCGACAACGCCTGTCAAGGCGATCGCCGCCACACTCAGTTTCAGATTCGGTTTCATTTTTTCCTCCCACGAAACGGCGTTTCTGCCGATTGACGTTGCCTTCCTCGATCCTGTCATTTCGACAGGACCTTTTCGCTGCGGAAGCTGTCGACCACCGCCTCGATCACCTCGATGCCGAGGCCGGGGCCGGTCGGCGGATAGACCCATCCGTCGACATGTTCGAACGGCTTGGTCACGAGATCGTGCTGCATGGGATTGCGGAGCGGCTTGAGCTCGAAGAGCTTGCAGGCCGGCGAGTTGAACGAAATCGCCAGGCTCGCCGCCGATACGATCGCCGACGACCACGCATGGGCGTTGGCCTGGCGCCGGTAGAACTCGCAGCGCTCGGTGATTTTCTTGAAGCCGGTAATGCCTTCGGCGCGGCCGGGATCGACACCGACCACGTCGACCGTTCCGGTCGCCAGCACGCGCTCGAACTGCTCCAGCGTCCATTCGCGCTCGCCATAGGCGATGCGGGTCGTGGTCTTGGCGCGCAAGTTCGCATAGCCCTCGGGGTCCCAGGCGCCGAGCGGCTCCTCGAGCCAGGCCAGATCATATTCCTCCATCGCCTTGGCGCGCCGCACGGCGTCGGTGACGTCCCATTTGATGGCGATGCCGTTGTCGATCATCAGCATTTTGTCGCCGAGCACTTCGCGCATCGCCTTGACATAGGCGACGTCGCGATCATGGTCGTATCCGAGCCGCGCATTGCCGCGTTTGCCAAAGCCGGTCTTCAGCCCCTGCAGGCCGGTCGACACCCATTCCGCCGTCTCCTGGGCCATCTCAGGGATCGACTCGTAATGGGCGTGGCACGACGCGATGGCCGGCAGGCGCTCATGAGCCGGGCCGCCGAGCAGGTCGAGCACGCTTTTGCCGAGCGCCTTGCCCTTGAGGTCCCAGAGCGCGATATCGATGGCGGCGACCGCATAGGAGGCGATGCCGCCGTGATAGCCATACCACCAGGCCTGTTGCTTGTTCTGCCGCCACAGCGTCTCGGTCTGCACCGGGTCCTTGCCGATGAGGTTGGGCGCCATGCCCTCGATGATCGCCTTGGCGGCAAAATTGGCCTCGGGGAACTGGGTGATCGACTCGCCCCAGCCGATCTGGCCATCATCGGCGGTGATCTTGGCAAGGCAGAGATGACGCAGCGCGTTGAAATCGTTCGGCTCGGGATAGCTGACCGGGATGGCTTCAATTTTGGCGATTTTCATTTATCGATTTCCTCAGCCGATCGCGCCGCGAAATAGCGCCATGCCCTCGACGCCGACGTCGACCTTGATGAGCCTGCCGGTCATCGCCGAGCCCGTGACGTCGAACGGCCCCATGTCGCAGCAGAACAAAGCGCCGCCCTTGCCGAACGCACAGTTGAGAATGGTGCCGCCCGTCTCGACAAAATGCAGAGGCTTGCCGTTCCTGTCGATGACGTCGAGGCCGCCGGCGGCCACCGCGGTGATCCAGAAATTGCCGTCGACGTCGATCTTGAGTCCGTCGGGTATGTGCCCTTCCGGCATCTTGTAGAGGACTTTCTTGCCGCCGTCCGGCTTTCGCCGCACGACGTTGAGCGTATAGGACTCGACCCAGACTAGGGATCCGTCGGGTTCGGCGACGATGCCGTTGGGATAGACATGATCGAGCTCTTCGAGGATGCGCGCGTTGCCGTTCTTCTCGATGACGACGATGCGTCCGCGATGCGGCTTGGTATCGGGGGCCCAGTCTCCCGAATCGGTGAAATAGAGCCGGCCGTCCGGCCCGAAGGTCAGATCGTTGGGCCCGTCGAACTTCACGCCATCCGCCTCGGTGACGAGGATCTCGACCTTGCCGGAAGAATTGGTCTTCTGGATCGAGGGCGGGCGGTGGACGGGCGCCGCCCAGCTTCCGACATTGGGAGTTTGGGTGGAATAGATGCAGCCGTCGCTGCCGAGCATGCAGGCGTTCGGTCCGCCGCCGACCTTGGCGTAGGTCCCCGCGTTGCCGGTCCTGGGGTCCCAGACGCCGATCTCGCTCGCATATGTGTTGGCGTAGATGACGCGGCCGTCGTCGAGCTCATAGGGGCCCTCGGGATGCCCGAGGCCGGTCGCGCAGACTGTGATCGGTTTGTTCATGCCGCTCTCCCCTTGCCTGTCACCAATTGACAAGCCCGCCGGTAAAATTGATCGCCTGTCCGGTCATATAGGCGGACTCGTCGGACAGGAGGAACCAGATCAGCGCCGCGCATTCGTCGGGCGCGGCGCCGCGCCCGAGCGGCACGAGCTTGTTTCGCGCGGCGCGCCATTCGTCGGCGGTGGCGCCGCGCATCGGCGCCACGGTCTCCAGCACCGCCTCTTGCATGGGCGTATCGACAATGCCCGGCAGAATCGCGTTGACCCGCACCGGACGCGAGGCGAGGGCATAGGCGAAGGAGCGCGTGATCGAGAGGATCGTGGTCTTGGACGCGGCATAGGCGGCGACCTCGATCGTGGTGGCGAGTTTGGCCGAGCTCGAAGAAAGATTGACGATGGCGCCGCCAGGACGAAGCCGCGGGCCGATCTTCTGGCAAAGGAAAAAAGTCGCCTCGGCGTTGATCGTCTGGACGCGGCGCCAGTCCTCGACCGTCAGTTCGAAGATCGGCTTGATCATAACGATGCCGGCGGAATTGACGAGGTAGTCGCCCCCTTCCGCCCAGTCGGCGACTTTAGCGCGAACCGCGGGGTCGGTGAGGTCGGCGGCAAGCGTCCGACAATGCTCGCCCTTCAGTTCGGCAAGGCCCACGCCATTGACGTCCACGGCGAGCACGTCGGCGCCCTCGCGCAGCAGACGACGGACGACCGCGTTGCCGATGCCGCTGGCCGCCCCGGTCACGATTCCGCGACGCCGTTCAGATGGCGCATTCATCCGTCAAACGTCCTCCCCTCGCGCGGGGCGCCGCGAACCTGTTCCCGGGTTTGTCGGGCGACCCATATTACGCGCCGAGACGGCGCGACCGGTCGACGGCGAGTCTTACCGCCTACCGCCAACTATATTGAAACGTTATGGAAGCGCGCAAGCACTTTATGGGGTCACTCTGACGCAGGTCGCGCGGGCTACGCTATCTTGATGCGATTCATTGGACAAAAGCCTTGATCGGATTGATGAATGAAGAGCCCTTGAGGCGCAAGCCGGAAGGCGGGTTCGCCCATTGGCGCGGCCCCGGACCGCCCTTGCGCTCGCCCAGGGGCTCGGCTATGGATTGAAACGATATTTATTGCGTCCTCCGCGTCGTCGAAGAGGCTCTCGCACGCTTGCCTTCGGCCATGGATGGGAGCATTTCGACATGGGCTGCGTTGGTCGCGGCCGTCTCGCGAGAGCATGCTGCCGTGGCTGACATTACCTTCGTCGACACCCATTTTCACCTACACGACCTCAAGCGGCCGGAGCTTCGCTATGCGTGGCTGGAGCGCGACGCCGTCCATGGCTTTCTCGGCAATATCGACGCCCTAAAGGCGCAGCACTATTGGATCGACGATTATATCGCCGAGATCCGTTTTGCGAACGTGCCGAAAGCGGTGCATGTGCAGGCGGCGCTCGGCACGGCCGATCCCGTCGACGAGACGAAATGGCTGCAGGCCTTCGCCGACACGACCGGTTATCCGCACGGCATTGTCGCCGAATGCCACCTTGCCGACGCCGATGCCGAGGCCGCGCTCGAGCGGCACATGCGCTACGCCAATGTGCGCGGCATCCGCGATTTCGGGAGAGATCGCTACCTCGTCGATCCCGCCTGGCGCGCCGGCTTCAAGTTCCTGGATCGCCACAATCTCGTCTCGTGCATCGACACGCGAATCCATTTGTTCGACGATCTCCTCGATCTTGCCGCCGCCTTCCCGAATATCCGCATCTGCGTCGATCATTGCGGCATACCGGAGGCGCGCGACGAGGCCTATTTCAGGCGCTGGTCCGCGGCGATCGGCAAGCTGGCGCGCGCCGACAATGTCGTGATGAAAATTTCCGGCCTCGGCATGATGGACCGGCTCTGGACCGTCGACTCGTTTCGCCCCTGGGTGCTCGGCAGCATCGAGGCCTTCGGTGTCGACCGGGTGGTGTTTGGGACCAACTGGCCGGTCGACCGGATGTTCAGTTCCTACCCCGACGTGATCAACGCCTATGCGAAGATTATCTCGGGCTTCTCCAGGGACGAGCAGACGGCGATGTTCTCGGGCAATGCCGAAAAGCTGTTCCGGATCTAGCGTCAATGTCGCGGAGAGAAAATGATGGCCGCCGCAACAGGCATATCGGGAAGGGCGGCCACCGCCTCCGCCATCCATCATATCGGCGTCAGCGTCGCCAGCCTCGAGGCGGCGCTCGCCTTCTGGGAAACGTTTCTCGGCGTCCCGGCGCGCTGGCGCACGACGCTCGACCGCCCCTATCTCAGCGCAATCGTGGGCATTCCCGGCGTCTCCATCAAGGCCGCTTTCATCGACCTGCCCGGCGGCGCCATTCTCGAACTGCTCGATTATCAGACGCCCGGCAAGCAGCCGAATCCGGAGGCGACGCCCAATCCCGGCAACGTCCATCTCTGCCTTGCCGTCGCGGACGCCGCGACTGCATGGAAACATGCGGTCGGCTGCGGCGCGCGACCCGTGTTCCGCGAAGGGCCCGTCGAGATCGACCACGGCCCCAACGTCGGCGCGCGCGGCGCCTATCTTCGCATCCACGATGGCGTCACGCTGGAGCTGTTCCAGCCGCCCAAGCGCAATTGAGGGAAAGGCGATCATGATCCGGCGCGTCAGTTTCATCCGTCGCAAGGCGGGCCTCACGGCCCAGGAGTTCTTCGCCCATTGGACCGGCCGCCACGCCGAGATCGTGCGCCAGCTTCCTGGCCTGCGCGGCCTGCGCTTCAGCCAGGTCGAGCGCTGCGTCCCGCAGGACGCCGGCTGGGACGGCGTCGGCGAGACCTGGTTCGACAGCATCGCCGACGCCGACCGCGCCTTTGCGACCGAACCCTTCCTTGCCTTGCTGACGGAAGATCGCAAGAAGTTCATCGGCGACGCCCATTCCTGCTATGTCGAGGAATCTCCTCTAATCGAGCCGGTTGCCAGCGACGGGGGGAGCCGGACGTGAGCTGGAATCTGGGGACCGGACTTGCGGGCAGACGCGTTCTCGTCACCGGCGGCGCCGGCGGCATCGGCCGCGAGACGGCGCTGGCTTTCGGCGCGGCCGGGGCGCGGGTCGCCGTCCTCGACCTCTCCGAGGAAAAGGTGAAAGCGGTCGTCGCCGAAATGGAAGGCGGCCCGCATCTGCCGCTCGCCGCCGATCTTCGCCCCGTCGCCGGTCACGCCAGGCTGATCGAAACCGTCGCCGGCGCCCTTGGCGGGCTCGACGTTCTCGTCTGCACCGCCGCGGTGCTGGTGCGCCGCGACAGCGTCGACGAGGTCACCGAGGCCGACTGGGATTTGCAGCACGACGTCAATCTCAAATCAACCTTCTTCCTCAACCAGGCCGTCGCGCGACTCTTCCGCGCGCAGGGACGCGGGCGCATCATCAATTTCACCTCGCAGGGCTGGCAGAGCGGCGGCTACAACGGCTCGGTCGCCTACGCCGCCTCCAAGGGCGGCATCGTCTCGATGACGCGCGGCCTTGCCCGCTCCTTCGCGAAGAACGGCATTACCGTCAACGCGGTCTCACCCGGCGCCGCCGATACGGCGATGATGCGCAGCGGCCTCACCGACGCGCAATTGGCGAGCTTCGTCTCCACCATTCCGATGGGCCGCATGGCGGCGCCTTCGGAACTTGCGGGAACGGTGCTGTTTCTCGCCTCCGATCACGCCGGCTACATCACCGGCGCGACCATCAACGTCAGCGGCGGCTGGCTGATGTATTGACTGCCCGCCGCGCGATGGAGGAAACGATGCCAGGTTCGCTTGCAGGACGCGTCGGCGCGGTCACGGGAGGCGCGCGCGGCATCGGCGACGCCATTGCGGCGCGGCTGATGGCCGACGGCGCGACGATCTTCGCCCTCGACAAGATCGCCCCGGCCGAACCGCGCGACGGCGTCATTTATCTCAAAGCCGACGTCACGGATCCCGCCAGTGTCGCGCGAGCCTTCAAGGCGATCGACGCGGCCGCGGGTCAGATCGACATTCTCGTCAACAATGCCGGCATCCAGCGCGTCGGCCTTGTCGGTCAGGTCTCCTTCGCCGACTGGTCGGCCGTCGTCGCCACCCATCTCAACGGCTTCTTCCTCTGCGCGTCGGAAGCTGTGCCGCGCATGGTCGCGCGCGGCAAGGGGGGCGCCATCGTCAGCATCGCCTCGACGGCGGCCTTCGTCGGCCTGCCGGGACGCGGCGCCTATTGCGCGGCCAAGGCCAGCATTCTCGGCCTGACGCGCGCGCTGTCGCTCGAAGTCGCCACGGCCGGCATTCGCGTCAATGCCGTGGCGCCCGGCTTCACCCGGACCAAATTCATCGACCAGGGGCTGGCAGACGGCTCGCTGCAGGAAGATTGGATGATCGCGCGCGTGCCAATGAAGCGGCTGGCGGCGACCGAGGAGATCGCCAATGTCGTGCGCTTTCTTGCCGGCGACGAAGCGACTTACATAACCGGCCAAACCATCGTCGCCGACGGCGGCTGGACGGTGCAGGGCATTCCCCATGCGCCGTCCTGGCTGCAAACGCCCGCCTCGGGCTGATCGATGGCCAGCGCCGCCCAAGGGGCGATCCCCGAACGGTTCAATATTGCCCGCCATTGTCTTGCGCGGCCAGCCATCGCGGCGGCGGACAAGATCGCCCTTCTCGTCGTCAGCGACGTCGCGGCCCGGATCGAGTGCGCCGAGCGCTGGACCTATGGCGAACTCGATGTCGCCGTTCGCCGGGTCGGCGCGGGTCTTCTTAGGCACGGCCTCGTCCCCGGCGACCGGCTGCTGGTGCGGCTTCCCAACAGCAGCGACTACGCGCTGATGTTCCTTGGCGCGATTTCCGCCGGCCTTGTCCCCATCCCCGTCTCCGCGCAATTGACCGAAGGCGAGACCGCTTTCCTCCTTGCCGATTCGGCGGCCGCCGCGATCGCGCAAACAAGGCCGCCGGCGCTCGCCAGCGTCGACCGCGCCGCCGTCGCGGTGCTTGACAAGACCACCATCGCGCGGCTGAAGGAATTCGCCCCGCTCGCCGATCACGCCGACACGCGCGCCGAAGCGCCCGCCTATATCGTCTATACCTCCGGCACCAGCAGTCGCCCGAAGGGCGTCGTCCACGCCCACCGATCGGTACTCGGACGCGCCCCCATGCGTCGCGACTGGCAGGGGCTCGGCCCCAACGACGTCATGCTGCATGCCGGCGCCTTCAACTGGAGCTATACGTTCGGCGTCGGGCTGCTCGATCCGTGGGCGGCGGGCGCGACGACGGCGCTCTATAACGGCCCGAAGGATATTGCGATCTGGCCCAAGCTGATCGGCGCGACTGGCGCTACCCTGTTCGCCGCCGTGCCTTCGCTCTACCGGCAGATGTTGAAATATTGCGATCTCGCGCCGGGCGAACTCGCAAGTTTGCGCCATTGCCTCGCCGCCGGCGAAGCCTTGAGCCCGACGCTCCTCGCGCAATGGCGGGCCGCGACGGGCAAGGAAATCTATGAGGCGTTCGGCATGAGCGAATGCTCGACCTTCGTCTCCAATCACGAAGGGATGGCCGTAAAGCCTGGCAGTCCCGGCAAGCCGCAACGTGGCCGGCCGATCGCCGTCCTCCCGCTTTCCGGCGAGCCCGAACCGTTGGCCGCGGGCGAGATCGGGCTTCTCGCTATTCATCGCAGCGATCCGGGATTGATGCTGGGCTATTGGAGGCGTCCGGAGGAAGAGGCCAAAGCCTTTCACGGCGACTGGTTCGTGGGCGGCGATCTGGCCGCCTTCGATCAGGACGGATATCTGTGGCATCACGGCCGCGCCGACGACGTCATGAACGCCGGCGGCTATCGCGTATCTCCGCTGGAGGTCGAGGCGGCGCTGGCCGATTGCCCGGGCATTGCGGAGGTCGCGGTCGTCGAGCACAGGCCGCGCGCCGAGGTCGGCATCATTGCGGCCTATGTGGTGCGCCTGCCGGGAAGCAACGTCGACGCCGACGCGGTCCTCGCCCATGCCGCCTTGCGGCTCGCCGCCTACAAGCGCCCCAAACAGGCCTTCTTCGTGGAAGCCCTCCCGCGCAGCGCCAACGGCAAGCTTGTCCGTCGAGCGCTCGCCCCGCCGTGAACACGGGGCGAGAACCGATGCCGGAAATCCAGGCTGGCGAGCTTACGACGCCTTCCCCGCCGCCAGATATTTCGCCTGCAGGCTTTTGACCATCCAGACCATGGCGTCGTTGAGGGGCGTGGCTAAGGCATGGCGCTTGCCGCCCTCGACGATCGCGCCATTGATGACGTCGATCTCCGTCTGGCGGCCCGCCTCGACGTCCTGCAGCATGGAGGCGCGGGCGCCGACCGCTTTTTCGAGGAGGCCGGTGATCGCCCGCCAGCGCTCGGCTTCGTCGAGGTTGATGCCCTGCGCTTTGGCGACCGCGACGACTTCGGCGAGCAACCCCCGCATCAAGGCGCGCATCTCCTCGTGCTGATTGAGTTCGTGCGCCGCAAAACGCAGCAGCGCCGCCGTCGGCAAGGTGCAGACGTTGAGGGCGAGCTTCTTCCAGACTTCCTCGAGGATGCGCGGCGAAGGCGTCGTCTCGATGCCGGCCTTGCGGAAGGCCGCGACCGCCGCCTCCAGCCTTGGCGACGCGCTGCCATCGAGCTCCCCGACATGGGTCATGCCGATTCCGGGATGCCGGACCCGGCCGGGCGCGACCAGCGTGCCGGCATGATAGGTGAGGCCGACCATCACGCGCGATTTGCCAACGACAGCCGCGATGCGATCGGCATTGCCCCAGCCGTTCTGCAGCGACAGGATCGCCGTATCGGCGCCGAGAAGCGGGCTAGCGGCGCGGATCGCCGCTTCCGTGTGATAGCACTTGACGAAATTGACGATGAGGTCGACCGGCCCGACTTCGTCGGGCCTCGACGACGCCTTGACCCGGATGACGGCGGTCGAGCCGTCCCTCTCTTCGATGGCCACACCGTCGCGGTTGATGGCGTCGATCGCCGGCTGCGACACGTCGATAAGCGCGACATCTTCGCCGGCGCGCGCGAGATAGCCGCCGAACAGGCCGCCCATCGCGCCGCCCCCCCCGAGTACCGCGATCCTCATGGAGAATGATCCTTCCCTGGAATGGCCAGTTCGTCGCGCCTTGCGCATTTGAGATCGATCCCTTCACTCCAAAGACGGGAGCCAGGAAACGCAGAGACTGCGTTCCCACGTTCCGCCAACAAATCTGGGACGTCAAGAAAACTCAACTTGAATCGGAGACGAAGCCGAATCGCGATCGTCGCCTTATTGCCCGGGCAAGCGATTCAAGCGAGCGAGATGACCCTCGATAAGGACGTCAACCCCGCGGCTTGCGGGCCGTAGAGCATCACGCTGAGCGGGAATTTCTCGACCGCGGCATAGTCAAGAACCCAGATCGAATAGTCACCCATGGCGTCTTCCTTCGGCTGGTTTCAGAAACAGGGGGCCGTGCGAGCGGCGACCCCAACGCACCGTGCATGGCGCAGCAGGATTGCTTGAAATCGACCATCTCAAAACCGGGCAGACTCCGGCTCGCCGCCCGCAAATGCTTTTCCGCGTCCTCCAGCGCGTCGAGGCGCCGCGCGCGGCTTCGAACTGTTTATCCGTCAGTTCCCGCAACTGGATCAGGGGCGGCTTACTCAGTCTCGAACCGGGAGCGCTCGGCTCTGATTTCCGGCCCAGCAGTAGACGCAGCGCCGAGCTGGAAAAGGCCTCAGGCCCCCAAGGGCCGAATGGCGATCCTGGGTCGGTCGGACCCGCAGGGCCTGTCGGCGCAGCTGGGCCCCAGGGACCGAAGGGAGAAACGGGGCCTGCGGGCCCAGCAGGGGCCGCCGCCAAAGCGTCCGACGCCGCCATGGGGGCGATGGGGCCCGCGGGACCTCCAGGCATTCCCGGTCCCAA
>Ga0182024_10006002_pt1 | contig 26913 bp, 26 predicted proteins | sample P32metaG_FD_120480 | JGI IMG/M metagenome (GOLD analysis project Ga0182024, IMG submission 120480) | Permafrost microbial communities from Stordalen Mire, Sweden - P3-2 metaG (Illumina Assembly) | ecosystem: Environmental > Terrestrial > Soil > Wetlands > Permafrost | place: Sweden: Stordalen...
CCCACCAAGGCCCGCCACCAGCAGCTCTGTCGTCTCACGCAGGGAAAGGTTCTGCAGCTCGATCCGCTCGGCGAACCCGTCCTTCCACAGCTCGGTCAGCCCCCGCGGAGAGTGCGTGCCCGCCCTCGTGGTGATGATCGCCACGATCAGGCCAGCAGCGACGACCTGGTGGAGCAGTCCGGCAGAAACCTCGTCGAGGTCCTGGCAGTCGTCGACCCACAAGAGCAGTCCCTTGCCTGACCGCATCGCGACCAGTTCGTTCGTCACGGATTCGATCAGCTCCGCCAACTCCGAGGCGCCGGGGAGTCGCAACACCGTCCGAAATGGTCCCAGCGGAACGGTCGTCAAGCCGGCGCTTCCCCGGACGACCAGCGTCGCCCAACCTTCGCCCCCGGCTTCGGCCACGGCCTCTCGGGCGACCCGCGACTTGCCCACGCCAGCGGGCCCGGTGATCAACGCAGATAAGCCGCGCCCTCCGGAGCGGAAGCGACGGAGAAGCTCAAGCTCCTCGCTCCTGCCGACTAATGGCCAGTCGGCTCCGTTGGTGCCCTCACGCAATCGCCCATCCTCCCGATCACGGCAACTCGCCGAACTGCGATCTCGCTTCGCCAGGATCGAGGCTGCAGGCGATCGGGATCTTCATCCCCTTGAAGTTACTCCGCCCAGCGTCGGCCCGGCCTCCGCGGCCTGCTTGTAGCTCGACGAGATCCTCCCTTTAAGTGGATACAACCAAAGCGCAACTGGCGTGCGACGGGAACAATACCTGCCGCAATTAGATTTGGGGCATGGCGGATCAAACGAAGTATGGGAAGTCCGAGGTCTACGACTTCTTGCTCACGCCGCTCGCCCCCCTCACAGAAGCCACGTCGTCGAGGGGGGACGCGAGAGAAGTCTCAAGTTCCCGAGCGATACCCTCCTCCCACGGAGGTCCCATCGGGCAGAGGGAAGCGGAGCCCCAGCAGGCCCCAGCCCCCCGCCCTGACGTGCCGGCCGGTTGGTATCCGGACCCGGCCCGTCGCCATCAGCAGCGCTTCTGGGACGGCCGTGCCTGGACTTGCAAGGTGGCTGATCCCGGGGCTCTATGGCTCGATGGGCGTCCACCGGCGGCCTGAACGACTGGTTGACCGGAGACCGCCTTCGAGGATGGAGGGCGACCCAGGACACCTTTCCCCATACCTCGAATCGTCGAAGCCAGCGAATGATCGCCGATATTCATAGCTCGGGTTCGAGCCAATCGGGCCGTGATACCGCTCCTAGTTGAGGGTCGGAGCGTGACAACGGATGTCGGACGGCACACTGAGAATCCTCATGATGGCGATCGCATGGGCAAGCTGCTCGGGCGCAATGGGGGCGCCGCGGCACTGACATGCCCACACGGTCCTGGGAAAGCCTGCACCTCCTGGACGGCGGCCGGGCGAGCGATACGAGCCAGCGGTGGGCCTTGAGCACCACTTCGGAGCCGTCGGCCAAGCGGAGACCGGCACCGACGCCGAGCCTGAACGGTAAGAGCATCGGACAATCGGGCCGCATCGGACGACGACGAACACCTCGACTGCTCCGGAGTCTCGTTAGCGTCGTCCATGCCAAACAGCGCTCGCTCGAGCCCTGGATCTCACTCCATGCTGAGGGTGGCAAGTGACGACATCTAGACAGTGTTGCGTCACCCCCGGGCAATCCGGCATCGTTGCCCGTCCAGGGTGACTCCTGCGTCACGAACGCGTAACACCCGGGCCAGGGGAAACGGAGGCCAGGGCACTTGTGGACGGGTGCCCCCATAGGCTTTCTTCGGTCGCCCCGCAGCCCCGTCGAGTGCCGTTCCGCCGATGGGACTCCGGGGGCGGGGCGGCCATAGGTAGCATCACTTCGAGACGAGCGAGATAGGGGAACAGCAGTGGCTGAAGATGACAACCAGCCCAAGTCGCTCTCGCCCGAGGACCTTAAGGAGGTCGACGCTCTCCGCAAGACGATAAAGGAGACGGAGGCCCAGATCGCGTTGGCCAAACCTGAGTCGTCGTCTCGGGAGTTCAGGGAGGATCTCGGGGTCCTGCTTCGAGAGGCGCAGGCGAGACTCAACCAGATCATCCCGCCGTCGACCGATTCGCCGCCGCTCTAGCCGGACGCCGGCGTAAGGAGCGCGGGCGGCCGACCGGCGGTCTGATTCGGGAGGACTCAGGTCCCGGTTAGTGGCGAGTGTCCGGTTCCTCCGTCCTCGGGAAGGATGCCGATCACTCTTGGCGTCGGGAATGCCGCAACTCCCGTCGAGTTATCCATGGCATTGGCGTAGAAGACCACCCAATGTTCGTCCACGGAGAAGATCTGGGCCTCGACGTCGACGTCCCGACCGAAGGCCCTAGCTGCGGAACCATGGTCTTCGAGGTCGATGATCCTGACGGTGAATCGAGCCATCGAAAGAGCGTACCCGTGCCCTGGCCCACCTATCTTGTCCCCGTTCCGGGCGGGTGCGATCTTCGTGCGTGCAGCCGGGCCCGAGAGAGTGTCGGAAGGCAGGGCGGTTCCCGCCAGTCGATGCTTGGGCGCCCGGCACTTCGGAGCCGTTCTCGTCTACGGTGGCGCCGGCGGCCGGCGGGGGCCCGGAGCCCCCCTCCTGGGTTCCCGTCGGCGCCGCCTATTTCTGCGGAATCAGCCCCGGCCGATCGCCGGGCGGTGGGTCAGCTCGTCCCCGTGGCCCTCACAGGGGTCGGCCCTGTCCGGACTTAGGGACTCGACCCGGCTCGTGAGGCCCTGTCTCGGAGGAACTGCTTGTCCCGGGCGTTCCGGGCGATGGACGCCGCCCGCTCGAACTCTGTTCGCGCCTCCTCTCCCCGCCCCAGGCGCTCCAAGAGATCTCCGCGGACACTTGGAAGGAGGTGATAACCCTTCAGGGCCGGCTCATCGACCAGAGCGTCAACGAGCCTCAGTCCGGCTCTGGGGCCGTCCGACATCGACACGGCGACCGCCCGATTCAGCTCCACCACCGGGGACGGGGTCAGCATCATGAGCTGGCGATACAGTGCCGCGATGGCCGCCCAGTTCGTGTCCTCGTAGCAGACCGCCTGCGCATGGCACGCGGCGATCGCAGCCTGGACGGAATACGATCCGTGGCCGGCGCGGTGCAGGGCCTCGACGCCGCGGCCGATGAGCATCCGGTTCCACTTGGAGCGGTCCTGGTCGGCCAGCAGCACCGGCTCTCCGCCCGGCCCGGTGCGTGCCGCAATACGAGAAGCCTGAAACTCCAGGAGTGCGGCCAGGCCGTGGACCTCCGCCTCTATCGGCATCAGGCCCGCGAGGACGCGAGCCAGGCGGAGTGCGTCTTCGCACAGAGCGGGGCGCACCACGTCGTCCCCGGCCGTTGCGGAGTAGCCCTCGTTGAAGACGAGGTAGATGACCTCGAGCACCGACGAGACGCGGGCAACCCGGTCGGGCCCCAGCGGGACCTCGAAGGGGACGTTGGCCCTTGCCAGGGTCCGCTTGGCTCGGGCGATGCGCTGGGCGACCGTGGGCTCCGAGGTCAGGAACGCGCGGGCGATCTCCTCTGTCGTCAGGCCGCCCAACAACCGTAGGGTGAGCGCGATACGAGCTTCCGGTGACAGCATGGGATGGCACGCGGTGAAAATCAACCGGAGCAGATCATCGTCGATGTCATCCGCGTCGGCTGGCTCGGGCGGCGCTACATCCTCCAGTGCCCGACCCACCTCCGCCAGCTTGCGCCCGTAGGTCTCCTTGCGGCGTACGAGGTCAATTGCCCGGTGCTTGGCGGCCGCCATGAGCCAGGCACCGGGCTTGTCCGGGACACCTGACTCCGGCCACACTTCCAGCGCGGCGACCAGTGCATCCTGGGCGAGCTCCTCGACGATGCCCACGTCAAGGACGATGCGCGCGACACCCGCGATGATCCGCGCCGCCTCAATCCGGAACACCGCCTCGACGGTTTCCGTCGCGCTTGATGTCGTCACGACCGCCCATCAGAGCAGCCGCAGGTGGGCGTGGCAACCGCTGCCAGATCAGCCTTCGACGATCTCGCGGACCTCGGCGGTGACGGTCATGTGCTCATCGTGGATCTGCAAGAACCGCTTGGTCCACTCCATGACCTCGGCCTTGTCCTTTGCCTGGAGAATGGCGTAGCCACCGACGACTTCCTTTGACTCGGTGAAGGGCCCGTCGACGTGGCTGAGCTTGCCTCCGGACCAGGTGATCCGGGTGCCCTCGGCCGTCGGGGTGAGTCCGGCCGTATCCAGCATGACCCCGGCCTTGGTGATCTCCTCGAACAGGGCACCCATACGCTGATGGAACTCGGGGCTCAGGTTATCGGGGGAGGCGTTCCGCTCGTCGATTCGGATCATCGATAGGTAGCGCGGCATGGTGACTCCTTCTCTGGAGGGCGGGACTTTCCCAGCCTCTCACCCATGCGTCGAACGGGAGACGGCCAGATCGACATCTCCCATGGATTTTTCTCAGAATTATCCGGGAAGCCCTCGAAGTGTTCGGGTCCCGGCCCCAGGTCCGTTGGAAGGGCCGGCTGGGGCCGGTGCTTCGCCGCCAAAGCGTCCGGTCAGCGGGGAGATTGCGAGTGAGTGGGGGGTCACCCTCCACGGGTCGGCGGTGGTGGGTCGTAGGCTGGCGATATGGACGACTCACGAGTCACCGTGTTGGCAGATGGCAGGGACCTCGGATGGCTCGAGCTGGGGAGTCCCGCCGGCATGCCGGTCTTCGTGTTCCACGGTACGCCCGGATCGCGCCTGCAGCTGGCGATTGAGGACTCGGCAATACGTGCGGCTGGAGTGCGGCTCGTTTGTCCGGACCGACCCGGCTACGGCCTCAGCACCTTCCAGCCGGATCGCCGCCTGGTCGATTGGCCGCGCGACGTCGCCCACCTGGCGGACCATCTTGAGATCGATCGCTTCGCGGTGATTGGTGTCTCCGGGGGAGGTCCGCATGCAGCGGCGTGTGCCGCGCTGCTCGGGGACAGGGTCACCTCGGCGGCAATCGTGAGCGGTGTCGGCCCCCTCGCAGACCCGCGTGCGACCGAGGGCATGATGCTGCCGAACCGGATCTTCACCGCGCTTTCACGACGCCGCTCGGTGGTCCTCCACGTCGTGATGTACATCGAGGTCGGTGCGCTGCGCCGCTGGCCGTCGCGGGCCCTTGACCTCATGGTGAAGCAACTTCCTCCGCCCGACGTCGCCATCCTCTCGCGTCCCGAGGTACGGGCGACGTTCGAGCTTGACGCTGTCCGGTCGTCACGCACCGCCGGCTGGGCGGCTGCGCAGGACTTCGAGCTCTTTGCCGCAGACTGGGGATTCGACCTCGGTGCGATCGAGGTTCCGGTCCACATCTGGCAAGGCGACGCTGACCTCAACGTCCCTCCGCACCATGCCCGCCTCCTCCACGAGGCTATTCCCGGGTCAGTGCTGCATGAGCTCAATGGGGAGGGCCACTTCATGGTCCTGGACCACTTTGAGGAGATCGGATTGGCCCTGAAGGTAACGTGATCAGCCTCTTGGCACCATCCTGAAAGGCGACTACTCAGAGTGCCGATGGCGGCTATGACGTTGGAAGGTGAGTGCTCCAGTTCACCGGGACGGGGCGATCGGCCGCGTCGGCCTTCCGATCGGCAACGGCTCGAGACTCCGGTCGGGGACCGATCTCATTCGATGAACACCCGAATTCGAGGGCCGCGGACCGACGGGACAGTGTGGCCATCCGACCTGCAAATTCACTCGCTCGTAGCGCTTGACCGCGAGGAACTGCATTGTCCTGGTCCCGCGGTGATGAACCCTTCGCCGCCTCCGGGGTAGCGACTAGCCGGGCAGGGCGGCGCGGAACTCAGCAGCGAGCGCTGCCGCGGCGTCGCGAAGACGGCTCACGTCGGGACCACCGGTGAGAAGGGACCGCGAAGCGCTTGGCATCACACGATCGGGACAGGTGCCGAAGACTCTGGCAACGTCCCGGGACGTGGCGCCCTGTAGCCCAACGCCGGGAGCAAGGAACAGTCCATGGGACGAGAAGAGGTCCAGGGTGGGGTCGATGTGGGTGGGACCGACGACGGCCCCGATCGGCCCGATCTCACCGGGCGCGAGGTCCGCGTTCAGCCTCCCGATGTCGGCAAGGAGATCGGCTTCGACGCTCTGACCGGACCGCGTGAGCGCCGACTGGACTGCCCTGCCCTCGGGATTGGAGGAGCGGGTAACGACGAGGAGGCAGCTCCCGGCGACATGGGCTCGGTCAACAAAGGAGCCCATGGCGGCCAGGCCGAGATAGGGGTGGACTGTGAGGGCATCGGCCCCGAGCGGCGCATCCGCTCCGAGGAACGCTTCGGCATAGGCATCGTTGGTGGTGCCGACGTCCCCCCGCTTGGCATCCACGATGACCAGCAACCCGGCACTCCGAGCATCGGCGATCAGACGTTGGAGGGTGCGAAATCCCTGCCACCCGTGGCGTTCATAGAAGGCGGCCTGGAGCTTGACAAGGCCCACCGTCCCAGCGGCCGCGGTGAGCGCGATGTCGGCGAAGTGGTCCAACCCCCCTGGCGTGTCTCCCACGCCCCAGGCCTCCAACATCGGCCCGGAAGGGTCCAACCCCCAGGCGAGCGGTCCATAGAGGGAGCGGACCAATGCGAACCGGGAGGCGAACGAATCGGCCACATCTCCATTCTGACCGACAACCGAGGGGTAGTTTGGCGATCCCGGCGGACCGGGGGACGGCGCGTCAGGGCACCTGGGTGGGGCCCTCTCGGGATGGGTGATCGTGCCGGGGGCCTCCCCCAGAGACCTGCAGTGGCGCGGCCGCCATTCGGGCAGGCGGGCCCCGGACCGCCCAGGTCGGCATCTTGCTCCCCACGAGAAAGCAGACCGAGATGGAGTCTGATTTCCGGCGCCCCGCCGGTCGGACCCTTCCCGGGAGTGCCAGAATCGCGGGGTCCGGTCCCGGGCCCGTGCGGGCCGGGATGGAGTTCTTGGTCAGGAGGGCTGACACATGTCCGGTGTCCACGTCGTGAGCGACAGCTCATGCGATCTCGATCAGGCCGAGATCGACCTTCTGGATATCGAGATCGTGCCCTTGAGTATTCGCTTCGGTGACAACGAGTATACGGACCGGCTGGAGCTCAGCGTCGAAGAGTTCTACGAACGGATGGCCACCTCGGACGTTCTCCCCCAGACCTCGTGCCCATCGCCGGGGTCCTTCGAGCGGGCCTTCGGTAAGGCGCTGGACGCCGGCGCTGATGCAGTGGTCTGCCTCAACATCTCGAGCGCTCTTTCGAATACATTGCAGTCAGCCCAAACGGCGGCCGCCTCGTGGGAGGGGCGCCTCCCCGTTCACGTCATCGACAGCACATCGGTGTCCAGCGGACTCGGCACACTCGTCCTTGAGGCGGGCGAGATGGCGCGTGACGGAGCCGATGCGCCGAGTATCCTGCGCCGCGTCGCCGATCTCATACCCCGCACCCGGGTCTTTGCCACGCTGAACACGCTGGAGAATCTGAAGAAAGGCGGTCGAATCGGGGGAGCAAGGGCCATGGTTGGATCTCTGCTCTCGATCAAGCCGTTGATCGATATCAGCGGTGGTGTGGTGGAGGAGGCGGGCAAAGCCCGTACCCGGAGGCGTGCCCTCCAGCTGCTGTACGACCGCATGAAGGGAGCTGGTGCGATCCAGAAGATCGCGGTGATGCACAGCGGGGCGCCGGACCTCGAGGACTTCCTGGATCTCATCGCTCCCCACTTCCCCCGAACGTCGTTCCGGGTCGGGCAGATGGGAGCGGTCATCGGCGCTCACGGCGGCGCGGAGATCATCGGCGTGAGCTGGATCGGCGCCGCGTAGGTGCCGATGACCGCGACTGCCTGGATCTCGGCGGGTTCACCAGCGTGACCCAGGAGTACTCGTACGGCCGGCTCTACAACCTCTACCCCGACCCGAATGAAGGGTCGGAGCTACACGATCCACAATCTCGCCTACATCGGCGGCTTCACCGGTGGCATCCGCGACCACTTCCTCAGCTTCGGCGCCTACCCCCCGAGGCCCGCCACGCGGCGATGAGCTAGGGCGCCCCGTACCCGGGCGCCTCCCCGATTACGGTCGTGTCAGCACCGGAACGAGGAGCCTCAGGGGCCCCCGGGTGCCGGCACCGAGGGGAGCGAGGGAGAGGGTGAGACCGGCCATCGAGGCGTTCCCAGGCCCCACCCGGGCTTCGCCCCCACCCCGGTCCGGGAGGCGACCCGACGGGGGGCCGGCGCGACGGCGTCGGACCCGGCCCGGACGCCTCGCAGAGGGGCTCGGCGCACTTGCCCTGATCGCGGTGGTGGTGCTCGGGGCCGCCGGGGTGGCCGGCGCCCACGCGCAGCTCGAGTGGGTCCAGCCCGTCCAGTCCTCGGTGCTCACCAGCGCGCCGCGCCAGATCGTGCTGCACTTCGGCGAGCCGGTGGAAATCGACTTCGGCTCACTGCGGGTGATCGGGCCCGACGGGGCGCGGGTGGATGAGGGGGGCACCCACCATCCCGACGGGGACAGCCATGCCGTCGCCATCGCCCTGCCGGGCCACCTGGCCGACGGCACCTACGTGGTCGCCTGGCGGGTGATCTCGGCCGACTCCCATCCGGTGCACGGCGCCTTCGTCTTCAGCGTCGGCACCGCCGCTGGGGCCCGCAAGGCCAACGCCCTGGCCATTTCGCTGACCAACGCCGCGGGGAGCACGCCCGTCGGGGTGATCTACTGGTTGCTCAGGTTGGCCCTCTTCGTCAGCCTGATCCTCCTCGTCGGGGTGGGTTCGGTCGTGACCCTGCTCTGGGGTCGCGGGGGGGCCACCGCCCGGGTGGGTGCGGTGCTGTGGTGGTCCTGGGGTGTGCTCCTCGGGGTGAGCGTCGCGGCCATCGCCGTCCAGGGGGTCTACGCCGCCGCCCTGCCCGTCACCGACGTCCTCCGACCCACCCTGATCAACGAGGTGCTCCACACCCGCTTCGGGGAGGTCGCGCTCCTACGACTGGCGCTGCTGGCGGCCGCTGTCCCGGCCATCGCGGCCGTCCGGTCCCCCCGAACGGGCCGGGCCCGCACCGGATGGGCCGTCTACGGCGCCGTGGTCGCCCTCGGGCTCCTGGCCACCCCCGGCCTGGCCGGGCACGCCGCGGCCAGCGGGTCGGTGCTCGCCGGCATGGGGCTCGACGTGTCCCACCTGGGGGCGGCATCGGTCTGGCTGGGGGGCCTGGCCGTCCTGGCCGTGCTGTTGGTGCCCGGCCTCGAGCCTGACGAGCCGGGGAGCGAGGTGCGCAGGATCGCCCGGTCGGTCTCCGCCCTGGCCTTCGGGGCCGTCGGGGTGGTCGTCGCCTCGGGGGTGATCCAGTCGATCGGGCAGGTCGGCAGCTTCTATGCCCTGTTCAACACCAGCTACGGGACCATCCTCCTGGTCAAGGTCGGCCTGGTCGTGCTCCTCCTCGGCGCGGCCGGGGTCAGCCGCCGGCTGCTGCTCGGCCGACTCGGGGTGCGGTCCCCCGGCCGCGCCGACCCGATCCCGGGCCGCCCGCCGGCGGCCGGCGGCCGGGAGGCGACGGGCGACGGGGGTGCCGGAGTGGTGGGGCCCGGCCGGGCCGACCGGGCCGGCGTCCACCCCGTCAGCGGGGGCGTCGCCCTGGCCGAGGCGGCACCCGCCGGGGGGGCGGGCGCGGCCGGCTCCGATCCGGCCGACGCCGGGCTGCGCCGGCGGCTGCGCCAGCGGCTGCGCCGCTCGGTGCTGGCCGAGCTGACCCTGGCCCTCGCCGTCCTGGCGGTGACCGCCCTGCTGGTCAACGCCCCACCGGCCAAGCAGGCGGCCAGCGAGCCGTTCACCCAGAGCTTCCAGGTGCTCGGCGTGCAGGTCAACGCCATCGTGAGCCCGGCCCGCACCGGGCCGGGCAACCAGTTCCACTTCTACGTCCTCGGGCCGAGCGGCCAGCCCCGGGCCATCCCCGAGCTCGACGCCTCGATCACCCTGCCGGCCGAGGGCATCGGACCCCTGAAAATCCCCCTGGTGGTCTCGGGCCCGGGGCACTATGTGGCCCAGAGTGTGGACATCCCATTCGGCGGCTCGTGGGTACTCAAGCTGACGGTCCGCACCAGCCCCATCGACGAGCAAGAGGTGATCGCCACCTTGCCGGTCCATTGACGGCCCGGTGCCGCCCGGTGCGGCCGGCCGGTACCGGGTCCCGTCGTGCACCGTGGCGACCGGCGGTGCTCGGGCTGGTGTCGGCCGCAGTGGCGGTGCTGGCGGTGCTGGCGGTGGCCGGGCCGGTGGCGGCGCACGTGACCGTGCATCCGACGAGCCTCCCGGCGGGAAGTCAGGACGCGGAGATCACGTTCCGGGTGCCCAACGAGCGTGACGACGCCAACACGGTCCGCCTCCAGGTCTTCTTCCCGACCAGCCCGCCCTTCCTCACCCTCGACGTCCTCCCGGTCACCGGTTGGACCTCGAGGGTCCATGTCGTGAACCTGCCCGCGCCGGTCCAGTCGCCCGACGGCCCGGTGACCCAGGTGGTGAGCGACATCACCTGGACGGCTACCGCCGGCGGGCTCTCCCCGGGACAGTACGAGGACTTCGCGGTGTCGGTGGGGAGCCTTCCCGGCCGGCCGGGTCCAGTGGTCTTCAAGGCCCTCCAGACCTACTCGTCGGGTGAGGTGGTCCGCTGGATCGAGCTGCCCACCCCCGAGGTACCCGCCCCCAACACCCCCGCCCCGGTCCTCACACTGACCGTCACGCCCACCGGGCGGGCCCCGGCAGGGCGGACCAAGGGCGGGGGATCCGGGTCGGCCGAGGCGCTGGCGGTCACCGCGCTGGTCCTGTCGGGGCTCGGCCTGGCCGGTGTGGTGGCCTTGTGGGCCCGGGGCCGCCGGACGACGGGGAGATGACCCGGACCGGCCGTCGGTCGGCCCAGGGGCGCGCTGAGCTGGGACGGGGCCGCTGTTACTCTCGGCCGGTGCGTCGCCCCGGTCCGCCCGCCGTGGTTCTGGCCGGACTGGTGCTGCTGGCCTCGGGGTTACTCGGGGTCTCGCCGGCCTCGGCCCGTGGCCCCCTCCCGGCCGGGCGGAACCCGTCGCTGATCTCCCAGATGGTCTGCCGCCCCAAGGCCCAGCGCGAGATCGCCGGCGTGCTCGGCCTCACGGCCCGGGTGTCCCGCCCCACCTGGATCGACCACCTCTACTCGTGCCGCTACCAGTACCGAAACGGTGCCTTCGCACTGTCGGTGAAGGAGCTCTCGAGCTGGTCGGCGACCAGGGACTACTTCGCCAACCTGGGCAGGCAGCTGGGCAACACCCAGTCGGTGAGCGGCCTCGGACAGGGGGCCTTTGAGACCGCCGACGGCTCCCTCGTGGTCCGGAAGGACTACAAGGTGCTGCTGGTCGACATCTCGGGCCTGCCGGCCCAGTTCGGCCGGCCGCCGACCAGCGCCAGCGACGTCGGCAACACGATCGGTGACCTCATCTTGGGTTGCTGGTCGGGGGACTGACCCCATGGTGGGCGTGAGGGCCCGACCGACGCTCAGACGCTCGGCGCATGCCAGGGCTGGACCCACGCGGTGGCCGGCCATCCCTCGACGGCGGCCATGAGGGGGAAGGCGGTCGCCCCGTCGAGCTGCTCCCGGATGATGTCGGCGTGCCCGGCGTGCCGGGCCGTCTCCTCGATCAGATGCAGCAGGACCCAGCGGACCGACCACGCCTCGACGTCGTCGGGGAACCAGGGGACGTTCCTCGGGACCGGCACCGCCCGGCCCAGGTCCTCGATGCCGGCGACCAGGGCGTCGGTCCGCCCCGCCGCCTCGACGTAGCGGGCCAGCGCCCGGGTCAGCGAGTCGTCGGGACCGAGGAGGAACCCGCCCTGGTAGTCCCGCTCGATCCAGCGGCCCTCGACGGTGTCGGCCCAGCCGTGCTCCATGGCCGCGGCATGGGTGATGAGGCTCCCGATACTCAGAGCGCCGGCGGTCGGGGTGGCCCGTGCCTGCTCCTCGGTCAGGCCGAACGTCGCCACCCGAAGGACCAGACGCTGCTGGTCCAGGTAGGCGAGCAGGGCCTGGCGCTCATCGGCCACCGGTGGCACTCCTCCGGGCATGGCGGACCTCGCTTTCGGATCGGCCGACGGTCGGAAGGAAGCCGGCGCCCCGCCATCCTGCGGGGTGAAACCGGTCAGGGTCTGACCGGTTTCTGTGGGAGCATCGGCCCGTGCGCGCCGACCGGCTGGTGGCCATCCTGCTCATGCTCCAACAGCGGGGCCGGGTGACCGCGGCCGAGGTGGCCGCCGAGCTGGAGGTCTCCGAGCGCACGGCCCGCCGCGACCTCGACGCCCTCGGGATGGCCGGGCTCCCCATCTACTCCACCCAGGGACGTCACGGCGGGTGGCAGCTCGCCGGAGGTGGCCGGACCGATCTGTCCGGGCTAACCGCCTCGGAGGCCCGGGCCCTCTTCTTGGTGGCCGGGCCGTCCTCGGCCACCCCCGAGGTCCGGGCCGCCCTCCGCAAGCTGGTCCGGGCGCTCCCCGAGCCCTTCCGCGACGACGCCGAGGCCGCCTCGGCCGCCGTGGTGGTCGACCCGAGCAACTGGGACCGCCCGACCGGTCCCGCCGCGTCGCCCCCCCACCTGGGTGCCGTCCAGCACGCGGTGATCGACGGCACCCAGGTCGTTCTCGGCTACGTGGCCCGGGACCGGGTGGCCAGCACCCGGGTGGTCCATCCGTTGGGCCTGGCGGCCAAGGGCTCCTCGTGGTACCTGGTGGCCGCGACCGACGCCGGCCTGCGGACCTTCCGGGTGGACCGCATCCGATCGGTCGAGGCGACCGGCGATCCGGTGGTGCGACCAGACGACTTCGACCTGACCGAGGCCTGGGCCCTCATCACCAAGGAGGTCGACGAGCGGCGGGCCCCGGTGCGGGCGATCGGCCTGGTCGACCCCGAGGTGGTCGACCTCTGTCGCTGGATCCTGGGCGGCCGGGTGCGGATCGGGCCGGCCGGACCCGACGGGCGGGTGAGGGTGGAGCTGCGGGGGCACAGCGAGCGGGCCCTGGCCGGGGAGCTGGCCGGGCTCGGGGCGGGGCTCGAGGTGCTCGAGCCCTCCGGGGTCCGGGCCCACCTGGGCCGGATCGCCGGGGAGCTGGCGACCCTCTACCCGGAGGGCTGAGCGGCGGCCCCCGTCGGCCGCCCCGGGCCGGTGGTCCTCAACCGGCCAGCCCGGGCACCTCGTAGTAGGGGGCGTCGCAGCGGTAGCCGCCGTCGGGCGGGTCGGCCACCCGCTGGAACCCCCCGTTGATCACCCGGGCCATGATGTAGCACGACGGCGGCTCCTTGTTCGCCGGGTCCCCGTCGGCCAGGAGTCGGGAGGCGTCGAACGATGTGATGTGGTGCAGGGCGGTGAGGACGGCCCCCCGGGTGGGGTGGGGGCCGGCGGCCCGCAGTGCCTGAACGAAGAGCTGGGCCGAGGCCCACCCGTAGAGGGTGAACAGGTCCGGGTTCCAGGCCGGGGCCACCCGGTGCACCCAGGAGAGGAAGGTCCCCACGGCCGGGATCGAGGCCCGGTCCTGGCCGAGGTAGAGGGAGTCGCCCTGGCCGATCCACAGCCCGTTGGCCGAGGCGGGTCCGCCGGCGGCCTTGATGAACTGGTTGGTGTAGGCGGGCCCGGCGGAGAAGACGAGTTGGGGATGCCAGTTCTGCTGGGCCAGGTCCTGCATGAAGGTGGCGTCGAGCTGGTAATCGAGGTTGGTGATGTCGACCGCCTGGACGCCTTCGCTGCGCATGGTGATCACGTCGGTGGTGAAGTCGGTCGTCAAAGGGCTCACGTCGGCCACGTAGGTGAAGTGGTAGCCGACGTGCTCCATCGCCAGCTCCTGGGCGTGCCACTGGGCCGTCGCCGTCGAGACGTTCGCCACCAGGGCCGCCGCCTTGCGCACGGCGGTGGGGTAGTGCCGCTTGTAGAAGAGGAGCGGGCCGAGCTGCTGGCCCTCGCCGACGGGCTGGGCGCTGAAGTCGTTGGGCAGGCTGTTGGTGCCCGGGTCCAGGGTGACCGACACGTCGGGCACCGAGGACGCGGCGGCCAGCACTTTGCACCCGTAGTTGTCGAAGAGTGAGAAGTTCCCGACCAGTGCGAAGTCCTTGGTGACCGCCTGCTGAGTGGCCAGGGCGTTCTGCTGGCCGTTGAAGCCGTCGTCGTACCCGTCAACCGCCAGCTGGCGACCGTAGACGCCCCCGTGCGCGTTGACCAGGGCGAAGTAGGCCCGCACGCCGGTCGGCGCCCCCTGGAAGAGGCCGGGGACCGGCCCGGACAGGATGGCCACGTTGCCGACGGTGACCCGGGTGGGCGTGACCCCGGTGTCCGACGCCGCCGACGCCGCCGTGAGGGGTGCCGGGCTGCCGCAGGGGGGGCCGGTGCTGGCCGGGCGGGTCGAGGCGGCACCGGCCGGACCGCCGGCCGCCAGGCCCGCCGCCAGGACGGCGGCGGCAGCCGCGGCCGCCGCCAGCCCCGGCGAGGCCCGACGCCCGGGACAAGCCCCCCGGGTCAGTCCCACAGGCCGACCGGGGAGCTCCCAGGTCGGTAGTGCCCGGGCAGGGGCTCGCCCGAGGTCGTCCGCTGCATCCGCCGGGTCATCCCCTCCGACAGGGTGCCGGCCTTGATCATCTCGATGAAGAGGGCGGTGGCGTTGCCCATGTCGAAGAAGTCCCGCTGCCAGCCCCAGCGCCCGTTCCCGGCGTAGCGGAACCAACTGCCCCCGATCCCGGACACGACGTAGGGGGCGCCGTCGGGCCGGGTGGCGTCGGCGATCTGCTTCCACAACCCGATCACCTCGCCCTGGTGCTCGTCGATCAGGACCTTCTGGTACGGGTAGGTCCACCCGTCGAGGCCTCCCATCTCGAGCCCGAGGGCCACGTCGCGGATCTCCTGGCGACCGACGGCCATGAACTCCTCGTGGGGGCCCATGTTCCACCCGTAGGTGGCGTCCTCGGTGTACAGGTCGGCCATCGGGCGCCAGTCGTTCGCCTCCTGGGCGGCGCGGTTGGCGGCCAACCAGCGTTCCACCATCTCCGCCAACTCCGCGTAGGGGAAGGACGGCATCTCATTCCTCCCTGATCGATAGGGCGTGGGTGGGGCAGTAGGTGACGGCCAGCTCGACCTGGGAGCGGAGCTCCTCGGGCACCTGGTCCATCAGGACGGTGACCTTGCCCCGCTTGGGGACCGAGAAGACGTCGGGGGCCTCGGACTCACAGGTGGCATGGCCCTGGCACAGGTCCAGGTCGACGGCGATCCTCACCAGTCGCCCTCGGGGCCCCGGCGGCGGTAGCGGACCACGCAGGGCTGGGCCAGCTGGACGACCATCTTGGAGTGGTCGTTGCGGTAGCTCTCGGGGGGCTGGGCCAGCTCGAAGGCCCACTCCCGCAGGAGGACGGAGAAGATGGCCTTCAGCTGCATCTGGGCGAACGCCGCCCCCACGCATCGGTGACGGCCGGCGCCGAAGGGAATCCAGGTCCACGGATTGTCCAGGTCGTCGTGGCGGGGCTCGAGGTAGCGGCCGGGGACGAAGTCGTCGGGGCGGTCGAAGTCCCCGGTGGTCCGGTTGGAGACGGCGATCGAGGCGCCGACCAGCTTGCCCGCCGGGATCCGGTAACCCTCCACCTCCAGGTCGGTCTTGGCCACCCGCAGCAGCAGGATGAGCGGGGGGTGCAGGCGGAGGGCCTCTTTGACCGAGGCTTCGAGCCGCGGGATCTCCCGCAGGGCCTGGTAGCTGACCTCGGCCCCGTCCCGGTACAGGTCATCCAGCTCGGCCGTGACCTCGGCCAGCACGTCGGGGTGGCGCAGCATCTCGATGAGGGTCCAGGCGGCCGTGCCCGAGGTGGTGTGGTGGCCGGCGAACATCATCGAGATGAAGATCCCGGTGACCTCGTCGGCGCTGAAGCGCGGCCGTCCCTCCTCGCCGGCAATCGACATCAGCACGTCGAGCAGGTCGCGGTCGTCGTCGGTCGGGGCCGGCCCGCCAAGGCGCCCCTCCATGATGCCGCGTACCAGGTCGACCAGCCCGAGGCGGGCGGCGTCGCGGCGGGCGAAGCTCTCGATCGGGGCGTAAGGATCCACATAGGCGATGGCGTCGGTCCCCTGCTCGAGATCGTGATAGAGCGCGGCGAAGCGGCGGTCGAGCTGGTCGCGGAACTTCCGTCCGATCAGACAGGCCGACGAGGTGTAGATGGTGAGCTCGGCGAACCAGTCGAGCAGGTCGATCTCACCCCGGACGTCCCAACCGGCCACCATCTGCTCCACCTCGGCGGCGATGGTGGCGGCGTGGCCGCGCATGAACTTGTCCCGAAGGGCCTGGTTGTGGAGCATCTCGCGTCGACGCTCGGGCGGGGCGTCGAAGATCACCCCCTCGCCGAATATCGGGGTCATGAAGGGATAGGCCTCGGCCTGGTCGAGCTCCTCCTCGGGAGCCCGGAAGAAGAACTCGTTGGCCCGGGCCCCGGTCAGGAGCACCACCTCCTTGTCGGCCAGGCGGAACTGACCCACGTCGCCGCACTCCTCGCGCACCCGCCGCATGAGACCGATGGGGTTGGACCGCAGCTCCTCGAGATGGCCGTTCACCTCCCGACCTCCCGAGACCCAGGGTGGCTCACGCAGTTCGGTCGTGGTCATCGGACACCTCCGCTGGTGCTGGTCGTGGGCATCGTCGGCCGGTCGACGTCACCGGCCTCCCCGGGTGGCGGCCCCTGCGCCCCCAGAGCCTGAAGCAAGCGGTCCAGCGCCCCGATGGCCGTTGCCCGCTCGGCCGACGAGAGCGAGGCGATGACCTCGCCCTGGGCGCCGTGCAGGGCCCGGAACGACGCCTCGGCCGTCCGGTGCCCGGCCGGGGTCAGGGCCACGTCGAGACCGCGCCGGTCCTCGGGCCGCGCCTCCCGGGTGACCAGTCGGGCGTACTCGAGCTTGTCGAGTATCCGGGCCATGCCGGCCGAGGTCTGGCCGACCAGGTGGCGCAGCTCGGTGGGCGAACGGCGGAAGTCGGGCGGTGAGGTCCGCAGCATCGAGATCGTCGTCCACTCCGAATGGTTGAGCCCGAAGCCCTCCAGGACCCGGCGGTGGACCAGCGTCCAACCCCGGGCCGCCGCCTCGAGCAGCCCGAAGATGACGAAGGTGTCGTGATCGACGGCCAGCCCGTCGGGCAGGCTGTGCTCGATGGCCGTCCAGGTGGTGGCGTTGTCCTCCAGGTAGGGAATGAGGCCGGCCCGCCAGGGTGGCTCACCGGTCGCCATCCGTCCGTCCGCCATGGGGGAATGGTAGTGGACTACCAGGTAGCTGGCTAGGTAACTCTCGGTCCACGGACGCGGCCGGTGGCGACGGGCCGGGACCGGACGCCGCAACCTCGTCCTGACGGCGCCGACCGATCGGTGTGGTCGGGACGAGGCCGGTCAGGAAGAGGGCGACCACCGAGAGGAGGGCCACCACCCACAGGGCGTCGCGCAGAGCGGCCAGGCGGGCACTGGCGTTCTCGGCCACGATGGCGTCGGCGACGTCGGGGGCGACATTGGCCGCGTCGAGGCGGCTCTTGAGCTCGGTGTCCGAGATGAAGGGCACCCCGCTCGAGATGCTGACCGAGGCCTGGGCCGTCACCTCGGCCGGGATGGCCGGGTTGGCGGTGACCCCGTGGACCAGCCCGGCGGAGAGGCTGGAGATGAGGACCGCCCCGACCAGGGCCGTCCCCAGGGAGGCTCCGAGGTTGGTCACCGTGTTCTGGAGACCGCCGACCTCGGCGCTCTGGGCATCGGGCACGGCCGAGACGGTGATCGCTCCGAGCTGCGAGGCCAGGGCACCGATCCCGAAGCCCATCAGCAGCATGGGGATGGTGACGATGCCCGCGTCGGCGCCCGGACCGATCCCGCCGATCATCACCAAGGTGCCGGCGGTCATCGAGAGGAGGCCGAGTCGGACCACCAGGCGGGGCCGGGCACTCGGGGCGACCCGGGGCACACCGAGGGCGGTGACCAAGAGGGCGAACGACAGGGGTAGCAGGCGGGCCCCGGTCTGCAGGGCACTCAGCTCGAGGACCACCGACAAGAACAGCGGGATCGTGAAGAAGACCCCGGCCTGCACGAGGAATTGGAAGAAGAACATGGACAGTCCGCCGACCAGTTGGCGGTTCCGGAGCAGATCCGGTTGGACCAGCGGCTCCCTCCCGCCGGCCTGGAGGCGGCTCTCCCAGAGGAAGAAGCCGAAGATCACGAGCAGGCCCCCGAGGACCAGCCACACCACCGGCGAGGTGCCCAGCAGTTTGGGACCGCCCGGCTTGGCCTGCACCCACCCCCAGTCCCCCGAGCGCAGTACCCCGAACACCAGGGAGGAGAGCCCGATGATCGAAAGCACGGCGCCGACGAGGTCGAACCTCGTGCGGGCGCCGGGCGGGGCGTCGGTCACCTTGCGCAGCGCGAGCAGGATGACGAGCACCACGACCACCTCGCCGACGAAGACCCAGCGCCACGAGGCGAAGGTGGTCACCGCGCCGCCGACGATGGGGCCGACGGCGATGGCGATGGCCCCGGCGGCGGCGATGGCGCCGTAGGCGGCGCTGCGACGTTCCCGGGGAAAGTTGCCGGCGACCAGGGCCACGATGGCCGGCATGATGAGGGCGGCCCCGAGACCCTCGAGGAGGGACCAACCCAGCAGGAGCACCCCGAGGTTGGGGGCCAGCGCGGTGACGGCCGAACCGATGCCGTAGATGACCAACCCGATGGCCATCGCCCGGCGGCGCCCGATGATTGCGCCGATCTTGCCCCCGGTGATCATGAACGAGGCCATCACCAGCGTGTACATGGTGATGGCGGTCTGGATGCCGGTGACGGTGGTGCCGATGTCCGTGGCCACCGATTGGATCGACACGTTCATGACCGACGCGTCGAGGGTCATGAGGAACTGGCCCGAGGCGAGCACCACCAGGACCAGGCCGCTTCCGGTGGCTGCCCCCGAGCGGCCGGGGCGCGCCCCACCCGGCGAGCCGGTCACCGCGGAGGGGGAGGTCTCCGGCACCCCACGAGCCTAATGGGACCGTCGGTCGGGGTACCCGGGCCGGCGCATCGCCGGGCGCCCGGCTCCGGGCCCTCAGACCAGGGCGGTCAGGCCCTCCCAGCCAGCCGGCGGTGGGTCGAGCCGCCAGTACTGTTCGGGGACGTTGGCCGCCAGGCGCTCGGTCAACGCGTGCTCACGCTCGAGCGGCGCGATCTGGCTCCGGTAGCACTCGATGGCGGCCCGCTTGCGGGCCATGTCCGGCTCGATCGGCACGATGGCCGGGGTGGGCCAGGTCCCGCTCTTGAACAGCGTGGCCACTCGCCAGGCCAGCAGGCCCGGGATGTGCTTGTACCCGTGGTCCTCGTAGCAGAACCACACCGGTTGGCCCTTGCCGGTGCGGGTCTCGCGGGCCAACAGGCCGGCGTCGTGGGTGAGGACGTGGTCCGGGTTGGCGATGCCCATCGGCAAGAGCACGGCGGTCGCCCCGGCCCCGTCGATGGCCTCGCCCAGGGCCGGGGCCACCTGGGCCGGCACCGGCCGGTCCGCCTTGGCCAGGTACTGGTGGTCGGCGAACTCCAACCAGACCGGCGCGGCGCCGAGGGCGGCCATGGCGGCCCGGTCCTCCTCCCGGCGGGTGGCCACCACGTCGTCCCCTGGTCCGAAGCCACCGTCGGCGTCCCACCGCGACGGGACGTCGGGATAGGCGGAAGGCTGACCGGCGAGCACGGTGATCACCGTCGAACCCGGGTAGGTGCTGAGCACGTGGGCCGCCCCCAGGACGGCGTCGTCGAAGTGGGGCGAGACGACCACGATGCGCTCGAGAACCGACGGGTCCACCAGCCCCCAGGTTGCCTCGGCCACATCCACCCGACGACGCTACCCCGGTCGGCCGCAGCGCGACCGGGCGCGTAGGGTGAGGCGACCGGTGCCCCACCGGCCCGCCGGGGACGGGGCACCTCAAGACGGGAGGCACGAGCGTGACAGACGGAGACGACCCGGCAACGGCGGCCCCGTCGGGGCCCGGGTGGAAGGTGCACCGCGCCGAAGGGCCCCAGCCGTTCGTGGTCAACCCCGGGATGGTCGGTGCTGGCGACGACGGGACACCGATCACCGAGTCGGGCCCCCTGGCCGAGGACGAGCCGGAGGGCATCATCCCCCCCAGCCCGTTGTGGGCCATGAAGGTCTGCCGGCACTTCCAGTGGTCGCACCTGCTCACCGGCGACGACGGACCCAGTCGCATCCGCCGGCAGCTGGGGAGCGGCGACGACACGGTGTACGTGATGGACGACGGCCACCACCACTGCATCGTCGGGCGGCACATCGGCCAGACCGGCGACGGCTGCAGCTACAGCCTGGTGGCCCGGGTGTCCCGGGCCCAGTACGAGGCCTTGGCCGGCGGGTCGGCCTCCGCCCGGGACCTGCTCGCCCAGGGCAAGGGCCGTGCCCTCTACGGGGTGGTCGACGACGGCCCGGCTTCCAACGTCTTCCTGGTCGGGACCTTCGGGACGGCCACCCCGGTCCCCGACGACTACCTACCGCCCCATCCGCCGATCGATTTCCCGTCCGATCTCGACGAGTTCTGAGCCGGATCGGCCCACCGTGGTTGGGGCGTTCAGCCGCCGAGGCTCGAGCGCAGGGCGTCGAGGGCGGCCCGGAGTTCGTCGACGGACGAGCTGATCTCGGCCATCTCGGCCCGGAGCTGTTCGAGCACCGCCGGCGCGACAGGTGCCGAGAGCCCCACAGGGGCTCGGTCGGCCACCTCGACGCCGTCGACCTCGGCCGCCCGTACCGGGTCCCCGGAGGGGGCGTTGGCCCCCCCGGTCAGCTGCTCGGCGAACCGGTCCTCTTTCTGGCCGGGGCGCCGCCCCACCCGGGCCACCAGGCCCTCGTCATGTGCCTCGAGGGCGGCCAGCTCGCGCTCGACGGCGTCGGTCCCCTCCGACTGGGCCATCCTTTCGGTGCGGGCCCGGAGCTCGCCCGGGGTCTGGGGTCCGCGCAGGAGGAGGACGGCGAGCAGGGCGAGCCGGGCCGGATCGAGCCCCAGGGTCTCGTCGAGCACGTGGGGGTAGCGGACCACCGAGCGACCATGCGAGGGCAGGACGAAGCGCACCAGCCCGCGCTCCTTCAAGGCCTCCAGGGCCGACTCGACCACCGACTCGTCGTAGTCGACCACCGGATCGCGGTTCGACGCCTGGTTGCACGCGGCGACCAGCGCGTTGAGGGTCAGGGGGTACTGCTGGGGCGTCGTGAGCTGCTTCTCCACCAATGACCCGAGGACGCGGCCCTCCGCGACGCCCACCCGCATGGGCCGAGCATACGGTCCCGCCCGGCGCCCGAACCTGGCGCCGGAACCCGACCGCCGGCGGGCGGCGGGGGACGGTCCCGCCGGCCCGGCGTGAAAGGATGGCGCGGTGGCCGACGAGCACGACATCCGGTTCACCACGGCGGCACCCGAGACCGTGCTGCCGGCGGTCGCCCCGGCGCTGGGGGCGGCGCTGGCCGCCGCGGCGGCCGCCCCGGTCGACCGGCGTCGGGCGGCCTTCGCCGACATCGCCCGGAGCGACCCCCGTTGCCTGGCGGCCTGGGCCGGGCTGGCCCAGGTGGCCGACCAGGTGGTCGACCGGTATGCCTTCGCCCGGGTCGGCTACCACCGGGGCCTGGACGCCCTGCGGGCGGCCGGGTGGCGCGGCTCGGGGTACGTGCGCTGGCGGGAGGAGTCCAACCGCGGCTTCCTCGGGGCCCTCGAGGCGCTCCGGGGGGCGGCCGACGAGATGGGTGAGACGGACGAGGCCGAACGTTGCGCCCTGTTCCTGCGCCAGCTCGACCCGGACTGGCCCCCGGCCCTCAGCGGCGCCTGAGCCCGGCCGGAACCCGCCGCCGGCGCCCGGACGGGCTCAAGGGGTGACGGTGACCAGGCTGCCCAGGTAGGTGTACTGCCAGATGATGGCGGCCGGCCCGATCGGCTCTTCGACGCAGCCGAGGCTCTGGCGCGACCCGTAGCTGCCCCGGGGCATGAAGTGGAGGGCGTCGCCACCGGTGAAGTAGGAGACGAACTGCACCGGGTCGGCGTAGTGGGCGCCGCTCGGGTCGGTGCCGGTCATGATCTGGTTGCGGTAGCGGATGTAGACCGGGAAGGTCCCGATCGAGGTAGGCGCGACGGCGATGCCGGTGTTCACGTCGGTGGTCTGAACCACCGCGCCGTTGTGCCACACCGTGAGGGTCTCGGGGGCCGAGCTGCCCGAGTTCTCCTGAACCAGCGAGTAGGTGTACCCGTTCGGGTTCTGGCTGTTCGATGGATTGTTGGCCGCCGCCAGCAGGGCCCCGGTCTCGGGCCCCGAGATCTGGCCGTCGGTGCCCAGACCGTTGACCGCCTCGAAGTTCCAGATGGCGCCTTCGAGGATCATGTTGTACTGCCCGGGACTCCACAGGGCCGCCAGTTGGGGTGGCGGCGGCCACCGCCAGGCGAAGCCCTCCGGCGACCAGCTCAGTGGCAGGTAGCCCAGCCCGGCCAGTAGCTGCTCCTGGCCGAGGGGGGTGGTCCAGTCCGCCGTCTGGCCGTAGGCGATCCAGTACCCGCCCGGGCGGGCCGCGATGCCCACGGCCGGAGCGGTGAGCGAGCCCCCGGTGCCCGAGCCGGCGAAGCCGGCGTCGCCGTAGGTGAACAGGCCGCCGTCGGCAGCCACCAGGTAGTACCCCCCGCCGTCGGGGGTGGCCGCCATGCCCACGATGGGCTGGACCAGGGTCATGGCCCCGGCCGAGCCGAAGAAGCCCGCATCGCCGAACGAGAAGATCCCGCCGTCACTGGCCACCAGCCAGTACCCCCCCCCGTCGGGGGTGGCCGCCATGCCCACGATGGGCTGGTTGAGAGCCATCCCGCCGGTCGAGCCGAAGAACTGAGCGCTGCCGAACGAGAAGATGCCGCCGTCCTTGGCCACCAGCCAGTAGCCGCCCCCGCCCGGGGTGGCGGCCAACCCGACGATGGGCTGGTTGAGAGCCATGCCCCCGGTCGAGCCGAAGAATGCGGCGTCGCCGAACGAGAAGATGCCGCCGTCCGCGCCGACCAGCCAGTAGCCGTTCCCGTCGGCCGTCCCGGCCATCCCCAGGATGGGTGCGTTCAGGTTGGCGGTCAACGAGCCGAACGACCCGGCACTCCCCTCGGCCGTCACCTGGCCGCTGGCCGTGGTGACCCAGTAGCCACCGCCGCTCGAGGCTGCGGCGATGCCGACCGTGGGCCCGGGGAGTGCGGTGGAGGCGCTGCCGGCCGACCCGAAGGCCATCACCGAGTTGGGACCGGGCGGGCCCAGGGCACCGGCCGGGTCGGCGCCCACCAGGGCCAGCACCGGGGCCACCGCCACACCGGCGAGCGCGACACCGAGCGCGAGGCGCCGCAGGTGGCGCAGAGACTTGGGACGAGCTGGCATCGCCTGACTCCGGAGGGTTGTCGTCGGGCCCGCAGTAATGGGGCCGCGACCTGGAAGGCTACCCCAACTGGGCGGCCGGCCGGACCGCGGGTAGTGCGTCACTACCGGACCGCGGGGGGCGTCGCCCCGAAGGCCTCTCGGCGCCATCCGCTCACCGGTCGAGCCCGGTGGCGGACCCACGGCCCCGAGGTCGACCGGGACGGCGCGCCAGTCGGTCAGGAGACGCCGAGTCGCTGGTTGTACGAGGCGATGGTGGCATTCACCGCACCGGTGGCCTGGGCCAGGGCGGCTTTGGGGGTGAGGTTCCCGGCGAACATCGACTGCTCGGCGGTGAGGATGTCGGAACGGACGTCGGCGTAGGGGCCGATGACCGAGCCCGAGGTGGCCGTGTCGTTGATGCCGTTGTTCAGCTGGTTGTAGGCGATCTTGTAGCCGGGGGTCACCGTCCAGAGGTGCTGGACGGTCGCCGTCTGGGTGGACGACTTGCGGATCGGGATGTACCCCGTGCCGGCGGCCCAGGTGGCCTGGCTCTGGGTGTTGTCGATCCACTGCATGAACTGCCAGGCGGCGGCCTGGTCGACGGCCGGTACCTTGTTCGAGATGTAGACGCCGGAGCCCCCGGGCTCGATGCCTCCCTGGATGCTCGAGCTCAGCACCGGGAAGGCACCGATGCCCAACTGGACGTTCGGGTACTGACCGCTGTTGAGGACCTGGCTGATCGTGCCCAGCGCGGCCGAGGTGTCGATACTCATGCCGTACTTGCCGCTGCCGATGCCCAGGAGGTTGTCGAAGTCGCTGGGCCCGCTCGAGGGGTTGGTGGTGGCGTCGCCGCTCTTCACCAACTGGTCAAGCTCGGTGAAGATCTGGAGCGCCGTGGAGGAGTCGAAGGCCCCCTTGGTGGCCCGGGCCGCCCGACCGTTCTTGTTGTTCACGAAGAGCTGGTTCGCCGTCGACAGCCACGTCTCGAGGTGCCAGGGGTCGAGTTTCAGCCCCATCCCACTGCCCGACGCCTTCAATTTCTGGGCGTCGGTGACGAGCTGCGGCAGCGTGGTCGGCGGGTCGTTCGGGTTCAGGCCGGCCTTCTGGAAGGCCAGCTTGTTGTAGTAGATGAGCGGGTTGGAGACGGCAAAAGGCAGCGCCTGTTGGACCCCGTTGACCTTCCAGTAGTCGAGGGCCCGGGTCAGGAAGTCCGAGGTCGAGTACCTGCTGGCGTTGATGCAGGACTGGACCGGCAGGAAGGAATGGGTGTCGATCGCCGCCTGGGTCCGCTGGTCCTCCAGCTGGACGATGTCCGGCAGTTGGCCGTTGGTCAGACCGGCGCTGTACTTCTGCCACGTGTCGTCGTAGCTGGCCTGGGCCACCAGGGTCACGTGGACCTTGGACTGGGAGGAGTTGAAGCCGTTGGTGATCTCCTGCAGGGTCGTGGCGTTGGCCCGGGTCATCGACTCCCAGAAGGTGATGCTGACCGGCCCCTTGGCCCGGCTGAGGGCCTTGAGGGGGCACGTCGGGAGGCCGGCCGCCCCGGCCGCGGTGACCGGGACCCCCTCGGAGGCTCCGAGGGCCGAGAGGGCGGTGAGGGACGAGACGGCGACCGCCGCCGAGGCGGCGGCCCGGGTCAGCCAGGGTCTTCGCATGGCCCTCCTTCTAGCATCTCGGCCCGCCGCCACCGGGCCGGCTTCGGTCCCCTCCGATCCGCGAGGTCGCGGGCTCACTTCACGGCGCCCGCCGTCAGGCTGCGGACGAGCTGCTTCTGGAAGACCAGGAGCAGGATTACCAGCGGCACGAAGGCGATGACCGCTCCGGCCAGAGCCACATTGATCTGGTCAGCCTGTTGGCCGACCAGTTGCTTGAGCCCGATCTGCACCGTGTCCAACGGGGTCGTCCCCCCGGTCACCACCAGTGGCCAGAGGTACTGGTTCCAGGCGGCCAGGAAGGCGAACACGCCCAGTGCGGCGATGGAGGGGCGGGCCAGGGGGACGGCCACCCGGGCCATGAACCGCCAGTGACCGTAGCCGTCGAGCAGGGCCGCCTCCTGGAGGTCCTTGGGGATCTGCAGGAAGGCCTGGCGCAACAAGAAGATCCCGAAACCGGTGGCCAGGAAGGGCACGGCCAGCCCCTGGTAGCTGTTGAACCACCCGAGCGAGGTCACCGTGCTCAGGTTGGTGATGAAGGTCACCTCGAACGGGATCATCAGGGTGGCCAGGCAGACGATGAACAACGTGCGACGGAAGGGGAAGCGCAAGAAGGCGAAGGCGTAGCCGGCCAGGACGGACGTGACCAGCTGGGACGCCACGATGATCGCCGTCATCGCCACCGAGTTGCGGATGTAGAAACCGAGGTGGCCCTGGTTCCAAGCGATCGAGTAGTTGTGCCACTGGGGGTCGAAGGGGAAGAACGGGGGTGGTTGGCGGGCGATCTGGTCCTCTTTGAGGAGCGAGTTGACGACCGTGATGTACAGCGGCAGGACGACGATGACGGCCGAGACGGTGAGCACGGTGTAGCTGCCGGCCAGGCGCCAGCGCCGACGGCGCCGGGCCCGGGACGACCGATCGCCGTCGCGGCCCGGGACCGGGCCCGGCGCCGACGGCGGCCGGGCGTCAACGGGCATAGTGCACCCGCCTTTCCAGGAACCGCATCTGCAGGAGGGTCAGAAGGAGGGTAATGAAGAAGAGCGCGACCGACATGACCGCGGCCACCCCGGTGTTGTTCTCCTGGGTGAGGGTGTTGACGATGTTGTAGACCAGCACGTTCACGTGCAGCCGGGCCGGGTTGTTGGCGTAGCCGATCAGGATGTCGATCTGGCCGAACGACTGGAAGGCGAAGATGGTGCCGACCACGACGGCGAAGAAGATGGTGGGGGAGAGCATCGGCACGGTGACACGCCAGAAGCGAGTCCACGAGGACGCACCGTCGATCCGGGCGGCCTCGAGCACCTCGTCGGGAAGGGACTGCAACCCGGCCGACATGATGATGAAGGACAGGCCCAGGAATTGCCAGATGGTCATCACCGCCACCGAAGGGAGGGCCCAGGTCGGGTTCTCTAACAGCGGGGGATGGGGATTGATCCCGAGCCACGGCAGGAATCCGACCACCGGGTTCATGAGGGTGCCGAAGACGAGGGCCGCCACCGCCACCGAGCTCACCACCGTCGAGGAGAAGATGACCCGGTAGACGCCCACACCCTTCAGTCTCCGGTGGGCCGCCACCGCCAGGACCAGACCGAGGAAGAGGCTCACCGGCACCACCAGTACGACGAAGGCGATTGTCGTGAGCAGGCTCCCTGGGAACCCGTAGGCGTTGGAGAACAGGACCTGGCCGGCCTGGCGCAGGCCGACGTAGTGGGGAGGGATCCCCGGGACCGGGGGGGATTGGTAAAGCGCCAGCTTGAAGTTGTTGAAGAACGGATAGAAGACGAAGACCCCGAAGGTGATCATGGCCGGCAGCACCAGCAGGTAGGCCAGGGCGGCCTCCCTCCGCCGGCGCCGGCCCGGGCCCGGCCCCCCCGGCGCCGGAC
>Ga0182024_10006003_pt1 | contig 26906 bp, 21 predicted proteins | sample P32metaG_FD_120480 | JGI IMG/M metagenome (GOLD analysis project Ga0182024, IMG submission 120480) | Permafrost microbial communities from Stordalen Mire, Sweden - P3-2 metaG (Illumina Assembly) | ecosystem: Environmental > Terrestrial > Soil > Wetlands > Permafrost | place: Sweden: Stordalen...
AATCCTGAGAACGGAACGGTCACTTACACTTACAACTCCGACAGCACGCTGCACACCAAGACCGATGCGAAGAATCAGGTATTCACTTACACCTACGACAGTTACAAGCGGCTGACGCAGATTTCGGTGGGGTCGACGGTGCTGCGGACGTTCATGTACGACACCAACACGCTGGACAGCAACTTCTCGGGCTCATACACGCAGGGCCGGTTGGTGGCGGTGCAGAATGCGGCGTTCACTCCTAACGGGTATGGTGGCGGCAACATCTCGATTCCAAGCACGATGCAGTTGGTCGAGATGTACGCCTACACGCAGGCGGGTCTGACTTCGGGCAAGCGGTTGCAGGTGCAGGAGACCCTGTACTACACGGTCAACGGCGTCGGGCAATATACCCCGCGGATGCTGAACATGGACACAGCCTACACGTACGATACTGGAGGGGAAGGAAAGGTTCTATCGGTGAACTATCCGACCACCTACTCGTGGAACGGCTCGCAATTGGTGCCGAGCTCCGGCCCGGCGTACACGTATGCGTTCGACGCGATGTACCGGCCCACGGGCCTGACGGATCAGAACAACAACACGGTGGTGAACAACGTCAGCTACAACGCAGCCAACCAGTTGTCGACGTTCAACACCGAGACGCGGACCTATAACAATCTGAATCAGATGACGCAGTTGACGATAACAGGATCGCAACCGCTCAATATCAGCTACAATTTCACGGCCGGAGCGAATAACGGGAAGATCACTTCGCAGACGGACAATCTCAGCGGAGAGACGGTGACCTATCAGTACGACTCGCTGAACCGTCTGCTGTCGGCATCAAGCTCGCAATCGTGGAGTGAGACGTATGGATTCGACGCGTTCGGGAATCTGCTATCGAAGGCCCAGACGGGCGGAGCTCCGACGTTGTCGCAGTCGGTGTACACCACGAACAATCAGATCATGGGGCAGACTTACGACAACAACGGGAATCAGTTGTCGAGCCCGCTAGGATCGGTGACCTACGATGCGGAGAATCGTTTGGCGAGCGCGCCAGGCGTGCAGTACGCGTACGATTCCAGGAACAAGCGGATCTGGAGAGGCACGCTGTCGGGCGGGACTCTGGCGCAGCAGGTGTACTTCTACGGAGTGGACGGGCAGAAGCTGGGGACCTACACGTTCACGCTGGGGCAGTACGGCGAGACAAATGTGCCGGAGATGACGAACAGCGTGGTGCTGCTGGCGACGTTCTTCGGGAGCAAGCGGATCGGCACATTCGACCGGCTGGGGTCGGCGAAATACAACCAGAACAATGCGGCGCAGTCATTCTACCCGTACGGAGAAGATCGGGGGACGGTAGAGCCGAACGATTCGCTGAAGTTCGCGACGTACACGCGGGATGCGGCGACGGGTTTGGATTATGCGGATCAGCGATATTATGCCAGCAATTTTGGGCGGTTCATGTCGCCGGACCGGTACAAGGCGAGCGGAAGAGCGAAAGATCCAGGAAGCTGGAATCGCTACGCGTACACACGGGGCGACCCCGCGAACAGGTTTGATCCATCAGGTCGTTGGGACTGTGATCCCGAGGACGACGACTGCGATCCATGCCCTCCCTCCGCGGACGTGGGGGACCCCGGCGATCCGGGAGATCCCGGCTGTGGGGGCGGAGGTGGTGGCGGCGGTGGCGATTCGTACCCTCCGCCAACATGCGAGTTCACCGGGCCGGTCTTCGGGCCAGGCTACTGGCGGAACGTCAAACAGAACGGCACCACAGTTCCAACATGGACAGTTCCTATCAACCTAACCTACACTGCGGGCGGGGGCAACGGGACCTACGTTTGGAGCGAGACGCAGAATTACGTCGAGATCGATATATACGCCGTCCAGGGTCTGCCACAGGAGACTGACGTTATCACTGGCCAAGACCAGCCCCTCGCTAACTATGGCCAGGGGAACACCGCCATCTACTCCGACGGTCCAGGGCTCGGCGTAGGAACCAGCGCTAACTTCGTGGCATATTCAATCAAGTTCTTCTTCACCCAGGTGAGCGTCGCCAGTGCTGGCCAAACGACGCCTTGCCCGACAGTTGACTGGGAGCAGTTCGTAACGGTCAGTCAAAAGAACGGAAAGTTATACGGCTACGGACAGGACTCGATCCTCGCGGTCATTCCACCTCCAGGCCCGTTACCCCCTCCACCTCCACTGTCCCAATGAGGTCAACAGGCTATGTCTCCTTTGCACCGGGAACTCTGCCAGCGGACCAGCCGCGTCGCATTGCTCGCCGTTCTAACCCTCCTGCCGCTAGGAAACGCCGGCCCGCAGACGGGAGGCGAGTCGCCTTCGGCGCTCATTCGATCATTATCGGTTGAGCGGAGGAAGCGACAACCGATCAAGGTCTCCTTCCATTGCGGACAGATCACCGGGCCTCGGTGGGAGCGGCGAACCGGTAGGGAGTTGGTTCGACTGGGCAGAACGGCGGTTCCAGACCTTGATCGAGCCTTCGATTCCTTAGAAAGGGAGGGCCGGGAATCCAGCCTGCTTCAGAATTCGGGCTGGCTATTCTGCGCCTACGCCCGCATTCTTGGGCCGAAGGCAGCCCTGCGGCTTCGGAGGATGATGATGGACCCGAAGCTCTCCGATGCGCGCTGCGACCTTGACGACGCCCTGGCGCTCTCGCTTGGCCTTACGTCCTACGTTTCCGGCACGTCCCACCAAGTGTTTTTTGCCTGCCTGCCCCCGCAACCAAGATATGCCTTAAACGAACTAATTGTATCGCTGCAGCACGGCGATCTGGCCAAGCTTCAAGAGAGTCTCGGACCCGAAGCGCATAAGGCGCTGGATCAGGCGCTTCAAGCGAGATCCTGGCAAAAGCTGCGCCAAGAGGCCTGGCGCCTGCGACCTGGCATCGACTCTGCGGTGGGCTATCGACTCGAGATACAGGGTCCGTGGTCGGAGCCGGAGGAAACGCTTGAGCAGCCGAGGGAAGAGTACCGAGGCTCGCTACTAACGACGGACAAGTTCTCGCTCGAAACACAGTTTACGGATAGAGCGGGAAACGCCTGCGCGCGATACAAGGTAGATTTTCTGAAAGTGAGTGCCCTTCCCGGACAAAACATTTACCGGATTGACAACGCCGACATCGAGGATCTTCTTCGCTCGATCGCCGCTTGCGCTGCGGAGTAGGGGTGCACAGATTAGAGAGGCAACGCGGTCCAGCGGACCCAACTAACGGCACCATCGCAACGGTAACCTACCAATACGATTCACTGAACCGCCTGCTGTCGGCAACTGATCTTGTACCGCCTTTGTGAGGGACTCGGGGTTTCGCAGGCAGTTCGCAATGTTGTTAGCGAATACTTTGGCGACCAAGAGCGACGCCAACGGCAATCAGTTCACTTATCAATACGATTCCTACAAGCGCTTGACGAAGATCTTTGTGGGTGGAAACTTGCTGCGCACGTTCATGTACGACACCAACACCCTGGACAGCAACTTCTCGGGACAGTACACGGCGGGGCGCCTGGTGGCCGTGCAGAATGCGGCGTTCACTCCACAGGGCTTTCCAGGCAACATCTCGATTCCAAGCACGATGCAGTTGGTCGAGATGTACGCCTACACGCAGGCGGGTCTGACTTCGGGCAAGCGGCTGCAGGTGCAGGAGACCCTGTACTACACGGTCAACGGCGTCGGGCAATATACTCCGCGGACGCTGAACATGGACACAGCCTACACGTACGATACTGGAGGGGAAGGCAAGGTTTTGTCGGTGACCTATCCGAGCACCTATTCGTGGAACGGAACACAGTTGGTGCCGGCCAGCGGCCCGGCGTACACGTATGCGTTCGACGCGATGATGCGGCCGACGGGGCTGCAAGATCAGAACAACAACACGGTGGTGAACAATGTCAGTTACAACGCGGCCAATCAGTTACTGACGTTCAACACCGAGACGCGGACCTATAACAATCTGAATCAGATGACGCAGTTGACGATAACAGGAACGCAGCCGCTCAACATCAGCTACAATTTCACGGCCGGAGCGAATAACGGGAAGATTACTTCGCAGACGGACAATATCAGCGCAGAGACGGTGACGTATCAGTACGACTCGCTGAACCGGCTGCTCTCGGCGTCGAGCTCGCAATCGTGGAGCGAGACATATGGATTCGACGCATTCGGGAATCTGTTGTCGAAGACTCCGACCGGCGGAGCGCCGACGCTGTCGCAGTCCGTGAATGTGGCCAATAATCAGATTGTGGGGCAGACTTACGATAGCAACGGGAACCAGATATCGAGCCCGCTAGGAAGCTTGACCTACGACGCGGAGAACCGGGTGGCCACTGCGCCGGGCGGCGTGCAGTACGCCTACGATTCCAGGAACAAGCGGATCTGGAGAGGCACGCTATCGGGCGGGGTTCTGTCGCAGCAGGTGTACTTCTACGGAATGGACGGGCAGAAGCTGGGGACGTACACGTTCACGCTGGGGCAGTACGGCGAGACAAATTTGCCGGAGATGACGAACAGCACGGTGCTGCTGGCGACGTTCTTCGGGCGCAAGCGGGTGGGGACGTATGACCGGCTGGGGTCGGCGAAGTACAACCAGAACAATGCGGCGCAGTCGTTCTATCCATACGGAGAAGATCGGGGGACGGTGGAGCCGAACGACTCGTTGAAATTCGCGACGTACACGCGGGATGCGGCGACGGGCTTGGATTATGCGGATCAGCGATATTATGCCAGTAATTTCGGCCGGTTCATGACGGCGGATCCGTACCGAGCAAGCGCCGGCCCGAGGGACCCACGAAGCTGGAACAGATACGCGTATACACGTGGGGACCCAATTAACCGTATGGATCGGAGGGGCCTTGAGGACAAAGATCCCTCCAAGGATTCAGATGACGGCGACTGCGACCCTGACAACGACGATTGCACACCAACGTTTACCGTCACCGGCACTGGTGTATCGGATTCTCCCGCCGGGCCCGACGAAAGTTGCGACGACAATCCCTATCAGGCGCAATGCAGTGGCGACAATCAGATAACGTTCGGTAGCGGCAATCAGACAAATCCCGGCCCCGTGGACGCTAATAGCATGGCGAAAGAGTTGAAGAAGGCGCTCGCCAAAGCGGAACAGGCCCTTAGTAACCCGGATTGCGCGGGTTTGTTTGGGCTTACGGGCCAGCAGGGAAACCAGTCGCCAGGTGCCCTCGCGGTTCTGGCGATGATCAGCGGATCATTCGTGTTTGGACCAATCGCTAACACGGGCAACTTCATCACAAGTGCCACGACGGCCGGGATTGGCAGCAAGACGATACCGATACCGGGCAACGCAACGATGGTGGTCAATGCTAGCGTTCTAATTACGCTGAACAATACCACGAACGGCGCATCCTTTGTATCGGGGTCGGCGAACGACTGGGCGGCGACGATCCTGCACGAGCTAGGTCATGCATACTGGGATCTTTTCGGGCAGGGAACCTCGAAAATCCTGCCCGACGGAACCAACTCGCAACAGAGCCTAAAGAACCAAGCTCTGATAAAGAAGGATTGCAAATTGTGAACCTGATCGTTGTCATTGGATGCGTTGTGAGCGTTGTGGTCTCATGCGCACAGGCAGAAGAGAAGCAGGCGAGGCCTCTGTCCGTCTGTGAGGTAATTGCGCACCGAGCTGAATACAATGGGCTGCTGGTCACGGTTCGCGGTGAGCTTAGAGGAGGGCCACATGGCGGCTGGCTGGCTCCAGATTCGGATTGCGCGTACAAGCTGATCACGAGAGGAGTCGAATGGCCCAACGTGATCTTCATGACCTACCCGCTCAATCAGTCCAAGGACGCCGACTACCACGCCGACTTCAAGGTGGACTGGCCAGCAATCGAACGGGCCGAGGCCCAGGTCACGCGCGCCAGGTTTAACGCCGACGTGGATCGCCTGATCGAGACCTATGTGGGGAGGTTCGTAACTTATCCGGATCTTGAGAACCGCGTTAGCCCCAGCGTCCCCGGCGCGCGCAGGCTCGGATTCGGGCCGGTGGGGTTGGACGCTCCAGCTCAGTTGGTGGTTAAGACCGTCGGGGACGTCGTGGTGACCCACCGGACGCCTCAGTGAAAGCGTTTGCGAGCATCTCGCTGAAGGACAAGGACGAGAGAGGGGATCCAATAGATCCGCTGGATTGCGCCTGATCCTATAAGGGGAAGCAAATCTTCTACCAGCTTCAGGACTACTAGCCCAATGCGATCGCTACGAGGCGGCCCACCCGGATATTCGCAGCTTACCAACCCTTTGAGACGTACAACTCACCCGGTCCCGGACCAGCGCTTGGCCTCATGGCGAAGGATCATGCTGTCGAGCAAGGAGCGGATGACTTTTTTCTCTTCCGGGTCGAGCCGGGAGACGGCTTCGAACTGCAGCTCCAGCTCGTCGTCGGGACCGCGCTCGTCCTTGGCGAAGAGCAACAGATCTGCACTGACGCCCAGAGCCACGGCCATCCTGCGGATCACTTCGAGCGTCGGCTGCGAGCTGCCGCTCTCGTAGCGCCGGAGCTGCACCACGTGCACGCCGATCCGCTCGGCCAGAGCTTGCTGGGTTAGCGTCCGCTGCTTGCGCAGCGCGGCCAAGTGTTGCGGGAAAATCGAGCTTTGGGGTTTCGCCTTCACTCCGCAGACAAAACCGACTTGCTGACTGAGCTCGGGGCCGAAGAGCCCTCGCCGAAGCTAGAAGACGAGCTATGATCGAATCAATGGCGCAAATCCATAGGAGCGAAACGGATCGCCAGGAGTTGCACGCTCTGGTGGATCACATCCCGGCTGGCGATCTGCCGGCAGCGCGCAAGATCCTTAGGGCGTTAGCAGATCCGGTGTGGCAGTCGATCCTCACCGCCCCGCTCGATGACGAGCCGGAAACCGAGGAAGAACGGGCCGAGGTAGAAGCAGCCCGTGGAGAGACCGGAGCGGGCGCAACGCACGAAGAAGTTTTGCGCGAGTTTGGTGCGTGAGCACATTTGTCTGGACCGAGCGCGCCAAGGAGCAACTTCGCGCGATTGATCGCGAGCAGGCGCTTGAGATCTTGCATGCGCTCACCGATTAAGCCGCGAGCGGCAAAGGCCAAATCAAGAAACTGAAAGGCAGCGGCGACCTGCGTTTGCGAGTCGGCGATTACCGGGTACGGTTCGAGGTAGTCGAAGAAGACACGTATCGGATACTGCGGGTCCGCCATCGCAAAGAAGCTTACCGGAGTTAAACAAGGTGCGCACCCGTCCGCTGCGTCGCAGTGCTCCTTCGCCGGCCGCCTGTGATTTCGCTATTCTGAATCGGCCCATTTCGCGTGCTTAAGTTGGCCCACCTAAGCAGGTCGCCGGGCGCAGCCTGCGGCATAAACGCCCGGCCTATCGCCTTACCCGCCTCATCCAATCCCCCCACGCCAGGCCTAGCCGCGTCGTCAGAATGGAAACCACCGAGGCCCAGGCTAGCTGGCTCCAGAATCCGATACCGCTCACAGACGGCTCAAAGCGGTTCTGGAAAAGATCCGTGTCCGGCGAGGTCAGGTAATCGAAATAGATCGATCCGAAAATCCAATTTCGTGCGCCGGGGGACATCAGGAAATCGGCGAAGGGCCATTCGACGGCGATGAATACGGCCAGAAACGCGGTTCCTGCGATCACCGATTGTACCCAGCGCGTTTGGTTCGCGAGCTTTTGCCATAGCAAATCCAGAACCAGCGCGGGAGCGATCAGCAGCAGCGGGAAGTCGGGTGGAATGAACTGCGTTACCGGATGGTAGACCGGTCCGAGCTTGGGCTGCGCCGGGAAGAGCGGCAGAATCCAAACCATTCCCAACAGGAACACGGTGTAGATTCCCGTAATGATGGTCGCTGCCCAGCGATTGCCGGAAGCTCGCGAAACGCCCGCCAGCACTACCGGGATGGTCAGCGCGATGATCACATAAAACTTTGCGCCGTGCATTACCGTGCGATACGTGTACTCCATGGTGAGAATGGTGAGCAGGACGATGATCATCGCGCCGACGTAGAGGAACAGCCAATCGAGCCTGCGCTTGAGCCGGCCGACTGCGCGATTCATGTAGCCGAGAATCAGGAGCAGCGTTCCGGTTTCGATGGCCAGAATACCCAAGATCAGCACCACGTGCGGTGGACTGACGATCTTGACATCCAGACCGTAGGCGTTGTGCCACCAATCGTCGAAAGGCGCGGAGGTGAGCATCGCAAGGCCGCCCCAGGCGCTCAGGAATGCACCGAGCGGTCCGCGAAAGCCCCACATCTTTACCGATGCGTCCTTCAGATCGTTGTGTCCGAATGTAGTCGCCAGGATCAGGTATGCGCAAGAGAGGCCGGCCAGCACGCCGCACATGTAGATGGCGATGTGCGCGGGGGTCCAGAAATTGTCGCGGCCGATGGAGCGATGCCACGAGATGTCCCAATGCGCGCCGACCATCGCGGAGGTGACGGCCAGAACGGAGCACCAGATGTACCAGGGGACGGTGGTGGAGCGCGATCGGGTCCGGGCTGGCGCGGCGAGAGTGGAACTCATCTCAGTTCTATGGTAGCTAAGGTCCAAAACGCAAGCCGGAGGCTTGCGCTACGCAGAGCGTGCGCTACGCTAATAACATGCTGGTGGCGTTTCTACTGATGGCCGCGGCGCCGGATTGGGTTCCCGCGCGCTGGCAATCGAGCGATCCGAAGAGCTTGGAGTTGATCGCGCAAACTCCGATCAATTGCCTGCTGGTGGAGCGAGGGAACTGGGCTGCGGCGTTCAATAAGCGCGCGGCCGATCGCGGCATCGCGACTTTGGGCGTGGTGCGGCCTGGATCGGACGCTGTGGAACAGGCGCGGCAGGCTGTGAGTATGGGAATGACCGGCGTGGTGCTGGAGGGCGATTTCGATCCGAAGGTGCGAATTGCGTTGGGCGATTCTAAGATTGTCGCGGTCGAGCTGCCCTCGCGTTCCAGGATGCGGCTCGGCGATCAGGCGGCATCGGTGATCGGAACTTACCAGGGTGTGTGGCCGGGTGTGGAGATTGAGGCCGGCGGCGCAGCTAAATCGGCACCGAGCGGAGCGCCCTGGATCGACACCAACACTGGGTTCCTGCGCTTTGTGCGCGCCTACACCACGAAGCCGGTTTGGATCGCGAACACGCCGCCCGAAAAGATGGTGATTCCGGTGCAGCGATATTTGCAGGCGATCGCCGATGCCGAGATCACGGGAGCGCACTGGGTGCTGGCTTTGGATGATGATTTCAACCGGCGGTTACTGGAAGGTGATGCAAAAGCGCTGGCCGATTGGAAGCGCATGAGCGCGGAGTTGAAATTTTATCAGTTGCACAAAGATTGGCGAGCGTTGCGTCCGCATTCCAACCTTGCGCTGGTTGAGGATGTAGGAAGCGGCGCGCTGTTATCGGGCGGCGTACTGGACATGATCGCCGTGAAGCACACGCCGGTCCGGCCGGTACCCAATCCGATGCTGAGCGATCAAACGATGAAGGACGCGAAACTGGCCGTGGATGTGGATCCTTCATCTTTAGATCCGGGGCAGAAAGAAGTGCTCAAGAATTTTACGCGCGGAGGAGGCACGCTGCTGAGCGGTCCGCCGGGTTGGAAATTCCCGATGCCGAAGGATGGCGATATCACGCTCGGCAAGGACGATTTCGCTAAGCTCGACGAGATCTGGAAAGAAGTGAACGGCATGACCGACCATAAAAACATGGGCGCGCGGTTGTTCAACGTTTCCAGCATGCTTTCGAATCTGCTGGAATCACCCGATGGCAAACAACTAATCCTGCACCTCGTCAACTACACCGATTTTCCAATTGAATCGATCACCGCCCATGTTCTCGGAACATTCAAACACGCGCGTCTGCTAGCCCCAGACGGTAGTTCGAAAGAACTACCCGTATACGCAGTTGAGGAAGGCACAGGCGTAGACATCGACAAAGTAAACGTCGTCGCGACGGTAGTTCTCGACTAACCAGAAACCAGAAACGGGATTTTCAATACTTCGGAACGCTCGGGTCCACCTTATCGCTCCAGGCCAGTATGCCGCCCTTCATATTGCGCACTTTGCGGAAGCCGGCCTGCTTCAAAAAATCTACGGCTTTCGCGCTGCGCATGCCGCTTTTGCAGTGGGCGACGATTTCGTCGGCTGAATCCAGCTCGTTTACGCGCTTTGGCAAGTCGCCGAGCGGGATGAGCTTCGCGTAGGGGATGCGGCAGATCTGATATTCGTGCGGCTCGCGCACATCGATCAGAACGAACGGATCGCCGCGATCGATTTTCGCTTTCACTTCCACCGGATCGATATCGCCTGCCACAGCCACCGGCTCGTGCGACTGATTGGGAATGCCGCAGAACTCCTGATAATCGATCAGCTCGCGAATAGTGGGATGATCGCCGCACACCGGGCATTCCGGATTGCGGCGCAACTTCAATTCGCGGAAGCGCATGGCCAGCGCATCGTAGAGGAGCAGCCGTCCAACCAACGGCTCGCCGATTCCGAGAATTAGCTTGACGGTCTCTGTTGCCTGGATCAATCCGATGGTGCCGGGCAGAATTCCGAGGACTCCGCCCTCGGCGCAGCTTGGAACCAGACCAGGGGGTGGCGGCTCCGGGTACAAGCAGCGGTAGCATGGACCGCCTTCATAGGCGAACACCGTAGCCTGGCCTTCGAAGCGGAAGATAGATCCATAGACGTTCGGCTTGCCGAGCAGCACACAGGCATCGTTGACTAAATAGCGCGTCGGAAAATTGTCGGTGCCGTCGACAACGATGTCGTAATCCTTCAGGATTTGCAGCGCGTTTTCGCTCGATAGCGCGACCTCATGCCGATCGATTTCAACATAAGGGTTGATGTCGAGCATGGTGTCGGCCGCGGAGTCCAGTTTCTTGCGGCCAACGTCTTTGGTGCCGTGGATCACCTGGCGTTGCAAGTTCGTAAAATCCACCACGTCGAAATCCACCAGGCCGATTCTTCCGACGCCCGCGGCCGCAAGATACATGCCGAGCGGAGCGCCCAGGCCGCCGGTTCCGATCAAGGCCACTTTCGCACTCTTCAGCTTCAACTGGCCGTCCATGCCGACTTCGGGCATGATGAGATGGCGGCTGTAGCGCAGGATCTCTTCTTTTGAGAGCGTCACGGGTGGCGCGGCAATTCCCGCCGAGCCGCCGGCGATGCTCGGAACAATGGAAACGGTATCGCTGTCCTTGAGCGCTGTCTTTTCTTTATCCAGATAGCGGATATCGTCGTCGTTGACGTAGACGTTCACGAAGCTACGCAGCTTGCCTTCATCGGTGTAGAGGTGGCGGCGCAGTTCCGCATATTGGCTGGTCAGCGAATGCAGTACATCGCCGACCGTGGCGCCTGCCAGTTCCACGGAATCCTGCTTGCCCGCGTATTGGCGGAGCGGAGTGGGAATCAGAATCTTAGCCATAGATCAATTCTTCCTTGGGAGCTTCCTTCTGGTCAAAGTCAGGCCGGTAGCTCGCGGCATGATCGAAGCGCCCGTTCTTTATCGATAGTACGACGTAGGAGAACCAGGAGCACGAGTTCTCGAGATCGCGTTTGGAGAAATAGGCATCGCAATTGGGGTGCGAGTGAAAGACGCCCAAAACTTCGAGGCCTTCTTTTCGAGCTTCCACGTCCACGCGGTGCAGGTCGAGCGGGTCCATCACAAAGAAATCCTCTTGCGGCCCGGTGTAGACGTTCGCGAGTGGAACCGCCTGGCGCACCACGCCGTCTGAGCCCAGCATCACGCCGCAGCATTCTTTAGGGAACGTTTTTTCGGCATGCGAAACCATGGTATCCCATGCCGGTTGCTCAACTCGGATCATTCCAGAACGGCTCGCTCAGATACTTGTAGGCCCCGTCGCACAGGATAGTGACGATGACGCCGCGCTCGCCGGCTTCCACCAGTTTTTCGCCCAGTGCGCGAGCGGCCACCAGATTCGCACCCGAAGAAATTCCCACCAGCAGCGCTTCTTCACGAGCAATGCGGCGGCACATGGCGTAAGCATCTTCGGTTTCGATCCAGACGTTGTCGTCGGCAACAGTCGGGTCGTAAATGCCGGGGACGATTGCGCTCGGCATGTGCTTCAATCCTTCCAGTCCGTGGAAACCGGAGGAGGGCTGCGCCGAGATGCATTTCACATACGGCAGTTCTTCGTGAAACCGGCGCGAGCAGCCCATGAATGTTCCGCTGGTCCCCATGCAGGCGACGAAGTGGGTGATTCGGCCGTCGGTTTGCGCCAGAATCTCGAGCGCGGTTCCATTGTAGTGGGCTTTCCAGTTGGCGGGGTTGTTGTATTGATCGGGATAAAAATAGCGGTCGGGGTCAGCGTTGTAGATCTCGCGGACGGCGCGAATGGCGCCGTCCGAGCCCTCGCCCGGATCGGTGAGGACCATTTCCGCGCCATAAGCCTTCAATACATGCTTGCGTTCCATGGACGCATTTTTCGGCAGGCACAGCTTCACCTTGTATCCTTTATATGCGCCGATCATGGCGTAGGCGATGCCGGTGTTGCCGCTGGTGGAATCCAGAATGATTTTGTCGCGCGTCAGCTTGCCGGTCCGCTCGCCATCCAGGATCATATTGAGCGCGGCGCGGTCCTTTACAGAGCCGCCGGGGTTAAAAAACTCGGCCTTTCCGTAGATTTCGATACCCGGCAGATCGCGCGTGATTCGGTCCATGCGGATGAGCGGCGTATTGCCTATCATGCTCAGAAGATTGGTCCAGGTTAGCCGGGAGACCGGGGGCGCGCTGGTGGTGGCGACGGACATATCAGCCTATTTTATGGTATCACCTATTTGTCGGTAGACAATGGGGAGTTGGCTCAACTAGTGGTTGGATGCGCGTAGGTTGGGATTCGACTCAGACGGGAGCCAGGGGGCAGGCGGCAGGAGGCGGGCGGCAGGAAAGAAGGACCTGGATTCTGCTTTCAAGAGAAAATTGATCCCTGTTCGCCACTAGTTGGGAAGATCCATTTCAGGATCACCCTAAAATGTCAAAACAACTTCGCGCATTTTTCCCGTTTGCATTGGTCCTGTCGGGTGGGCTGGCCTTTGCGCAGTCCACCACTCCAGCCTTGCCAAATATGGGGCAGGACCTTACGCCGCTAGGCACGTTCGTGCCGTTGAACCCCGGTCTCACCGATCATCCTGAATGGACGTCCACCCACGCGGTTTCGAGCGTAGTCAGTCCGCTTGGCGACACTTTGCTGGTTCTGACGAGCGGGTTCAATCGCGTCTACAATAACCCACTCACCAGGCTTCCGCTGCTGGCGGCATGGTCTTTCGCGGATTCGCCCGAGCATGTTTTCGTCTACGACCTTACCAGCACCACGCCGTCCCTAAAGCAAGTAATCCCGATCACGAATACGGTCCACTCGGGCGCCAACGTTGTAGTGTTGCCGGGAAGTACCTACAGCGGGATTGTCTTCGATCCAACCGGCTTGGCTTTTTACGTGCCCGGCGGACCCGATGACGTGGTCCACATCTTTGCTTTGAGCGCCAGCGCTGGAACTTGGGTGGAGGCTCCAAATTCGGCGCTTAACCTCGGCCACGGCCCACTAGGGGGACTTGGTCTTAACGCAACTAGCGGTGGATTAGAACCTATAAACGAACAAGTGGCTGTGACGCCTTGCGCCGCCGGCGTGGCAATTTCGTCTGACGGCAGGACGCTGGTGGTGGCGAATTTCGCCAACGACTCGATCACTATCTTCAACAAAGGCTACGGCGCAGGCTTCACCAGCTGGTCCGCGGTGAAGGAGCTCGATCTTCGCCCCGGCAAAAGCAATCCCGCGCAGGTGGGTGTGCCGGGAGGCGAGTATCCGTATTGGGTGGTTATCAAAGGCACCGGAGCGAGCGCGACCGGGTACGTATCCAGCATTCGCGACCGCGAAATCGATGTGGTGAGTCTGGGCCGTGTGCCGGCGGTGACAGCGCGCATCCCGGTGAAAGGCCAGCCCAACAAGATGACGTTGAACAGGGCGCAGACGTTCCTGTATGTCGCCGAAGACCAGTCGGATATCGTTGACGTAATCGACACCACGAAAAACGCCGTGGTTGAAAGCATTCCGGTAATCGCGTCAATGCTGCCTTCCGCGCTGGCGTCGAATCATTATAAAGGCGCGAACCCCAACAGCGTGATTCTTTCGCCGGATGAGACGCAACTCTACGTGACGAATGGCAATCTGAATTGCGTCGCGGTGATCGCGCTAGGTGGAACAAATACCAACGACCATGTGGTCGGTCTTATTCCCACCGGTTGGTATCCGAACTCGGTGAGCTTCAACTGGTACCCGAACCCTACCCAGCCCTACACTAGCACTGACTCGGTGAACATGTATGTCATCAATGGGAAAGGGCCGACGGGCGCGAATCCACTCTGGTGCTACGGCGGTTACGGACCGGGGCCGCCGGCGAAAAACTGCATGACAGCGAATGAGTATAATCCCCAGTTGACCAAAGCCGGCTTGCAAAGTTTCCCGCTCCCCGCGACGGCGCAACTCGCGACTTTGACAACTCAGGTGACCACCAACGATCGGCTCACCTTCACCGAGAGCACGAGCGACGCCGCAGTGATGGCGGCCGTGCGGCAGGGCGTCCAGCACGTGATCTTCATCCTCAAGGAAAACCGAACTTTCGACCAGATTCTAGGCGACCTGAAAAACGGCAGCGATGGCGACTCTTCATTGACTGAATTTGGCGAGACGATCACGCCCAACGAGCATAACCTGGCGCGAGACTTCGTCACGTTAGACCGCTACCTGTGCACCGCAGAAGTCAGCGTGGACGGGTGGCTGTGGTCGACTTCGGCGCAAGCTCCCGACATGATTCAAAAGGAATGGCCGGTGGTTTACGGGTACCGCGGCCTCAGCGTAGAGTCGGAAGGCTTGAATCGCAGCGTAAACGTCGGCATTCCGACTGTCGCCGGGCGCCAGAGAGCCAATCCTCTGACCCCGGCCGATCCGGATCTGTTACCGGGCCAGACCAATGTGGCTGCGCCAGATGGGCCGAACAATCAGATAAATGCCGGCTATTTGTGGGACAACGCCCTGCGGGCGGGCCTCACGGTTCGCAACTATGGTTTCTTCCTGGATGGGACGCGCTATGGCACCGCCACCAATCTCATTCCGCTGGCGCGCAATGCGTACGCAACCGGGACAGTGGTAGCTTATCCAACCAATGTTGCCCTGACCCCATATACCGATCCGTACTTCCGCGGATTCGACAACGCGCTTCCGGATTTCTATCGTTACGCGGAATGGGAGCGAGAGTTCAACTCTAATTACTCCAGCGGCGGCCTGCCGGCGCTGAGCCTGGTTCGCTTCATGCACGATCACACCGGCAACTGGGTTGCCGGAGCTGGAGGCTCTCCGCCGGCCGCGATTGACGGCGTGAATACTCCGGAACTGATGGTAGCCGATAACGACTACGCGGTCGGCATGCTGGTTCAAAAGATCGCAAACAGCATTTACGCGAACAACACTTTGATCTTCGTGGTGGAAGACGACGCGCAGGATGGCGGCGACCACTATGATTCGCACCGCGCCACCGCTTACGTCGCGGGCGCATTCGTGAAGCAAGGCGTGGTGATCTCGACGCCTTACAACACCATCAACTTCGTGCGCACGATGGAAGAGGTTCTGGGCCTTCCGCCCATGAACCTGAACGACGCGCTGGCGGCGCCCATGGCCGACATCTTCAACATGAAGCCGAGCCCCTGGGGTTTTACGGCCGCTCCCTCGGCGTATCTCTACAACACGCAATTGCTGCTGCCTCCCAAACCCACAGGCATGAAGGTGCCCAAGCCGACTCACAACGCGAAATACTGGGCGCGGGTCACCAAAGGCATGGACTTCGCGGACGCGGATCTGGTGGATCCCGCGGAGTTCAACCGCATTCTCTGGAAGGGGCTGATGGGCAACAAGCCTTACCCCGCAAACCTGTCAGGACCGGACGAGCGAAAGGACCGGAAATAGCTTCCCGGCCACCGGCAAGCTGTACGCTAGAGCTAATGCGTTTATTTGCCAACTTCCTCTTCGCGGCGTTGGCCGTGCAACTATTGTTGACCGCACAGAATGTGGTTTTAACCGGCGCTCTTAGCGGGCGAGCCACGGACGAAAGTGGCGCGGTACTCGCGGGAGCGTCGGTTATCGTGCGGAACCTCGCGACCGGCGTGAAGCAATCCGCCGAAACAAACTTCACAGGACTTTACCGTTTTCCCGCCCTCACGCCAGGCTCCTATTCCATCAGCGCAAGTATCAAAGGTTTTCGCGATGTTCAGGGCCTGGTTCAAGTGCAGGTCGGAAACACTACCTTGCAGGACATCACACTGCTTGTGGGAGCCGGCAACGACACCGTTAAGGTTAGCGCGACGGCGCCGCTGCTACGGCCAGCCGAATCGTCCCTCAGCACCGTGATGGACCGGTCGCTCATCGAGGCGCTGCCGCTCAACGGGCGCCGTTACACCGACTTTACGCTGCTAACACCGAATACCAACCCTGACGGCGACACCGGCCTGGTGAGCATCGCCGGACAACAAGGCGGAGAGGACTCGGGATACGCCAATGGAAACGGCTCCAATGTCTTCACCGTGGACGGCACCAATGCGACCAGCAACTACTTCGCCGACATTCTGGGCCGTTATCGCATCCCATACCTGTATGGCGAGAACGCAATCCAGGAGTTTCAAGTCGCCGTCAGCCCGTACTCGGCGATCTATGGCGGCGGATCGAGTTTTATTAACGCAGTGACCCAGTCGGGGAGCGCCGTGGTCCATGGCAGTGCATTTTATTACAACCGGAACTCCGCGACGGCAGCCAATGACGCTCTCTCCAAAGCTAGCGGCTTCCCGAAGCCACAAGACGCTTTGCAACAATTCGGCGCAGGGCTGGGCGGTCCCCTCTGGCGGAATCGTTTATGGTTCTTCGTCGATTATGAGCAGCAGATGGAGAACGATCCGATTTCCGTCATCAACCCGGCATTCACTGCAGTACAGGCGAACTTGAGTTCTTATTTTGGGATTCCGTCCGGCACGAAACTACCTGCGCCCAACGCGCCCTACCCAATACCTGGCTACGACAGCGCGCCGGACGCGACTAATCCGGTGTACCTCCAGCAAGTGTCGAATACTTTGAACGCGCTGACCTCCAATCTTGGAATCCAGCCAAGAAAGAAAAACGATCTGGTGGTTACCTCCCGGCTGGACTACCAGGCCAGTTCCAGGGATAGCCTGTTCTTGAGCTTCAATGTGAACCGGTTCAACTCGCCCGGAGGCGTTATCACCGTCAGCCCGGTAGCTGTCTATGGGAGGCAAACGCTGGCTAACGACTATGTGCACGACTTCCAAGCCAGCCTGGGATGGACGCACACGTTCTCCTCAAAACTGCTGAACGAATTCCACGCGGGCGCCTCCGACGACAACCAGATCGCGACACCCACCGGCCGCGCTCCCAACATCCCCACGCTGATACTGGATAGCCCGGCCTCTTTCACTCTAGGCAATGCCCCATTTTCTGTGGGACGGGTCTTTGAGAGGCAGTATTCCGTGTCTGACCGAGTCGACTACGTGATTGGCAGGCACACGTTGCAGTTCGGTGTCGATTTCAGCCGTGCATGGGATGCGGACAACAATTTTGGCGGCGCGGACCCGAATGCCGACGTGCAGTTCGGGTCGTTCCTCGGCAGTTATGAATTTTCGAATCTGGAAAGTTTTGCGCTCGGTGAATACAACCTTTTCAGTCAGGCTTCGGGAAACCCGACCTTTTCTTTTGGCGTGCCTTACTACGGATTTTACGTGCAGGATTCGTTCCGGGCTTTGCCGCACTTGACGCTGGAAATCGGATTGCGCGAGGATTTCCAGATTTACCCGCAGCCCAAGGAAAATCCGGCGTTCCCGCTCACCGGACATTATCCGAACCAGTTTCTACGTTTGGCGCCGCGCTTCGGATTTGCCTGGCAACCTCGAGCTAAGACCGTAGTGCGCGGAGGAATCGGGCAGTTCTATGACAACATGAACGGCCTGAACTATCGCAACGCGGTGGTCTCGAACGGACTGGCGTCACAGCAGTCTTCGGTGAGTTCCAGTTACAACCCGGCTCTGCCGCCGGACCAACAGGCACCCACGTTTCCGAGTATCATCCCCGGTAGTTCCCCCCTGTTCCAGGCTTCTCCGGACATATCGCTGGTTTCTCCGCAGTTTCGGGCGCCCTATGTATGGCAGGCTAGTTTGCAGATTGAGCGAGAGATTTCCGAGAACACTAGCGTAAGTGCCGGCATTATGTGGAATCACGCAATGCATCTCGTTTCCGGCAGCGCTTATGATTTGAACCTCAATCCGTTGCAAGGCACGACCACGTATGTGGTGTGTCCTGCGGGAACAACCACCGCGCCCTGCAGCGGGAAGACGGTCACGCTGCCGAACATGGACAATGGTCTGCTAACCGAAGGGCGCATCAACCCCAACCTCGGCGAGATAAACGAATTGATCAGCCCTGGGCAAAGCACTTACAAGTCCCTCTTTGTGCAATTGCAGCACCGCATGTCGAAGGGTCTTTCCATGCAATTCTCCTACACGCTCGCCAAGAGCACCATGCGGGATGGGATGGACTTCAACAATCAGTTCGACTTCAGCAATACCAGCGGTCCCTCGCTGTTAGACCAGCGGCATCGAATCAGCTTTGCCGGCGTCTACCGGCCAGGCCTCGAAAGGCTGACTAGTTCGCGGGCCGGCCGCGCGTTACTCTCGGGCTGGAGGCTGAGCAGTGTCATGGAGTTCTCTTCAGGCCGTCCGTACGCGGGCTTGTTGAGTCCCGCATGCACCAGCGCGACCCTTTCTTTCAGCAATTGCGGCCTCACCGGCAATGACAATTTGAACGACACTGCCTTCAATGAAGACACCGCGAACACCGCCGCCGGCATCAATGGCGCCGGACCCACGCCGGGAATTGGGCTGAACTCTTTCTACGGCCCGTGGCTGGAGAGGATCGATGTTGCGCTGGCCCGCAGTTTTTCCATCCGGGAAGGCAAGGAATTGCAACTCCAAGCGCAAGTGTTCAATCTCTTCAACCACGCCAATTACTTTGTGCAGAACGGCGACGGGATCAACCAGTTGCAATATAATCCGATCGGAACCAACTGCGGAGACGGAGTATCGTTGAATCAGACCTGTTATCTGGTGCCCAACTCTGGGACGGGCAATTTCGGAGCCTGGCAGGAGATCAGTCCAAACGGCCTTCCCCGCGTGTTCCAGTTTTCGGCGCGATTCACATTCTAAGGAAAACATCGGTTTTGGTGGGGCAGGCGCTTTCGCCCAATGCCACTTAGTTTTTGTGACATCCATTGTGGCGCACGCACTCCTGCGTGCCGCGTCGGCACTCGTGCCGACGCCTGGATTGCCCGTTGGCGGGGGCTACGGCGAAACATCGGGCGGTTCTTCAAACAACATAAGTCCTTTAAAATGTTCGCGGCATTGGGCGCTTTCGCCTGCCAACCGATTTTTTCATGACGCATCGTCACCATCTGGCGGGCAGAGGGGCTACCGGCCGAGTCCCTGTAGTCTGCGCCAAGAGGAACGCGCGGCCGTACGGAAGTTCGCGCACGGTATGGGTGTGCCGGATCGATTCATCGCGCTCCAGCAGTTGTAATTCTGGAAGCGTCACATAGTAATCCGATGCAGGGCGCGCTTTCACCAAACGAACGAGAGCATCATCGGACGGCCCAAGGATTGCCGTTCCGATAGGCTCGGTGGAGTCCAGGCCCCAGTCCCGCAGCCGCGATGCATAGGTGGGCTCCAATTGAGGGAGCCGCTCAAACTCATCCTCCGTCAGCATGATTCCCAGGTGCACATAGTGAGGAATGAACTTGGGCAGCACGTCATCCTGAACGCGGAAGTAATAGCGGATGCGCGGCAGGCGAAGAGTGGACGCGTAGAAATAGTCGTCGCTGTCGGCAAGTATCAGTTCGTTGGTGCGTCCCAGGTCGTAATAGGACCGCAGTCCGGCGACTGCGGTGAGCGGTTGCGCGGCGCCAAACGAAAGCCCCCAGATTTTTCCAGGCTCGCTCGATTTCAATACGAAGATTGCGCAGAGCGCGAGCAGTCCCCATTTTGCGCGCTGGGCGGAGAAGATGGGATTGTAGGCGGCGACAATCAAACAGCCCGGCGGTATCAGCAATATCGCGTAGGGCAGATTCTGAAATCGGAACAGGAGAAGTGCCCCGGTCGCCAATGCGAACCAGGCGGTGAGCAACGCGGGCAGGACTTGATTGCGCGCGCGCAAGGCGGAAATCAAGAATGGCAGAGCTGTCACGAGAAGAATTGCAAGTGCAGGATCGCTCAGCGCCAGCCGCTTGAAATAGAAAGCAACCTGGCTTTCGGCTGAGGCAGCAGGAGGCTGAATTCCGAAGCCGAGGAGTTGCACTTGCACATAATCTGCCCAGAACCATTGCCGGTGGGCCATGAGTTGGTAGATGTGCCAGGGAGCAATCAGCGCCGCGGCGATTAGAGCAACCAGCGCCATGCGTGCGAGTGACGGTCGCTTATCCGGGCGGACCAACGCGCAATACAAGACCAGAATGAACAAAGGAAGAAGGCCAGCCACGCTTTTCGTCATGACACCGGCAGCTACCGAAGCACCGAAGCCCCATAGCGAGCGTGTGCGGACAAGCGTCGGGTCCGAGTACAAAAACGCCATGGCGCCCGAAATGGACGCAACCACCAGCATGTCGGTGTAACAGAGGCGCGCGAAGATATGCATCAAGGGGTTGGACAGGAACAGGACGACGGCGGCACACGCAATCAGAATTCGCCGCTCGCGGCGCGTCCACCAGAAGAGGATTATCGCAACGCACACGGCAGCAGCCAGCGCGGGCAGGCGCAACGTCCATAGGGATTGGCCGAATATCTTTAGGGAAAATCCCGCCAGCCATAACAGCAGCGGCGGTTTGAAAAGCAGATAGCGTCCCAGAACTTTGGGCGTCAGCCAACCGCCGGCATGGGCCAAGCCAAGCGCGCTATTGGCGTAGGTGCATTCGTCCTGCGCGCGGAGCTTCGAAAACGGGTCCGAATACGCGGTCCCGACGCTGGCGCGTTCGATTCCATAACCAAGTATCCCGGACGCGACAGCGGCTACAACCAGCAGTTGGAGGAATTGGCGGCGCACAGGTCCACGATATCCTAAAGACGATATCCTGAATATATATGCGCAAGATTGTTGCCGGGTTTGTATTGTCGCTGGCCGCGCTGGGCGCCTGGGGGGCCGAGATGCGAAGCCGGGGAGTGTCCACTGCCCCGATCCTGATTGATGTTTATAGCGACTTCCAGTGTCCGGCCTGCAAAGTTCTGCACGAGAACACGCTGGGTCAACTGGCCTATGATTATGCCGACAAAGGCAAGGTTTATCTGGTGCATCACGAGTTCCCGTTGCCCATGCATACGCACGCGATGGAGGCCGCCTGCTATGCTTGCGCGGCCAGCCGGGTGGGCAAGTATCAACAGGTTTCCGACGTATTGTTTCATAGCCAAGAGATCTGGGCCGCCAATGGAAAAGTGGACGAAACGGTGTGCAGCATTCTAACGCCGGCCGAGGCGAAGAAGGTGCGGGCGCTGGTGAAAGATCCAGCCATCGCCGCCGAGGTGCAGAAGGATATTCAAGCTGGGAAGACCGCCCAGATTAATCAAACACCCACCATGATTTTGACTTATCGCGGGAAACAGTACCGGATTCCCGGAGGGAACTACGACATCCTGCGGCGCTTCATCGATCAACTATTGGCGAATTGACGTGCGACACTTTCTCGTCGTTCTACGTGTGGCGCTGGCGATAGTTTTTATCTATGCCGCCTACATGAAGCTGCGCGAGCCGTGGCTGCTGTTTGCGATGTCGATCGATGCCTATCAAATACTGCCGGAGTGGGCGGCGTTGACGCTGGGCCGGATTCTACCGTGGCTGGAGCTCGCGCTGGGGCTGCTATTGGCGACGGGTTTTGGCCTGCGCTATTCAGCGGCGAGCGCCAGTATTATGTTGGCCGGGTTTTTCGCGGTGATGGTGCGCGCGTACGTCATGGGGATGAAGATCGACTGCGCGTGTTTCGGCCTGGGCGATGTAATCGGTCCACGAACGCTGGTGCGCGATGGGGTCTTGCTGGTGCTGTCGGTGGGGCTAACGGTTCTGGCGCTGCGGAAAGGCCGGGGTTTTGAAGCCTCACAGGTCTAGCTGTCTACGGATGGCCTGTCCCACTGCCTGCATGTCCATTTCGGTGAGTACGTCCATGCGTGACCTGAGCCGTTGTTTGCTCACCGTGGAGATTTGATCCGCCATCGCTTTCCGAGCTGCGCCAACAAGATGAATGGGCGCCTCGCAGGGAAAGACTCTGGCCACGTTGCGCGTGATTGGAACCACTTGTACCCGATTCAAATTCCGATTCGAGGCATCGTTGCTCACGATTACCGCAGGGCGTGTCTTCTGAATCTCGCCCCCAATGGAAGGATTGAAATCAACCCACCAGACCTCACCGCGCAGCATCTTCGGGTCCCGCGACATCTCCCACCAAGGCTTCTGACCACTCCAGCGCTTCTCGCTCACGGGCTTCGTCGGCGGCCATTTCCTGATAGGCTGCGTTCAAGTCGGCCGGTACGACGTGAGGGCGTGCCAACTGGTCAAGAAAGCTGCTAATGTGGCGCCGTCCAACAACACGATACAGGCCTTGATAAACGTCCTCGCTGACCGTAATCGTCAGTTTCCTTTGCATATTCCTAATACGTATTATACACGTATTCACTTGTCGAACACAAAAAATCCGGGCGACCTGCCCGGCCTTTCACACGGAGGAGGAGCGGCTTTACCGGGCAGCCAATAAAGCCCTCAGATGCCGCGCACGTTCCGGGGAGCGAAGCTGGCGTAACGCCTTGGCTTCGATCTGCCGGATGCGCTCACGGGTGACGTCGAATTCCTGACCGATCTCTTCGAGAGTATGCTCGCGCTCGCAGCCGATGCCGAAGCGCAGGCGGATCACTTTTTCTTCCTTCGGAGAGCCTTCGACGAAGCGGGTCCCGTGCGATTGCCGTCCTTGAGGTAAGCTGAAACGTCTGGGACTGTTGGGGCATTCACGAAGCCCAGCCCTGACAATTTTGACAATCACCATGAAGCCCCGATTCAAAACGTCGGCTTAAGGACGAACAATGAAACTCCTAAATGACGAAATTCTCGTTAGCTATGTCGATCGATCCGACCCATTACTGGTAAAAGGCCTCACTCGACCACCGGATTGGTTTGCCAAGGACTCACCAATCCAGCCGTCGTCAATTGATTTGCACATCGGCTCGATCTACCTGCCGGGTGCGAAGCTGAGTGAAAAAGGATCGGAGATCACGCCGTTGGGCGCCCACACCTTACTGCCGGGCCAGACGGCGGTCGTCGTCACACTTGAAACGCTGTGTCTACCAAATAACGTAGCCGCGGTCGGATTTCCGCCCTCACATGTCTCGGTAAAGGGCCTTCTAATGACGAACCCCGGCCATGTCGACCCTGGTTACAGTGGGCTGATGCGCTTCACTGTGATCAACATGGGCAGAGAGAACTTCGATCTTCTAAGAGGGTTTACGATAGTCACTCTGCTGTTCTTCGAGATGTCGTCCCCAGCGAAGCGCGACTACGGCGTGCGCAACGCGGGAGCGACCTTTGGACCGCCTAGATCAACAAGCTGTCCTCGGACTTCCTGGACTTCACAGATAGGGCAACGCGAATTGCTAAAGACCAAGCCCAGAGCCTTGACATCAGGCGCAACGTGATAATCGGGTTGATTTCTCTGGCGCTACTCACGGCCACATACTTCGCTCCCTTGTTGACTGGCCTAGGTGACCTCAAGGAGAGGGTCGCACGACTCGAGGGATCAAAGGGCCTTGAGCAAAGAGTTACAGCGCTGGAAAATCATCTTCAGAGTCAGTCGGCCGGTACTGGAGTCGCTGGCGGCTCCAGCTCTGGCGCGCCCGTACCATCGCCGAAGCCGCAAAGCGGTGAGCCGAAGAAATGAAATCATGAACCTCATTCAGTTTCAGTTGATGTACGCGCTCTCCGAGATCGCATGGTTTGCTCTCGCCAAGTCGATGATTCTTTCAAGTACCCTGTAACGCCGCACGGCCCCCTCGACGAGCGTTATCTGGTAACCGCCGGCAAGGCGAGTTCTAACGATGTCAAGTATCCGCTCATCCATTTGCCTCAACGAGCCGAACTCTTCGTGCGCAAGTCGTGTATAGTGACCTACCCTGCCCCAGTACCGCACCAGTCCATATTGTGAGAACAAAGTCGGCTGAGCCGCCACGACAAATTGCCTCCTGACTTTTTCGCGCGGGTCGAAAAACTCCAAGCGAATGTAAAGCTTGTCGAACCAGTCCGTCCTGACTGCCAAGCCGACAAATTCCTGCGTGCCCGGTAAGGTTGTGGAGAAATCAATCGAGTCAATGTCAAACCAGCGTACGTCCGAGCTGATCGGAGGCTCGTTTCCCGGCACGAGTTCGCATTCGTAAGCCGCCAGGGTGACTTGCTGAACGAGGTGGTCATATTCCCAAACGTTGGTGTGGAGGTACGGAAGGAGTCGCATCGGCCTAATCTCCATTCCAATCTCCTCACGGATCTCTCGGACCAGGGCCTCATCGGGAGTTTCTCCGAATTCGATCTTACCTCCAGGAAGCTCCCACTTTCCGTCCAATCCTGCCACGCCTGGCGCATGTCGCATTGACAGGAGCACTTGCTGCCCTCCTTCACGCCTGATGCAAGCGCAAACGACGGTAACGAGTTTACGAGTCTTTTCAGTGCTCATCTTACTGGGTCGGTCCCGTGCTGACTCGCTGAACCATCTCCGAACCATCTGGGAGTTTGGCGATCCTGAAATCGAAAAATACAGCTGGTGCTTCTCTTGTGACCAGCCGGAACAATTCCAATGCCAGATCGCGCATCTCCCGATCACCCGGTATCCCGCCCCGAACCGTGAAAAAATGCCTCAGCGCTCGTGCATTGGCAGTCATGAAGAGGGTGGTTTCCGTACAGCCCGGTAGAACACTTCGTGCGGCGGATCGAATGGCCCGTCGGGACTCTCTCGGATTCAGCTGACTACTTTCACCGTGTTCTGGCTTTTGATCGAGCAGTTGAAGAATCTCGCTATACGCTTCCTTCGCGGTGCTGACTGCCCGTTCCCATACGGCCTCCGCCCGGGGATTCCCCTCGATCTCAGCTGGCATCGCAAATTCCGCGTCGGACTCGTCATGGTATTGCTGTGAGAGCTGGCTGAAGGCAAAGCCAACGCGGTGCCGAACAATTTGATGGCTCAGAGCGCGGCTTATACCGGTTATGACAAAGCTCCAGTTTACATGTTCCAATACGCTTTCGTGCCCCATGTCAACTAGATTTCGAATGTACTCAACGTTACTGCGTTCGGACTGGTTCACACCGAAAGACATATAGCAAACGCGGCCCGCCGCCTCTATCAGTTCCTCAGCTTGCCCGGCGCCAGCGCTTCGCCGCCAGTCCATTCGAGAGGCGGCTAAGAAGCCGAGGAACTCCTCTATGTCAAATTGGGGTCGACCAACGATATGGACTCTTATGGGCGTCCTCAAGGCCATACATGTTCCTATTCTTCGCTCACTTGGATGCGCCATAAAGACCTTTCTTGTAGCTGGTACGTAGTTAACATTCGGTCTCTGCTTTCCTGGCAGCCAACGCCGCTTGCATGTCTTCAACCGGTCGGTCTGGCGGGACAAAGATGATCGGGCAAGTGCAACTCGGCTGACGACATTTCCAACACTTGAATCCTTGCAGCTCGTCGGACCCGTATCGGTTCCAAATGATCTGCGAGAGCAATACGCGGTGAGCCCCAATTGAACCGTTCCGCCCGGAGCCCAACTTTTCAACCACCGCAAAGAGCCACGACGACACGTCCGATAACTCCCCTTCAAGCCAGACTTGCCTTATTGGAATTTCTGCAGGAAACGTTTCGTCGTTGTAGGTGTACATACGAGCCAGCGCGTCGGACGCCTCTCCCATCTCCTCCAGCAGGCGGAGGACGATTTCGGAAAGCCCTAGGCGCGGAAGATTAGCCGCGAAGATCGCACCGAACATCTGCTGCCACTCGTCAACGCCTGTTGGCTTACGAGCTTCAATTGTTTGGCTGAAGGCCCTCAATGCAAGGGCATGGGGCCCCTTTTCATTCTTACTTCGCCTTGTTGCGTCGTTCGGAAGGCAATCACACGGATCGCTGAATCCTAGCTGGCCTTCTCGTTGCTTTTCGCCGGCAGTTCGGCGCAAATAGCAAAACGGACACATCCCGGGAAACCTCTGCCAAAGCATATCCGAGAAGGGGCGGCCGATGCGGATGACCCTTTCCTTGGGTGACTCGTCGGGAGGTTTTGGAATGCCGATTTGTCCCTGCAGCTTTCTGATCATAGTAAACAGCCACATCGAGAAATCAGAAATCTGTACGTAGAGTTCCCGCGTGTCTCGTTTTCGTACCTCTTCTGCTATTCCCGCTGCGTGGTGGTTTGCGTGCATCCAGACATCCCAAATGGAACGTCTTTCGTCTTTAGAACTGTAGATCCCGTTGACGCCCTCCACGAGATCGTCCAGTTGCAATTTCCCAATAGTCTTGCTGGTCACCGTCATTTTGGTGCTGAGGGACTGAGTAGATGTTATCGGCTAGTAGGCTGACACTTCTAGGTGATTCTGATTTATCCTCAGGAAGCCGAGTACGTTTGAGCGATTTTTCTTTGCTCCTTATGGCTCAATGACTTCCGGCCCCCTTCCTGTGGAGATTCTGTGCAAGGCCCCTGAACGCCATGTTGAAAACACCATTTGGAAAAAACATTTTAGCATGGCATTGTCTTTGCAAATTGGTTGGGTTAGCGAATCCCACAAGATCTCATGCCA
>Ga0182024_10006004_pt1 | contig 26906 bp, 24 predicted proteins | sample P32metaG_FD_120480 | JGI IMG/M metagenome (GOLD analysis project Ga0182024, IMG submission 120480) | Permafrost microbial communities from Stordalen Mire, Sweden - P3-2 metaG (Illumina Assembly) | ecosystem: Environmental > Terrestrial > Soil > Wetlands > Permafrost | place: Sweden: Stordalen...
CGAAGACCCTACATACTGCGTGTAATGGTCCAGCATCTGCGCCACTCGCGCGTCAGGAATAAACTCGCGAATCGTGCCGCCCACCGTCTGCCCCAACCGCATCCGCATCACGTCCTTGAGCACCGCAATCGAGAACGCACCCTTCAGATCCAGCGTGTCCATCATCGTGCCGACCGGCCGCCAGAAGAAGAACTTGTTGCTGATCGTATGCAGCTGCTCGCTGAGCTGCTGGAACTTCAGAAACCCCTCGCCCATCCCCGGCTTCAGCTTGTCCAGCGACCCGGCCATCGCCTGCAGACTGTCTTCGAGATCCAGCACCAGCCCATCGTCAAAGAAGCAGCGCCACTGCGGGTCCAGCCGCACCATGTCGAGATAGTCTTCGAGCTCACGACCGGCTTCAGAGAAGATGCGCCGCAGCACCGACGGCCGAATCAGGATCGTCGGCCCCATATCGAAACGAAATCCCTCTTCATCGAGAACCGCCGCCTTGCCTCCCAACCATGGATTCTTCTCGAAGACCTCCACCTGGTAGCCGCGAGCAGCCAGCGTAGCCGCAGCAGCCAGCCCGCCAAGTCCCGATCCAATGACTGCAACACGCATCCTGCCATCCCTCTTGCCTGTCTTGCCTACTTAAGTTTTCTTCCAGCCCGAATCAATCGAACCAGCCCGCCCCACCGCTTGCCGAGCCCGCCGTGCAACATCTCCGCCAGCCCCGCAAACAACTCGACGTGACCGTCTCCCGTAGGTTCATACGCCCGCCGCGAATACGCGCGTTGCGTCTGGATCGTTCGCTGAGTAGTCATCGCCAGCAATCCCTCCGCGCCCCGCGTCACGCCAAAGCCGCTGCGCCCTCGCCCGCCAAAAGCGATCCTCGGATCAGCAGTCGGAATGACGATATCGTTGATCAACACATTGCCCACCCGCAGTCGGCTGGCCAGCCGCCGCGCTTCCTCTTCACGCCCAAAGATCGACGCCGTCAGCGCATACGGGCAAGCCGCATTCGCCGCCAGAGCCTCATCCAGATCAGCCGCACGCATCACGCTCAAAATCGGAGCAAAGATCTCCGTCTGCATAGCCAGCAAATCCGGAGTCGCTCCAGAGATCAGCGTCACCGACGCCTCATTGCCTTCATCCGTTCCATCAAGCACAATCTCCGCACCCCGATCGCGAGCATCCGCAATCAGGCTCCGCAGCAGCCCGGCCACCTCCTTCGTAAGCGCGACCGGAGGAATCTTCCGCAGCTCCGCCGCCAGACGGCCTTCGAACTCAGCCGCAGCAGCCTCAGCCATCCCAACAACAATCACCCTCCGCGGAGCCATGCAGGTAAACGACCCGTTAAAGCGCAGGCCGAACGCCAGAGCGAGCGTCGCGCGCTCGACATCGGCACCCGGTAGGACAAACACTGCATCGCAACCGGAGAGCTCCATAGCCGCCGGCGTCAGCGTCTCAGCCAGTTGGTGCAGCACAGCCTTGCCCGTCCCCGCAGACCCCGTAAGAACCACATAGTCCGCCCCAGCCGCAATCGCCTCAGTCGCCGATTCAACCGCCGAATCCAGCACCGTCAGCAGCTCCGGCTTCAACCCGCTCTCAACCAGCAGCGTGCGCAGCGCAAAGGCCACGGTCTCCGTGCCCGGAGCAGGCTTCCACAGCACTGCATTCCCCGCCGCCAGCGCCTGCAATGTCTGCACCCCAGCCAGCAGCAGCGGATAGTTAGCCGCACCGAGGATCAACACCACGCCCCATGGCGCACGCTCCACCTCAGCCTCAATGCCCGACAGCCAGACCGGCCTGCCCTCGCTGCTCAGCGTCTTTGAGCGCAATATCTCCGATGCCTCGCGCTCCAGAAACCGGCAAGCCTCAATCAGCGGCAGCACTTCCGAAACCAGAGAATCCGCAACCGTCCGGCTCAGCGCCCCCGGCAATCGAAGAGGAATCGTCTCCGCCAGCTCCTTCGCGCCCGAAGCCATGCGTTTTCGCAATTCGCGCACGATAGCAAGCCGAGCGCGAACGGGATTAGCAGCCCACTCAGGCTGAGCCAGCTTGACCGATTCAAGCGTATGCAGGTGACCTATTGTCATCGATGCGTCTTCTACCCGCATGCCATTCTCTCGCAAGTACGGTGAAGCAGTGTGAGTGTGGAGTGTGAAGTGTGAAAACCAATGTGCGCCTGTCGTTCACACTCACACTCCACACTCACACCCGCACTACCGCGCAGCCTCATACGCCGCGCTATTTCCGAGGCGAGGAGCCGCATGCCACTTCGGCTCCAGCTTCATATCCTCAAGCAGCAGCCGCGAAGTAATCCGCGCTGACTCAAAGATCACCGGCAGCCCGCTCCCCGGATGCGTCCCGCCGCCAACCAGGTAAACGCCATCCAGATCCTCGAATCGGTTATGCGGCCGCAGATGAAGCATCTGGCGCAACGAGTGCGCCATGCTGAACGTCGCCCCTAGATGCAGGTGAAACTCCGAGTTCCACGTCGCAGGCGTAAACCGCCGCTCCACGTGAATCCGCCGCTCCACATCAGTAATCCCGATCTTCTCCAACTGCCGCAGCGCCATCGTTCTGAAGCTCAACTGCTGCGCCTCCCAGTTCACATTGCCGCTCTCATGCGTCACCGGCACCAGCACGTACAGCGTGCTCATCCCATTCGGAGCGAGCGTCGAATCCGTCACGCACGCGTTCTGCACATAGAAGCTTGCGTCGTCCGCCGTAAGCCGGTGCTCGTCCTCAATATCCCGCAGGTTCTGCTCATAGTTGTTCGAAAGGTAAATCGTATGGTGCGCCACATCGTCATAACGTCCCTCAATCCCGAGATACATCATGAAGGTCGAGCAGGAAAACTTCTTCTTCGCGATGCGCTCGTTCGTCCATCGCCGGCGCAGATGATTCGGCACCAGCCGTTGCATCGCCTGCGCAAAATCCGCATTCACCACAACCGCGTCCGCCTTCAGAGTCTCCTCCGCAGTGCGAACACCAACCGCCTTGCGTCCCTCGAACAACATCTCCTCAACCGCCGTATTGAGCAGGATCTTCACCCCCATGCTCTCAGCGATCCGCGCCATGGCCTGAGTCACCGCGCCGCAGCCGCCCACCGGATGGAAGACTCCGTGCTCATACTCCAGAAACGAAAGAATGCTGAACAGACTCGGGCAAGAGAACGGCGACATCCCCAGATACTTCGACTGAAAGCTGAACCCCAGCCGAACCCGCTCATCTTTGAAATACTTCCGCAAGTCCGAATCAAGCGATCGCCACGGCCGCACCAGCGGCAACATCCGCAGCATCTCCGGCCGGATCAGATCCCGCCAGCTCTCAAAGCTCGATTGCAGAATCGGCGCAAACCGCTCCAGCTTCTCGCGATTGTCCCTGAAGTACGCCTCCAGCCTCATCGCATCCGCGGGAGATATCGAAGCGATCTCCCGCTTCATCCTCTCCACGTTAGGAGTGGCATCGATCTTGCCCCCGCCGCCTCCGTTTCCAGAACCAAATACCAGCCTGTACTGCGGGTCCAGCCGGTACATCGGCACTTCTTTTTCCAGCGAATGCCCCGTAGCCGCAAAGATCTCCCGCAGCACCTGCGGATACAAGAAAAACGTCGGTCCGACATCGAAGCTGAACCCATCCTGCCGCATCGTCGAAGTACGGCCGCCCACCGTGCCGCGCTTCTCGACCACGGTTACTTCGACTCCGGCCTTGGCCAGCAACATCGCTGAGGCCAGACCGCCAGGGCCTGCGCCGACGATAACTACTCGGCCGGCTGGGTGTTTCGTGACGCCAAAATGTTGTTTGCTCATTGCCTCGTGCTTCTACGCTAAGTACGCGGCAGCTTCCGGCACAGTTCTCAATGGAACAAAAATCTCCAGAAACCAACTCGCTCTCTCAATGTAGACCGCCCATCACGGCTTTCGAGACCTCGCCTCGGATTGAGTTTTGCCGCAAACAGAATGCACCCCATCAAATGTTGATGAGGTGCGATTCATTCCAATAAATCAACGAATTGCCCCAAATTTGGGGCCGGATTTGGTGCCTACGGCTTCGCCGCCGCCAACTCATCCTTGTAAACCTTGCCGCCCTTCATCACAAAGCTCACGTGCTCCAGCACCTCAACCTTGTCCAGCGGATTCGCCGTCACCGCGATCAGGTCAGCATACTTACCCGCCTCCAGCGTTCCCACATCCTTTGCCCGGTCGATCAGATCCGCCGCACTCGAAGTCGCCGCCCGAATCGCCCCAGCCGGCGTCAGCCCATACTTCACCATGTAATGAAACTGCTTCGCATTATCCCCATGCGGATAAACCCCCGCATCCGTGCCAAACGCCACCTTCACGCCTGCCGCCACAGCCTTGGCAAAATTCTCCCGCTGCAACCGTCCCAGTGATCTCTCCTTCTCGACATTCTCCTTCGGTAAACCGAACTCAATCGCCTTCCCCAGAATGTAGTCGTCGTTGTAAATATCAGCCACAAGATAAGTCCCATGCTGCTTCATCAACTCGATGCCCTCAGCATCGATCAGGCTTCCATGCTCGATTGAGTCAATCCCCGCCCGCACCGCGTCCTTGATCCCCTCAGTCCCATGGGCATGCGCCGCAATCTTGCGCCCCGCACGGTGAGCCTCGTCCGCAGCCACCTTCAGCTCCTCGTAAGTGAACTGCTCCGCACCCGGCTTATCACCCGCCGAAAGTACTCCGCCCGTCGCCAGAATCTTGATCACATCCACGCCATACTTGACCTGTTCGCGCACCACTTTGCGAACCTCCTCCGGCCCATCGGCAATCGCATAATCCTTCTCCGCCGGATACATCATGTTGCTCACCGCCGGCGCAAACCCATTCATATCGCCATGGCCCCCGGTAATCGAAATCCCCGGCCCACTCGCCACCACCCGCGGCCCCGGAATATACCCCGAGTCGATAGCCTTCCTCAGATCGACGGCAAAAAACGGCGACGAACCCACATCCCTGACGCTCGTGAACCCCGCCTGCAGTGTCTTGTTCGCGTTCACCACCCCGTTAAACCCGCCCATGAACGGCGTCTGCCTCACCTGATTGATCGGGTCGTACTGATCCGCCCGCGTCTCAAGATGCGTATGGCAATCAATCAACCCCGGTAACACCCAGGCATTCGAGAGATCCACCACCTTCGCCCCCGCAGGAATCGTCACCTCGCCCGCCGCGGCAACCTTGGTGATCCGCTCGCCCTCCACCACCAGCACCACATTCTCCCGCAGCTGATCCGAAGTCGCATCGAACAAATGCCCAGCTTTGACATAAACCGTCGGCGGCGCAGCAGCCGGTGGCGGCACAATATTCTGCGCCGAAACCTGTCCGGCGGCGAAGGTGCTAATGGCGACGGCTGCTAGAGAAAGAGAAAAACAGATGCGATGCAAGGGTTTGCTCCTGAGCTGAATGAGATTCCGATGCATCCCACTCTATCGCATACGCGCACGCCGCCAGCAATGATCCCAATGTTGCAACCCGTAAATCGCTGACTGCTATATCCTCACTACGTGCCTTTCGATCCGCAACTCGTTGAAGCAAGGCTCGCGCTTGGTATGATCGGGCCGGATGAAATGCCGGCTCTCGCGTGGGACGCACTGGAAGCAGGTCTCGATTGTCCATCCATCCGTAGGCTTGCAGCACTAATCAAGCCATCTGGCTGGGAAACGGACCAAATAATACCGGCATTTATGGCGGAAGCAGGTATGAAGAGCATTTCGCGCCGAGAGGCGTCGATACGCGTCGCAGTACAACTCGCTCGCCGAATCCTGCGCGAGGAACTTGATCCTCTGGCCTATTCGAGAGATTTTGAGGTCCTCTGGATACGAGCTGATTACCCCACTGAGATCCAGGAGGTCGGATCGCTCGAAGACCAAAAGGCTATCGCCGAATACGTTGGCCAATCAGAGGCCGAACTTCGACAATACGCTCGAAATGTACTGGTCGCGTTAGTAGCGGCGGAAGAGTCCAGACTCTGAGCTGGTCGCCAATTCCGAGCAGACTGCATTCAGCTACCCAGCCAGCCGCGACAGACCTTCGCATGCAAGCTTAGCCAGAGCCCGCGTCAGCAACGGCGACCCATTCAGCGACTCAGGCCGCTCCAGCCGAATCCCCAATCCAGCCGCATGCTCGCGGAAAGCAATATCTATGTCGTAAAGAATCTCCACATGATCGCAGAGAAACCCAAGCGGCTGCACGATAACCGTCTTAGTTCCCTCCTGCGCAAGCGAGTCCAGCGTAGCCTCAACCCCCGGCCCAATCCACGGCCCACCACTAGCCCCCTGGCTCTGAAAAGCAAAATACCAAGCCGGAATCCCCGGAACCCGCTCGGCCACAAGCTGCGCAGTTCTCTTCGCCTCGACAGGATAAGGATCAGGCGTCGCCACCGAACCCTTCGTCGGCCACAAAATCGGCTGGCCCTCCGAAGCAGCAGGCGTCTGAATCGTCCGGCAAGGCACGCTATGGGCGGTAAAGATCACCGGCACAGGCTGGCCCGTTTCGCTCGACAGCTTCACATGAACCGGCCGCAGCCGCTCAGCAAACGCCTCCGCCAGCAACGGCTCCTCAGCCCACCCCTCCAGAAAATCCATCCGGATGCCGCCCGCCTCAGCCAGCGCCGCCCGCCGGTACAGCCCAACTGAAGTGCGCGAGTTCTGCGGAGCCAGGCAGATCACCGCCGCCTCTTCCACCCCATCCGCGCGCATCTGCTTCACCACATCGGCAATGTAAGGCCGCCAGTTGCGCATCCCCACATACACGCGCTCACCAAGCTCCGCCGCCAGCAGCGCCGCCTGCTCCATCGTCAGATCCGTCAGCGGACTATGCCCCCGAGGCTCCCCAATTAACGAATACCGATGCTGAATCTCCTCAATCACACTCTGCGGCATAGGCCTGCCGCTGACGACATTACGCAGATACTCAGGAATCTCATCCACATTCCCCGGCGTCCCATGCGCCAGCAGCAGAATGGCACGCTTAGCCAAGCGGCACCTCACCCAGCTTCCCAATGACCGGAGGCACAAACTCCTTCAGCGCATACTGAGCCGAAAAGGCCTTGACCATCCTCACCACCGCCTGCACATTCTCCACGGGAGTATTCGGCACAATGCCATGCCCCAGATTGAAAATATGCCCTGCCCGCCCGGCAGCCTGCGCCAGCACCTGCTTCACCCGAGTCTCAAGAATCGGCTCCGGCGCAAACAGCGTAATCGGATCGAGATTGCCCTGCACCGCGCAGCTATACCCCAGCGCCTTCCAGCCCTCATCCAGCGGAGTCCGCCAGTCCAGCCCAATCACATCCGCGCCCGTCTCCCGCATCGCCGGTAGCAGGCTCGCCGTATCAACGCCAAAATAAATCACCGGCACACCCAGCTCCTGCACCGCCCGCACCAGCCTCTTCGTCACCGGCAAAACATAATCGCGATAATCCTCAACGGAAAGGGACCCCACCCAACTGTCGAAGATCTGGATGACATCCGCGCCCGCATCCACCTGCTGTTTGCAATACGGCGCCAGCACAGCCACCAGCTTGTCCAGCAGCTTCTGCCACGCATACGGCTCGGAGTACATCATCTGCTTGGTAAAGATGTAATTCCGCGACGAGCCGCCCTCGATCATGTAGCTCGCCAGCGTAAACGGAGCCCCGCAGAACCCAATAATCCCCAGCGAATCCCCAAAATGCCCAGCCACCTTCTCAATCGCCGCCGCCACATACTCAAGCTGCCCAGCCCGATCCACACGCAGCCGGTCAATCGACTCCACCGTCCGCAGCGGCGAATGCACCATCGGCCCCTCACCCGCCACAAACTCAAAGTCCAGCCCCATCGGCTCCAGCGGTAACAGCAGATCGGCAAAGATAATCGCCGCATCCACCCCCAGCTTCTCGGCAGCGGTAATCGTCACCTCAGCCGCCAGTTCAGGCCGCTTGCAGATCTCCACTAGCGTGTGATGCTTGCGCACCTCGCGATACTCCGCCATATACCGCCCAGCCTGCCGAAGAAACCAAACCGGGGGCCGGTCCACAGGCTTCTTCAAACAGGCACGAAGAAAACGCGCGCCACCAGTAATCCCCAGCGGCAAATCAGGATTTTCAATCAGAGAACTCATATATCCCGATTCTAGATGTTCAGCATCCAAGCGGTCAGCAGCGGAGCTTTCACGTTTCGACCTCACGGTCAGCATCCCTTCAGACACTGAAGCCATTTTCCACTTTGCTGAGAAGTGAGAAACCGATGCCAAAATCACTACGGCGATCTGGAACCGCGGTTTTCAGTCCGAGATGCCTAATCCGAAACCATGAGCGTCCGGCTCATTTATGATTCGTTTTTTCTTAACGCCGGTCGTTGCAAATAGTCGCCAAATGCTATGCTTCTGTTCAGTATTTGACCTGTGTCACGAAAAGAAGTTCCTTCCAATGACTTTTGGCATTTTCAACAACGGCCAACAAGTACTTCAGAATCTTGCTTGGATTGCTACGATTATTGGCTCCTTAAGCGTGCCTATTGGCATTATTGTTTTTGTAATACAAAGCCATCGAAGCCTAAAAGAGCGAGAACTAGCGACATATTCAGAGCTATCGCGCGAGTACCGCGAATTCTTAAAATTCTGCTTCACTGAAAAACTCGATCTAGAGCTTTATGAGGAAAACAATCCTAAATCCACGGATCTGACTGAAGATAAACTCATTGCTTTTGAAATTTTGGTGTCACTGCTTGAATCGTCCTACTTTCATTACCACCGACAGACTAGCAAGTTGAAGAAGGACCAGTGGACAGGGTGGGATCAATTCTTGCGAAGCTGGTGTCACCGACCAGACTTTAGAAAAGCCTGGGACGAAATATTGGGTGCTCAGTTCGATGCTGCCTTCGTTGAGTACGTCAATCAGGTAATGAAGGAAACGCGACCAAGTTTGGGTTGAGGCGAATGGCCACCCAAGTTTTGGGTATGTTCTTGCCTAATCACAAATGAGAATGGGCCGCGTACCCACCAAAGCTTGAGGATTTTCGTGCCCAACCACAGATGGGGTGCCCATCCTTGACGCGCTCTTTGCGGCAACGGTGGGCTGCCAACGAAGCCCGTTCCACGCCGTCCCAGCAAGCCAAATCCCCATTCGCTGTAACAAGGCACAAACACCCCATAAAATCCGCAACTCCACGCGTATGAAAACAAACCACATACAACAAACCCGCCAGGAGCCTTCCCGTTCAACAAACGGTGCTCTACGTAGAACAATCCCGGCAGTCAGGCCCGGCAGCCCTCAGCGAGGGAAGATCCGGTACTCTACGCTGAGCCGGTCATGCCGCATCTCGGGACGCAAGTAAGTCCGATGGAGCACGCTGTTCAGAAACACCAGACCATCGCCCAACTCAAGCTCAGGCGCCCAGAATTCCTCCGCTGAAAACCGCCGGCGCAGCGCCGAGTCATCAAGCTCCGTGAAATGCAATAAAGCTTCCTGACGCCCGCGAACAAACTCCAGACCAGGGCTATCCGAGCCACAGCGGTTCAGCGGAATCCAGCAAGTCAGCAACTCAGTCATTGGAATAACTGCGCCAGTCTCCGCAGGAAACTGAACGCCAAGCGCCCCATCCTGGTGCCAGCCCTGCGGATGGTATTCACGAGCCGGAGCCCGAACCGGAGCAAACTTCTTCCGCAGCCACGACTGCTCCATGTTGCAGGTCCACTCGCACTCCATAGCTTCCGAAAACAACGATCCAATCCCCGGCGCGGAGAGAGGCTCAACCAACGCCTCTGCGTCGCAGCCAAAGTTCATCAGTACAGTCAGAAGTACGGAATGAGAAAAGCGGTTGAATCGGTAGCGCTGGGGCCGCGGCTCATCTGTCTCGACAGCTTCAAAGCACCAGACAGCCGCTTCTTTCAAACTGGCCAGAGCAGGCGTTGCGAAGACGCCGCGAAGCAGGACCACGCCATCTTCGCGCAGCTGCGTCGCCCAATCAGCCACGCTCGTAGTGAAAATGCAGTTCCTGCTCGCTGACCACCGGAACGCCGTTCTTCATCGCCGGCGTATAGTGCCACTGCTGCACCGTGGCGATCACCGATTCATCCACCGGCGAGCCAAGCCCTTTGAGCAGGGTGAGTTCGGAGATGTTGCCGTGCTCGTCGAGCACCGCATTCAGGATCACGTCGCCTTTGGTCCCTCGCGGCAGGGCAGACAAATCAGGCTTCGGATAAGGAAAGTAGCTCTGCAGCGCGATGGTGATATCACCTTCACCCAACCCGCTCTGCGACGCCGCCCCAATCCCCGCTTGTGACTGAGTAGCATGCGAAGGCTCAGGTTGAGCAACGCTCTGCACAGGGCGAAGCACCGGTGAAGCCTTCGTCTTCTCTCGCGTCTTAAGCGGAGTGTCAGAGGCTACTGGATGAACGCTGCCGGGCCGATAGTAGGTCAACAGGGTGACGCCCTTCGCAGTGCCCGGCAATCGATAGGGCATCACCCGTGGAGACCACGCAACGCCACCAGTGAGTAACAGCAACAGAGAGCAATGCGCCGCCACAGACAGTAGCTGACCCTTGTACCGCGAGCACATCGCCTTCATCCGAAAGATAGTAAGCATGGCGCCTCAATGGAGAAACGGGCGGGCAATGTATCAATGACAGTGTAGGCCATCCGGTGCAGAAGGTGGCTGGAATCATGGATAGAGGCGGGCCTTCTGCCATCCATCCCTACCTTTGACGAAAAGAAACCGGTCATGGAGCCGGTGCGGACCATCCATCCAGAACTCGATCCGCTCTGCCCTTAACTCAAATCCGCGCCAGAACGATGGCCTTGGGATCGTACCCGTATGCTGCAGGCTGAATCTCTCGACCCGCCGCTCCAGTTCCTCACGGCTTTCGAGGACGCGGCTTTGATCCGAAACCGCCGCGCTGATCTGGCTCGCTCGCGACCGGCTATGGAAGTACTTGTCCACGTCCCTCGCATCGAGTTCCGAGATCGGCCCCTCCACCCGTACCTGCCGCCGCAGCGACTTCCAGTGAAAGCACAACGCCGCCCTGGGATTTTCGGCGAGCTCAGTGCCCTTCCTGCTCTCCGCATTGGTAAAAAAGCAGAACCGGTGCTCCCCGACGCGCTTCACCAATACCATGCGCACACTCGGCGCGCCGTCAGTCGTCGAGGTCGCGAGAGCCGCCGCATTCGGATCGTTGGGCTCACTCTCCGCAGCCTGCTTCAACCAGCCGTCAAACAATTCAAAGGGGTCTGCAGCACTAATCTCACGTGCACCGGACATGATTGGATTCTAGCTTTGCATTCCAGTCCCCGTTTGAGCGGGTCGAACTTTACGGTTCCTCTTTGAATTCAAAGCTTAAGGAACTTATGCATTGACAACCCTCGACCGGACAGCGCATTTCGCCGCCCTTAGAAAAATCGCTAACATCAAAGGCGGTGATGATATGCGGATTAAACGGATGACTGCAGCGTTTGCAGTTTCCTTCTTCATCATCTAAGCTTCCGGCCGAACTCTTCGAAACGCCGTTGTCCGTCATAACCTCACCGCGCCCCGTAATTCGTATCCATCCACTTCAAATAGGCGCCTGAAGTCACTTCCTGCACCCAGGCCTGATTGTCGAGATACCAGCGAACAGTCTTTCGCAGCCCCGACGCGAAGGTCTCTTTAGGCCGCCAGCCCAGCTCGCGCTCGGCCTTGGTCGCGTTGATCGCATAGCGCCGGTCATGCCCTGGCCGATCCGTCACATAGGTCAGCAACTGCGCATGCGGCCGGTGCGGCGAATCCGGCAGGAATTCATCCAGCAGCGCGCAAAGCATCTGGACGGTGTCCAGATTGGCCTGCTCATTCCATCCGCCGATGTTGTACGTCTGTCCCGGAACACCCTTTTCAAGCGCCACACGTAGTGCCGCAGCATGGTCGCCGACGTAAAGCCAATCGCGCACCTGCATGCCGTCTCCATAAATGGGCAGCGGCTTGCCGTGCAGTGCGCGGTCCAGCACCAGCGGTAGCAGCTTCTCAGGAAATTGCAGCGGACCGTAGTTGTTTGAACAGTTGGTCACTACCGCCGGAAATCCATAGCTCTTGCCCCATGCCCTCACCAGTAGATCGCTCGCCGCCTTCGAAGCCGCATACGGCGAGTTCGGCTTGAACGCAAAATGCTCCTCAAACGGAGCATCTCCCGGCTTCAGTGACCCAAAAACCTCATCCGTCGAAACATGCAGAAAGCGAAACTTCGCCCGGTCGTCGGCGTCCAGTTTGTCCAGATACGCCCGCGCCGCCTCAAGCAGCACAAACGTCCCGTTGATGTTGGTCGCCAGAAAATCGCCGGGCCCAACCAGCGAACGATCCACGTGGCTCTCCGCAGCTAAGTGGACAATCGCCCGCGGTGAAAACTCATTCAGCAGCCTGTCCACAAGTGCCCGGTCCTGAATATCGCCGCGCACAAAGTGGTAGCCTGGCCTGTCCGCAATGGGCAGCAGGTTGCGCAGGTTGCCGGCATAAGTCAGCTTGTCCAGATTGACCAGCGGCGTACCGACGGTATCGAACCAGTCGAGGACAAAATGTGAGCCGATAAACCCGGCGCCGCCGGTGACGAGTATGGGGGATTCTTGTGTGAGCATCGCACTCAAGTGTAAACGCGCATGAATTCCCGGACTATGACGGATTTGTAGGAGTGCAAAAATTGCTCTTCACGATCAGAATCGTGACAACAAAAAAACGGCCCCCGATTCTGTCGGGGGCCAAGTTGCCTTGGTTCTCTCGTGTTGCGAGAGCTTATTTGGCGGCCTTACGACTGGGGAGCCGGTAGGCGCGGGCTTAAAGCCTCGGGGCGTGGCTGCAACATTACTGTTGCGCCGCACCTGACTGGGATGGGTTTAACCGGGGGGTAGTCCCATCCTGGGCCGCCAAGCTGTTTTCCATCAACCGCAGTTCGACATAGCTCTTCCGTACTGGCGTCGGCTTTGTATCGCCGGTGGCAGCAGGGGAGATTGGGGCGTTGCCCAGGGCTACGGCGTGCATGCGGTAGACGGGAATGTCATGTTCGGTAACGAGGTAGCGCTTTACGGCTTCCGCGTACCGGTTGGAATTCTGGATACCTACGCTACCTGCTCCGGGAGCATGTGCTTCCACTTCCAGCAGGTAACCTTTGTGATTGGTCAGACTCGCAGCCAGATCATCAAGCTGCTTCTTTGCGTCGGCTGAGAGCACCGTGGAGCCGCCTCTGAAGGCGATCGATAGGGTGTTCTTCTCGTTGTATTGATCCAGACCGTTTACCGTTCCGTTGACCTGGTCGACTTTGCCGCTCGCCTGCCCGGCAATAGTGCCGGCCTGCTTGGCCTGGTCGCCTGCGGCGCTGGCTACCTGATTCGCCTGATCCGCAGCCGACTGCGCCTTGTTGATTCCGGCAGTCGCGCGGGCGTCGACATCCTTGATATCACGGGCGTTCTTGGCATTTACCTCGTCGAGCTCATTGAGCTCACCACGGATCGGGGTAACCCGATTGTCTACCCACTTCTTCCGAGCGAAGGGGTTGACTTTACCCCAGAACCCTTCCTTCGGCGGCGCGCTCAGCTTCTCCTGAGCGCCGGGGGAGGGCTGCGTCGCCGAAGGGGTCGGGTTGCTGGTTCCGTCTGCAGGCTGTTGTGCGGCCGCAGAAATAGATAGCGCAGATGCCAGAGCGATAAAAGCTATCTGGCCGGGGAATGAATTCCGAAATGCAGACTGACTCATCATTTGGGCGTGTCTCCCGATCGTTTTCATCTCCGAGAACATTTACGGAGGAGAGTGGGTCATGCCCGCTCGCTTAAGTACATTGCAAGGGCTATGCCAAACCGGATGAGAGGGTATGCGAATCTTCTAAGTTAATTAAAATGAGTAGATTACGAATAGATTAGATAAGAGCGATCATTGCTTTATGTCAATTTGACGTTGGAAGTCGGTGTAGTTTTTGCCGGAAGGTGTAATTTTTACCAAGTAAACGTGGCAACGTTGCCAGGACCACCGACAAGAACCCGTTATTGCACCTGCACATGGAGAACTCTGATCTCCGGCAGCGTCCCGGCCCAATCCCCGGAAACGGAATCGAAGATCAGCCGGAAATCCTTCTGTGTGCCCGGCTTGATTGGAACCAGAGATACAGGCGCCGTATCCACATATGGTTCGCGCATTCGAATTACCGTAAGCGGCATTGTCTGGTTCTGGGCCACTTCGTTGGCGACGTTGCGAAACAGCACCTGCACCGTCACGCCAGTCACAATGCGATTGCCGTTGTTGGCGATCTGCCCATCTATATAGGTGACCTTGCCGCCGGCAAGATTCGACGACTCGCTCATCTTCAGTCCAGACAAAGGCAGACTTGCCGCGTATGGATCCGCGGGAGCGTTGACTGGTGTAGCCGCATCCGCGGGCTTCTGCCGGCCCCTGAGCACAAATCCGCCCACGACTACAACCAGCACCAGCGCCAGCGCAATGCCCAGCGGAATCCAGTTGCGCTCCCGCCGATCGCTGTCCGCAGTCAGATTCAGATCGGGTTTGGATTCGGACGGTGCCTCAGTGCTCACACCGCAGATTCTACACCGGACGTCGCTGGATCGGCCGTCCCTGGCGACATAAGTTGTAGCCGGAAATTCTTCCAGGGGATGGAAAGCTTTTCACTAAGTTTTACGCTAATGAAATTAGGGGAATCCAACGATAAGCTTAGTACGTTCTGATTGCGAACAGTACATGAATAGTTTCCCCTAATCGGAGAATTCAAGCATCGTCTCAGCCCTCGTTTGAGTCAAACAGCTGAGAACAATTTGTTAGAAACTCCACCGCCGAATCAGACGTATCTAACCGCAGCACGTCAACTGGAAAGGAAACCCGCGATGCAGGCCAATTGCTCCAACCAATCCGTCGCGGTCATGCCCTCCAGCAAAGGCGATCACAAACTGGGGCAGTATCTCTATCAGGCGGGAATCGTAGCCGCGATTCTGGTTTTTCTGCTCAGCTTCTGGTCCTGCTGAATCGGCTTTTCAGCCCATCGCTGATCATCAGCCGAATCTGGCGCGGCCCGCGCTTTGCCGAAAGTCCGCTCCCGTCATCTCCACCCGCACACACATCTCAGCAAGCCTCGATCGCATGCGCTCCCCGATGCGGTCGCCCAGCGTCTCCTCTCGCGTCGCGCGCTGAGTGGTGGAAAGGCCGCTGCCTGCCGGTGGCATGTCGGGATAGTTCGTGGTGATGATCGTCGTTCGCTTGTCGTTATAGCGCGTGTTTAGAATCAGCGCTACCGTATCCCAGACCCAGTCCGTCGGCTTTTGCGCGCCAAGCTCATCGAGCACCAGCACCTCGGCCTCGAATACCGGCTTCAGTACATCCAGCTCCGTGGAGTTTACCTGCGGATTGTAGCTGTGCTGTATCTGCTTGAGCAGCTCGCGATAGTCGTAGAAGAGCGCCTGCGCGCCCTTCTCCTCAACCAGCGCCAGCAGCAGACCCACCGCAAGATGAGTCTTGCCTACGCCAATCGATCCCGTAATCAGCAGGCCCTTGCCGTCGGTCTCGACCGGGTACGCCTCAACAAAGCGCCGGGCGGTCAGATGCGCCTGCCGCATGGAGGCATCGGCTCCGCGAAAGCCCGTCTCATAGCTGTCCAGACTGCAATGCTGATAGCGCCTGGGAATGCGCGCAGCCACAATGCGATGCTCGTTCCGGGCTGCCTGCTGGCACACGCAGACGCGGGCAACGCGGCCGCCGGAGGCATTCACCACCAGCACCATTCCGGCGCCATCGCATTCAGGACAGACATCGCTCATGACTCTTTAGCGTAGCTCACTTCGGCCATCTTCCGCGCGGCGCCGCCCCCTCTGCAAATGTGGAATTCGGCCTCCGCCCGATCCCCAGTATGCCCATTCACGGCATAATTGCTTGAGGTTGCTGATGCCCAATTCGCGTCTGCTTTTCGGTTGCGCTATTTTTCTGGCGTCCTTTCTGCTTTTTCTGGTCGAGCCTATTGCCGCAAAGCAACTGCTGCCGGTTTTCGGAGGTTCCGCGGCAGTCTGGATTACCTGCCTCGTCTTCTTCCAGACCGCGCTGCTCTGCGCCTATCTCTACGCCCATTGGCAGACGCGGCGATCACAGCAGCCACCGCTCTCCAACGCTGCCAGCCTTCCGTGGACTATCCACCTCATCCTGCTCGCGCTCGCCTCGGCGGCCGCTGTCGCCTTCGCCCTCCAGAAAATCGACCAGAATCAGGCCTCCGATCACCCGGTTCTCGCCATCTTCGCCGCGCTCTCGATCTCCATCGGCCTTCCCTTCCTCATGCTGGGAGCGACAAGTCCACTTCTGCAGGTCTGGCTGGCCCGCGTTGAGACTGGAGAAATCCCCTACCGCCTCTTCGCCCTCTCCAATTTGGCCTCGCTCCTGGCGCTGGCGCTCTACCCCACGATCATCGAGCCGTATTTCACCTTGAAGACGCAGCGAATCGTCTGGTGCAGCGGGTTTCTGGCCTTCGCCCTCATCTCCGCCCTCCTCGCATGGAAGACCCGTAGCACAACTCAGACTCTCGCCGCAGTCACATCAGTGCCCGACGCCGAACTCCCCAGATCCCCGCTCAAACACAAACTGCTCTGGCTGCTGCTGCCCATGGGCGCGGCCATGCAGCTGAGCGCCGTCACCAGCTATATCACCGCTAACATCGCCCCCATTCCGCTGCTCTGGATCCTGCCGCTGGCCGTCTACCTCATCACCCTGATCCTCGCCTTTCAGTTCCCCAGGCTGGCCCCGCGCTGGCTGATGACCCGTCTGCTGGTCGTGCTGCTGGCCGGTCTCGGCTACATGATGATCAACGTCGATGTCTCCTTGCCCATGCGCATCGGCATCGGCTTCTTCCTCATCGAACTCTTCGTCGCCGGCCTCTTTCTGCACAGCGAAGCCTGCGCACTCCGCCCCAGTCGCGCCTCCGAATCGACCCTCTTCTACCTGCTCTTCGCCGCCGGTGGAGCGCTGGGATCATTCCTGATCGGCATCGCCTCTCCGCTGGTCTTTCGCTACAACTACGATCTCGCCCTCTCGTTTTTTGTGACCGCGGCGCTCGCGCTCGCCGTCCTCTGGGCAGGAGGCTGGGGCCAGCGCCTGCTCTGGGCCAGCGCCACCGCACTGCTGCTGGTGCTCGTCTTCTTCATCCAGACCGCGTACGAACGCACCTCGCCCGTCGCCGTCCGCAACTTCTACGGCAGCCTTCGCCTCAAAGAGAGCCTCGCCTACCCCGGCGCGGTCATGCGCACCCTCACCAACGGAAACATCCAGCACGGCACCCAGATCTTTTCGCCCGACATGCGGCGAACCCCGACCACCTACTACGCCCGCGATTCCGGCATCGGAGTAGCAATGGAAGCCTGCTGCGAAGGCCGGCCTCAGGGCACAGGCCGCAATATCGGCGTCATCGGCCTCGGCGCAGGAACAATCGCCGCCTACGGCGAGAAGGGCGACCGCATCCGCTTCTACGAAATCAATCCCGCCGTAGTCCCCATCGCGCAGAATCTCTTCACCTACATGCGCGACGCGACCCAGGCTGGAGCGCAGATCAGCATCGCCGACGGCGATGCGCGCACTTCGCTCACCCGCGAGCAGCCCCAGAACTTCGACATCCTCGTCATCGACGCCTTCTCAGGCGACGCCATCCCCCTGCATCTGCTGACGACTGAGGCAGTTGCGCTCTACAAAAAGCACCTCGCAGCGGGCGGAATCCTCGCCTTCCACATCTCCAACCAGCACGTCGATCTTGAGCCGGAGATCGTCCAGCTTGCCCACGCCGCAGGCATGCAGGTCATGCGAGTCTCAAGCCCGATCAATGCGGAGCACGGCGAATTCTCCGCCACGTGGATGCTGGCCACGGACAGTCCCACCTTCTTCGACATTCCGGAGGTCTTCAACCGCGCTCACAAACCGCAGGGAACCCCAAAAGTCCGCCTCTGGACCGACGACTACTCCAGCCTGTTGCCTATCCTGCGCTGGTAGATTACGAGAGGTCCGGCAACTATAACCTCGAAGCTACTTCGACTTTTCGTCGCTGTCTTTGGGTAGTTCCAGATACACCAGGCCAAAGCGCGTGGATTTTTCGTGCGTTTCGCAGATGCCGACGATGCGAAACTGATGCGGAGTTCCGGCGCGCAATTCATGACCGTCGGAGCTGTAGTCCCCATTTATCTGCCCCTTGCCGCCTTGCTGCCCGGAGCAGGTGAGGCCGCTGCGTGTAACGGTCAACGCACCCACCGGCTTGCCATGGTTGCACTCCAGCACGTCGCCGAAACGCGAGAGCGGTTTGCGATAGAAGCTGAGGACCTGCTCAGGCGAATCGCTGGTCACATAGCTGGCCACCTTCAGTTGGAAATTGAAGCTGCCCAGAATCATTCCAATGTCGGCTCCTGAATCGTCGTCCTTGCCCTTGTCCTTTTCCTTGTAAAGAGTTGCACCCGGATAAGCGGGCAGCCCTACCGCTGCCGCGGTCGTATGCGAATCAGCATGAAGATCGAGTTTGAAGCCCGAATCCTGCGCCCGGCACACAACCCCGCTAACAGACACCGCTGATAGAACGGTCGCCAGAACTACAGAGGCAGGTTGAATTCGCAAAGACATAACGCTCCCCTCGAAACCACCGGAATTGAAGTCACGCTGGGAGTACGCCATACGTCTCAGCAAAGTTCCGATAGACTGATCGGATTGATCTGCGAGAACCGCGCACCGAGCCCAATCTACCACCCATTTAGACGAACAATGGTCACCCTTTAATAACCGTGAGACGATTGTGAATGGCGATATGGGAACTCTTATTCACTTAGGCGCTAATCGCGATAATGGCGTTCGCCGTGGCCCGACTGTCAAAACAAGTTGGACAATTGCGTGAGGAGCTTCAAGAGTTTCGCGAGAAAGTGGCCTGCGAAGACGACTCTGTGGATTCAAACTGACCCACTACCTGGAATTGCATCGAATTGCCTTCGAAGCGAATCCAAGATAAACTAAGACGATTGCAGGAAAGGTCCATCCAAGTCATGCCGAAGCCAGGAATTCACCCAAATTACGCAGCAGTTGAGGTTCATTGCTCCTGCGGAAACAATTTTGAGACGCGTTCGACCCACAAGGGCAAGATCAGCGTAGAAATCTGCTCCAACTGCCACCCGTTCTTCACCGGCAAGCAGCGTCTGGTCGACACCGCGGGCCGCGTTGAGCGCTTCCGCCGCAAGTATGCCGAGAAGGCAACGCCAGCCGCAAAGTAATGCCGGCAGTCGGGCATCCGATACAGGGCCTCCGCTGCGGCGGGGGCCTTGCTGTTTTGAAAGGCGGTGTGAGTGTGGAGTGTGAGTGTGCAAAACACCAACTCGGCTCGCACTTCGCTTTGCATTTCACACTCCACACTGCACACTCACACTGGTATCCTCATGGCCGGCAAGGGCTTCACGATGAAGAAGGACTGGGACAACCCGCTCGAACACGCCATGCCAGAAACGGCCCGCGTGCCCGCGGAGTTGCGCATCGGCGGAGTGCATGTCGCTCCCGCCACAGTCCTCGCGCCCATGGTCGGCGTTACAGACACGGTCTTTCGCCGCTTCATCCGCAACGCCAGCCAATTCACTACCAGCTCCGCTGACGCCGCCAGCCCCGCGAACTCCGCTTCCGTAGACGACGCCGTCACCAATCAGCAATCCGGCTGCGGGCTGCTGATGACCGAGTTCACCTCGGCCGACGGCCTGTCGCGCATGCGCGAATCCAAGCGCAAACGCTACCTCACCTTCTATGACGACGAACACCCCATCGGTGCCCAGCTCTTCGGGAGCAATTCAGAAACGCTCGCCGACGCCGCCCGCATCGTCCAGGACACTGGATTCGACACGGTAGACCTGAACCTCGGCTGCCCGGCCAAGCGCGTCGTCGGCTGCAACGGAGGCTCAGGCCTGCTCCGCGACCTGCCCAAAATCGGCGAAATCTTCCGCCAGATTCGCAAGTCGGTGACCATCCCCTTCACCGTAAAGTTCCGCCTCGGCTGGAACGACAGCCAGATCGTCTGCGTCGAACTCGCCAAAATGGCCGAGTCCGAGGGACTCTGCGCCGTCGCCCTCCACGCCCGCACGCGCGAACAGGGATACACAGGCCAGGCCCGCTGGGAGTGGATTGCCGCCGTCAAAGACGCCGTCAAAATCCCGGTGATCGGCAACGGCGACATTCGCACCCCCGAAGACGCCGCCGCCATGATCGCCCAGACCGGCTGCGACGCCGTCATGATCGGCCGCGCCGCCCCGTCGAACCCATGGATCTTCCGTCAGATCGCCGAGTACACGGCCACCGGCAGCTACACCCAGCCGACGGAGCTCGACCGCTACCGCATGATCCGCACCTACTTCCAGATGCTGATCGATGAAGCCGAAGCCACGCAGGATCTGCCCCGCGCAGCCCGCCACGGCGAAACCGCAGGCAAGATGAAGCAGTTCGCCTCGTGGTTTACCCACGGCGTAGCCGGCGGCAGCAAGCTACGCCAGCAAATCTTCATGTCCAAAACCGGCTCCGCCGTCCTCGAAGCAGTGGATCAGTTCTTCGATGCACGCCTGAACCCATCTGCCGCTGAGGGGTCTCTGCCGGAAAACGAGCTGGATTCAGCCGAAGCCTTCCCCGAAGAAGCCCTCACCTGCGGCGACTGAATGATTCGCGATACCAGTGTCGCTACCAGATAGCTCGCGGACGTGGTCTACTTTCAGGCATGAAATCACTTCGAAAATGGGCTGGTAGATTCCTAATAGCTTTGGCGTTCTTGTTTGTTATCGCGTGGGTGCTGGGGGAAGTATCCCAGTGGCTGCTGCGATATCGAGCTGAAAAGTTACTTGTGGACATTCGCTCCTTGGAAATCAATCGCAGCAAGTCAGAGGAGGCTCAAGCCCTGCTTACGAAGTGGCGCGAATGGGGTGAGGTTGAAAGTGTCTGTAACGCCGGGACTTGCCACTCCTATGTCTTCATCCGAAGTGGCTTTCCTGAGATGCTTCGTGGAGGACCGGAAGAAGGACCTGCAAATTTGATCCCGCGCATATTCGACCAGATCGGGCTACGAACTGTTGGAGCAAGGGCAGGTTTTACTCTGGAAAATGGGGTCGTTACTAGCAAAGGCTTTGTAGAAATGGTTGCTCTCCCGGTCCACGACTGGTTTTTGCGGGGCAACGCCTACGTTCCTGAGTTGGCGATTTCCGTCGATGAAGCGTCTGCCTTCAGCGACTATGACCTGCATTTTGTTGCGCCATCTCATCCTTTTCGCATGGCGCACTTTATGAAGGGTCCATATGGCGTAATCATCAAGTTCAAACCCGAAGAACAAATCTCTGAACAAACAGCGATGATGGACTTTCATTTCTCTTGTATGACTCAGTTTTTTCCCTGCCACAAAGAGAGCGACATCCTGCCGGCGAGCGCTAAGCTCTTCGCGAAAGAGCTTAGCCTCGACGACACCCCGCACTAGAGCGGCCTTCAATAACAACCGCTGAGCGAATATCTTCTAGCTACAACCAACCATCGTGTTCTAACGCCGCTTGTTACGAACTACCGCACCAACTCAGCGACAACCGCAATCTCCTGGTGGCGTGTGCTGCCGGGAACATCAAGCGATCCCAGAACAAGCGGCTTGCCCTGCACCAGAGTCGAAGTGCCTTCGAGCGTTGTCTGGCGTATCACCGGGTCCTGCGCGCCTACGCTGGACTTCTCGTCAGCGACGCTCGACTGCTCTACCTTTGTGCGCAATCTCACACTGTCCAGAGAGCCCTCCAGCGACGCTTCAATACTTAGCCCCACGTCCATATATTGCACCTGCGAACTCTGCGCCAGGTTAGCCGGTTCAGACCCGCCAGTGACAAGAGGCACCTTGTTGCCCTGCTTGAGCACTGTCTTTCCTCCCGAGGCCACAATCAGAGCAACGTGTTGTGTCCCGATGACCTTGCCGCCATCGGACTCGGTGATCGTGTAAGTAAGCCGATAGGTCTTCTTGACCCGGTCAAGGTCCACGAGTATCTTCTGCGCCAGCGCAATGTCCTCAGGAGTACCGCGCAGGGAAATTGCGCTCTGCGATGGCACGTAATACAACCTCGCCTTCGGCAGCATGTTACGCAAATCGGTCTGAAGATCGTTCGCGTCGTTCTGCTGAGTCAGGTTGGTAAGGTAGATAGTCTGATATGTTTCCGCACCGGTCTTCGATTCGGCAGGTTTTGAATCGGCAGACTCAGTCTGCGCGTTCGCGCCGTGCGTAGAAAGCATCAGCACCAGCGTGAGTCCAGCAATTACTTGCAGGGAGCGTATAACTCGCATTTCAGTTACTTCATGATTCAACTTCATCTCTCGCCTCTCACAATGATTCACCCGAATAACATCAGGCGGCATCGCCCCATCAGTGGAAGGATGCCGTCATCACTTCTATCTCGACAGACGCTCCAGGCCGGTTTCCGCTCGACAATAGTTCGAATATCTCTTCCGTACCGCTCCGCAGCACAGCGCAGAAGCAGCACGCGCTCCCTGCCATGTTCATCATGCAGATCGCGGCCGTTTCCATTTCCCCATCGTCAACGTCCGGTGCTAGCATCCGACTTGAACGCGTAGCGGCCTCTTGTCGGAGCCATCACTGACTCCCGACAGGAATCTATCCAGGCCTTGAGCGTTATCCGATCTCAAACGTCTTCTGCCCGAGACGAAGGATGCTGACGTGAGCGCAACGTCCATTCAAATCGCTGTCGCGGCCCTGGTCCTGGAGTTTGCGGCGTTCTCCGGTCACTCGCAGCAAACAACATCGCCTGTCAAGCGTCCCGACACACCGGCCGAATGCTCCAAAGTTCGCGTTGTGCGATTGAGTGAAGTGAGGGGCGATGTCGCCCTCGACCACAACCTGGGTAAGGGATTTGAGGCCGCCTTCTCCAACTTCCCCATCACCGAGGGAAGCCGCCTGCAAACCGGCATGGGCCGCGCAGAAGTCGAGTTCGAAGACAACAGCACAGTGCGCCTCGCCCCCTTCACACTGGTTGAGTTCTCCCGACTGCAATTGCTTCCCTCGGGAGGCAAAGCATCCACGGTCGCGGTGCTGAAGGGGACTGCCTATGTGAGCCTCATGCCCTCCTACATGGTCAGTACCAAGGGCAACGACTTTCTGTTGAGCTTTGGACAGGAGAAGCTGCATCTCGAAACCTCAGACCACATCCGCCTCCAGCTCGACGAGGCCGAAGCCCGCGTCGCTGTGCTCGATGGTGCTGGAAAGGTTGAAGGCCTCTTCGGCAGCATGAAGCTGTCGAAGAAAAATACCTTCACATTCAACCTCGCGAACTCAGCCGAGCCGATCGCTACAAAGCACGTGCAGTCCGCGCCTCTGGATAAGTGGGATAACAGCGAGGCCGAAATTCACAAGCGCAACGCCAGCACCGCACGATCCTCCAGCGCTGTTCGCAAGAATGTCCAGAAACCGGCGTCTACGGGAATGCCGCATGACATCTTCAAATGACCCCGCCGGTGCCGCGAAATCCAGCCGCGTTGAAATCCGGCAGTGTTATTCAATTTCGTGATAATCTGCGATTCAAATAGGCCCTGCGGTTTTTTGCCAGCAAACCTTTCTCTCGCCAATCTTTCTGGAGCGCCATGCCTAAGCGGCTCTTTTCTCGCGGAATCTACCTACTGCCCCTCTCGCTCGCCCTGGCTGGGATAGCCAGCGCAGCCGAGCATCCGTCTGCAAACAGCCCCGCGAACACCAAAGCCACGCCCGCCGCGCAAACATGGGATAAAGCCGCAGCCGCCAAATACCTGGACAGCCGCCAGGCATGGTGGCAGGACTGGCCCCACGCTCAGAAGGATCACGGCACCGTCTGCGTCTCCTGCCACACGCAGGTTCCCTACGCCCTGGCCCGCCCCGCATTGCGCAACTCCCTGGGCGAACACGCCATCTCCGATCCGGAGCGCGCCATGCTCGACAGCGTCCTCAAGCGCGTCAACCTGGGCAACGAAGCAGCCACCTTCTACTCCGACGCCGAGCACGGCCCCGGCAAGACCCGCGAAGCGCGCAACGCGGAATCGGTCAACAACGTGGTGATCCTGGTCAGCTACGACGCTGCTGCGGGCCACCTGCAACCTACGACACGCAAAGCCTTTGACGCGATGTGGGCCTTGCAGGAACAGACCGGTCCCAAGGCAGGCGCATGGGTATGGCAGAACTTTCACTTCTCTCCGTGGGAAGCCCCTGAAAGCGAATACTACGGCGCAGCCGAGGCTGCCGTGGCCGTCGGTATGGCTCCGGACAATTACGCGAACGACCCCAAAATTCAGCCGAACCTCACCCTTCTGCGTGCCTACCTGCGCACCCAGGCAACCACGCAGCCTCTGGTTAACCGGATCGCCCTGCTCTGGGCCTCCGCCAAGCTCCCCGGCCTCATGACCGGCCAGGAGCGCGGAGCCCTAGCCAACGAAATCGCCACCAAGCAGCACTCCGACGGCGGCTGGAGCCTGACCGAGCTCGGCCTCAACAAGCAGGGCGAGTCGTCCTGGAAGCGCCACGACAAGACCCCCTTTGACGAGCGCAGCGACGGCTACGCCACCGGCATCGTCGTCCTGGCCCTCGAAGAAAACGGCCTGGGCACTATTCCGGAGGCGAAGAAGGGATTGGCCTGGATTCTCGCCAACCAGGACAAAGCCAATGGCCTCTGGCCGGCCTGGTCGGTCAACGTAAAACGCGATCCCAACTCCGACATCGGCAAGTTCATGAGCGACGCAGCCACCGGTTTCTCTGTTCTGGCGCTCGAACATAGCAAATAAGCTGGAGCGTTTTTAATCAGGAGCGGGATTCAACGCGAGCGATACTCAAGCCCCGCGCTTGCGAAAGACCACCTTCAACTCCCGCCGCCAGTGTTCACCGACAGCAATGAGCTCCCACACCACCTGCGGCGACAAATAGCGAAGCACAATCTCATTCGATGGATGAATCCGCAGCGCCGGAGCGACCAGCAGCAGCCTCGGCGCGCGCGGCGAAACCTCAGCCCCAGCAAAATACCCCTGCCGCTCAAGCGCTCCAACCTCGCGATTCCCTTCCACGCGCCGGTCGGCATTCAGCGCCCGCACCCGGATCCAGTAGTCGAGCCCCTGTAGCGGCAGGTGCATGTCTTCATCGGCCTTCACTTCGAGAATCGCCAGCCGCCCCTCTCGATCCACTGTCAGCAAGTCGAGCATCCCGCGTTCCCCACCTCCAGTCGCCGGTACCTGCGAATAGAGAAATTCCTCCCGCAAACCCGGCAGAAACTCAGCCAGTTCCATGCGAATACGCGACTCAAGCCATCTCTCCGGCTGCAAACGAAACAGCGCATCGGTTCGCTCGCCATCGCGGTATCTGCTCAGAAACAGCCGCTCAAGCAGCTGCCGGCACATCGGCTCCGTCTCATCGTTCAGTTCAGTCTCGTTTGCTCCCGCGCCAAAGGTGATCTCCTCAACCCGCGCAAATGAATTCTTCGCCGCGCCGTTGCGCACCCTGGCAAACTCCAAACCATGCAGCAGCAGCCCAACCTCCGCCGCCGACCGGGCCCGCACCTCTACCCGGCCCCGCGCCGCCGCAGGAATCAACTCCATCACGCGATTGATACCCCCCTGCGCCCGATCCACAGCCGCTGAAACATCAAACGCATGCACCAGCCGCGACTCTACGTTCCCGAAGTCACGGAAATCGATCTCGGTGAGTTCTTCAGACCGTTCGTCCAGCTCAAAGAGCCGAAAGCTCGCCGCCGAATGATTCAGCCAGACCATGCGCTCGGCAGTCGTCCGCCAAGTGCCCTGCGGCACAATCACTTTCAGTCCGCCAAAGTGACGGTCGCCGCCGCTGCGCCGCGCAGCCGCGTGCTCGCGGCAGTAATCCAGCCACAGCAATCCCAGCGTCAGCACTCCATCGACCATCGCAGAGGACTCGTCCGCACCCACACCGATCACAGCCTCAGCGTTGGTCCCGCGCAGCAGATGCCCACGCACATACGCCGGGCCAAAGCTGTGCTCCAGGTCCGTCGCCGCGCGCAGCCCATCGACCTTCCAGTCAGGAAAGGCACGCTGCATCACCCGCTCCAGCAGACGAAGATACTGCCTCCGAGCTATATCGCGCGCCGTCGGAGTTCTCCGGTCGCATGTCTGGACCAGCTCCAGCGCAACCGGCTTCGGAGCCCCCATGCGCCGGGTCATCAGCCGCAGGCTTCCCGCCCTCGGCTGCGCATCCACCACCGTACGCACCATGTTGCGCTCGTCGCTCCAGAGTTGAAGCACGCACCGTCCGTGCGATTCCGCAATCGAGTACTTCGCAAACCGCATGTCGAAGAGAACGCGCCCTTCTTCGAGAATCGCCGCAGCGGGATGCTCGGCAAGATAGGCCTCGACACTTGCCACAAGCGCCGCCGGAGACGCAGCAACGCCGCCTCCGCTCAACCCCGCGCGCGCCACAGAACGACTTACCAGCCCATCCGGTCGCGAAGCGCCGTGATATGCGCCGTGTGATGGCGGCTATGCCAGCTATAAAGAGCCACCACCTCGCCCAGATTTTGCCTGCCCATCGCCGGATGCACGTAGCCGCGCCCGAAATCCGCCTCAGTCAATGCTTCCAGCAGCGCAACCCATCGCGCGTGCAAGGCCGTGATCATGTCCAGCGAGACCGCAACCGGCAGCCGCGAATCGGCCAGTTCAGCCCAGGCCGCTTCCTCATAAGGCTTGATCGTTGGCCAGTCTTCTGTCAGCGCCAGCTTTATCCGCACATAGGCATTCGCGTGGCTGTCGGCCACATGATGCACCACCTGCCGCACCGTCCACCCGCCTTCACGATAGGGAGTGTCGAGCTGAGCGTCATCCAGATGCGCAACAGCCGCCTTCAATCGCTCCGGCAGCCGGCGCAGAGTTTCGATATGCGGGGAGCGTTCGGCCGCCGTTTCTTTCTCCAAAGGAG
>Ga0182024_10006005_pt1 | contig 26906 bp, 25 predicted proteins | sample P32metaG_FD_120480 | JGI IMG/M metagenome (GOLD analysis project Ga0182024, IMG submission 120480) | Permafrost microbial communities from Stordalen Mire, Sweden - P3-2 metaG (Illumina Assembly) | ecosystem: Environmental > Terrestrial > Soil > Wetlands > Permafrost | place: Sweden: Stordalen...
ATCGACGCTCGTTTGCCAGCTTCCCGGAGCTTATCGCAGGCTGCCACGTCTTTCGTCGCCTCTCGATGCCAAGGCATCCACCATACACCCTTAGTAGCTTGACCACTTTTATCGATCACCGTCGAAAGAAATGATAAATTCAAAGTGCAAAATGATGAATCCAAATTCAATTCATCCTTTATCACTCATCATTCATCATTTCCCCTCACCGGGCGGGGTGAAAACGGTACAAACGATCAACAACGTGTCAAATCGCCAAAAAGGTGCTCGACGACTTCTGCCCCGGAACCAACAATCCCAGCCATACTGGCCCGGAACCACCGGCTCCGCAGACGGAAAAACCAAAACTCAAAATGGCAGAAGTCGCGGAGGTTTACTTTCATAAACCTTTGAACCTCGTATTCACTTGTCAAAGAACATCTGGACCGCAACAAATCCACGGGCACAAATTTTCCCGCCAAACCTGTCGCAGCTGCCCCGCCGAACGCGGGTCAGTCAACCCCGATCCCTCGAGATGGACTGATCCAAATTCGGCAAGCCGTCGACCCAACCCTTAGTCGGGGTCGATTTTATTCATTCCATCGCCGGCTCCCGGCGACCTGATTTTGGTGGGTCACCTACGAAAGTCGGCGGGAATAATCAGATTGAAAAGTACGCAAACCTGCTTTCCTCAAAAACCCTCGTTCCTAATCTCCTCTTGATCCATTGCGGGTCTTATCAACTGGATCGGAAAGTATAGGCCTCTCCATCGTCCCGTCAAGCCCCGTCGCTCGATTTTTGTTTAGCCGCCGAGCCTGCTCGGCGCTCGATAAAAAACCCTGCAATCCCACCCATTAATGCCGCGATAGCACCCACTCATTCTGTTTCAGGTATTCCAGCGTCCCAATCACGCTGGATTTGATGTCGTGACTCGCCCGCCACCCCATCGATCGTATCTTCCGCGTGTCCAGAAAGATAAACGGGCTGTCCCCGATCCACCCGCGCTCGCCGCCGGTATAGCGCCGCTGCGGCGTCAGGCCAACGTGCTGGCAAATCCAGCCCAGCGACTGATCCACCGTGCAATATTCATCCGTCCCCAGGTTGAATACCTGCAACGGATCGCGCGATTTCTCCACGCACATCAGGATCGCGGCGAGGCAATCCTCGACGTGCAGATAACTCTTGCGCTGCTTGCCGTTGCCCAGCACCTGAATCTGCGATGGGTCGTCCAGCAGCTTGCGATAAAAATCGAAGACGTGTCCGTGCGTGTAACGCGGACCCAGGATCGAAACGAACCGGAAGATAAAACCCTGGAAATCGAACCCGGTGCAATACGCCTGGATCAACCCCTCCCCCGCCAGCTTGGATGCCCCGTAGAGCGAGGTCTGCACCGGGAAGGGCGCATCCTCGGGGGTGGGGAAGACCAGCGGCTCGCCGTAGATCGAGCCAGTAGATGAAAAGACGATCCGCCGCGCGCCGCCGGCCCGCATCGCTTCCAGCACGTTGAACGTTGCGATCGTATTCTGCTGCAAATCGCGCGATGGGTCCTGCGTCCCGAAGCGCACGTCCGCGTTGGCGGCCAAGTGGAAGACGATCTCGTGACCCTTGACCGCGGCGTTCAATGCCTCGCGGTCCAGCAAATCCGCTTCGACCAGGCGGAAATCGCGGTGCTGCACCGCCTCGGCCAAAAATCGCCGCTGACCGGTCGAGAAGTTGTCGTATCCGCAGACCTGGTGCCCATCGCGCAGCAACCGATCGACCAGGTTGCTGCCGATGAACCCCGCCGCGCCGGTGACGAAACATCGCAAGGTTTGCTCCGTTCAATGGCCCGGGTCGGATCGTAGCGAGGCGCCCCCACGCGAACAAGGCATTCCATTTAGCCGCGGTGCTTGCACCGCGCGTTGCGTGATCGTCAAAACGGTAACGCGCGGTGCAAGCACCGCGGCTAAATGGAAAAATCGCCCAGGGGCTTGCGCGCGGTGATCAAACACCGAATGCCCACCGGATAATTCACGAATCTCCCCAACCCCACCTCCACCGCCAGCGCGTATTTCAGCAATCGTTGCGTGCGCGAGCTCTGGATGCTCTGCACCACCACCTTCTCCTGCACGTCCGCCGCCGATTTCAGATACTTCTGGTTGCGCTTCTTGGTGCGCGCGAACGGGATAAATGGGATGAACCCCAGGTGCGACGCGCGGCGAATCTCGAACCCGCACTGCTGCGCCAACGCGCGCAGCTCTCCCAGCCGGTATCTTCGCCAGTGCATCAGCAGCTTGTCGTAGACGTCGAACAGGCGCGGCCCGGCGGGCACCTCGATCACCGCGATCCCGCCGGGGCGCAGGATGCGAAACATCTGCCGCAACGCCCCCTCGTGGTCCTCGATGTGCTCCAGCACGTTCAGTGCCACCACCGCGTCGATACTGGTGTCCGCCAGCGGGCACTGGACGAGATCAAACTGCAAAAGCGGCAGATCGGGTAGCGATTCGTGCAGCGCCTCCAATGGTCCGCTGATGAAATCCGATCCGATCAGCATCGCCTGGGGGATTTGCTCGCGCATCTCGCGCAGCAGGAAGCCGGAGGAGCAGCCGACTTCCAGGATGACCGGAGATTCCGTGCGAATCCCGCGCCGCAGTTGCGTGATGGCATCGGCGCGGCTGGCGCGATCGATCGGATGATCGCTCCCCGCCGCGTCCTCGTGCATCGTCGTCAGATCGTCGCTCCAGTTGGATTGACCGGGCTGGAAGCTCAACACCCCGACGGTTTTTTCATCCAGCGCGAACCCCCGGCCCGTCCAGATCGGCGGCGCATGGTGTCCCGGCGGCGTGGGCCAGGGATATTGCTTGTGCTGCTGTTCTCGGGAAACCGTTGAATCGGGCATCGGATTTGGATCAGAGCGTGAATCCCGCTTCTGCCGCGTCGCGGTGGAACATCGCCACCGTCTCCAGGGAATACTCACCCAGATCCTTGCCCACCAGCGAAAGCTTCTTCAACACGTCGTTGGTCACCGTGATGATGTGGCAGCCGATCTGGTCGGCCTGGAAGATATTCAACAGTTCGCGCGGGCTGGCCCAGATCAATTCCTGGTTGGCGTGAGCGCGCATGGCGGCGAGGGATTCGGTCATGATCGGGATCGGATTGCGCCCGGTGTCGGCGACGCGACCGGCGAACACGGAGATGCAACTGGGCGCGTGATCGCCCAGCGCCGCGGAGACCTCCGCAACCTGGCGCACGTGCGTCAGGGCAGTCACGTTCAGCTTGATCCGCCGCCGCGACAGCCGCTGGATCAAATCCAGCGACGGCTCGCCGCGCGTGTTGGTGACGGGCACCTTCACGTAAACATTTTTTCCCCAGGACGCGACCTCGGTCGCCTGCCGTTCCATCTCCGAAAATTCATCGGAGAAAACCTCGAAGGAGATCGGCCGATCGGAAATCTCCGCCAGGATTTCTTTGGCGAAGGCGCGGTAATCGCTGATCCCCGCCTTGCGCATCAGCGTGGGATTGGTGGTGAAGCCGGCGATATACGGCTGGCGTGCCATCGCCAGCATGCCGGCCTTGTCGGCGCCGTCGGCGAAAATCTTCACGCGCAGGGCACGAAGCGAAGGGGACGCCACCGCGCCCACGGGTGATTCGGAGATCGATCTGTGAATCACCTGCCTTGGTTTGATGGAAGCTTGGCGATTATGTGCGCCGCCTCCAGAAGGCTTTCGACCGTGTAGTTTGCTGTGCATTTTTTCGCCTGGCTATAGGATCGTGGCAGGAGAAACGTGGCGCATCCCGCCGCCTGTCCGGCCGCCACGTCGCTCCAGCGGTCTCCGACCACGAAGCTGCGGCCCACGTCGATATTATAATCTTTCTGCGCGGCAAAGATAAGCCCGGGTTTGGGCTTCCGACAAGCGCAGTTGTCGGCATTGTCGTGATAACAGGTATAAATGGCCTCTAATGGCAGCAGTTGGCGCAATCGATCGTGGATCGCCTCGATCGCTTCCCGGCTTTGCGTGCCGCGGGCCACGTCGGGCTGGTTGGTGATCACGATGCGCAGCAGGCCAAGATCGCCGAAAATCCGCAACGCCTCGACCACGCCGGGGAGGATCCGCAATTCGTCGGGGTCGGTGGGCGGATACGGCACACCGTTTCGAACCGTCGTGTCGTTGAGCACGCCGTCGCGATCCAGAAAAACAGCCGGTTTGGGATTGCTCACAAAGTGCTTTCCTGTCCCCTCTCCCGGTAATCCGGGAGAGGGTTAGGGTGAGGGTTTTCGTCGAAGAAAGAGCCCTCACCCCATCCCTCTCCCGGTGTACCAGGAGAGGGCGAAGACGGCGCCGGCGGCTAATATTTCGCCGATTTCCCCGCCGACGATTCCCACTTCATCTCGGCGGCGCGCACGCGCGGGTGCGTCACGATCAGGTGCCAGACGACCGCCTGGAACGCTTCGGCGTGCGGGGTGATCGTCCGCGGGTTGATGGTGGGAATGATCACGCAGGCGTCGGCCACCCTGGCCGTATATCCACCGTCGCGGCCGACGATGCCGCAGATCGACGCGCCAACCTGTTTGGCGAACTCCAGGGCGCGCACCAGGTTGGGGCTGATGTTGCGTTCCAGATCGCCGCCGCCGACCGACAGGACGAAAATCATGTCGCGGTTGGAAAGCCGGCTGCCGCGCAGCCAGTTGACGAAGACGGTTTCCCACCCCTCGTCGTTGACGCGGGCGGTCAGCTCCGAAACGTTGTCGGTGGGGGCATACGCCTCGACGCCGCCGATCTTGCGGAAATCGTTGACGGCGTGCGATGCGTTGGCGGCGCTGCCGCCGACGCCCAGGAAGAACAACCGCCCCTCCCGCTGGCGCAAATCGGAGATCATCTGCGCCATCTTCTCGATGACGCTGGTATCCAGCTTCGCCACGATCTGGGCGGCTTCGGCGAGATATTCCTGCGCGTAGGACATGGTTCACTCGCGTTTCGCAGCCCCGCATGTACATGCGGGGCTTCGGTGGATTTTTCACCGCCCCTTGAAATACCGGCGCGTTTCCTCGAGCGCGGCGGTGGTGCCGATCTCGTAAAACCGGCGCGTCACTTCGTAGCCGATCATGCGGCCCTGTGCAACCAGCCGGCTGTACAAATCGGCCAGATCGAAGGGCACAGCGGCGGGGTGATCTTCAACAGTCGAGCGGCGCAGCAGGGCGACGCCGTAATCAATGTAGTTCATGTCGCTCGTCGGATTCGCCTTGTCGTAGCGCAGCAGACGGCCGTCGGAAAACAGCACGTTGCTGCGGTCCCAGCGGTTATCGTTGCGCAGGACGGTCATCAGCGAATCCGCCCCGCTGCGATCGAAATGTGCGAGGATGGTGCGGTAATCGATGTCCAGATACGAATCGCCATACATCACCCAGAAGGCGTCGCCCAGCCGATCCAGCGCCGCGCGCACCGCCCCGCCGGTGCCCAGCGGACGAGGGCCATCATCGGAATATTCCACGTGCATGCCCAGCTTCGTCCCGTCGCCCAGGTACTCGCGGATTTTTTCGCCCAGATGGCCCAGGCAGATCACCACATGGCGGATGCCGTTGCGATGCAAAAGATCCATTTGCCGATCGACGAACGGCTTTCCCGCGACATCGAGCAGCGCCTTGGGCATGTTCTGCGCGACCGACCCCAGGCGCGTAGCCATTCCCCCGGCCAGCACCGCAACGGGAACTTGCTCGATTTGCAACGGCACTTTCATTTCTGAACGGGATTCAGCCACAGATGGGGCACGGATTTACACGGATGAAAAAATAGATCATGTTCTTTTATCTGGTTCCATCTGTGCCTCATCTGTGGCTAAATCCTAAATCACCGTGGCGGTGCCCTGGAAATCGAAGCGGAAGCGCACTTCGGCCAGGCCGGCCTGGGTCATGGCGTGGCGGAGGCGCGGCTTGTCCTCGCAGTAGAACATCAGAAATCCCCCACCACCGGCGCCGATCAGCTTGCCGCCCAGCGCGCCGCTATTCATCCCCAGATCGTAAAACCGGTCAATTTCCTGGTTGCTCATCTGTCCGCTGCGCTGGCGCTTGCGCTCCCAGTGGACTTTCATCAGGTCGGCGAATTTGTGCAGGTTGCCGCTCTCCAGGGCGTCTTTGCTTTCGTAGCCCAGCTCCTTGGCGAAATGGAGATGGTCGATCATCTCCTGATCGCGATTTTTGCTGCGGTCGTCCTGCTCTTTCAAAACCTGCGAGGCCGAGCGGCTGTAGCCGGTGAAAAATAGCAGGAGGTTGTCTTCCAGGTTGTAGAGCGTTTCGGTGTCGATGCGCAGGGCCGCGGCTTCGACGTTGCCGTTGGGGAGGAACTGGAAGCAGGTGACGCCGCCATACGCCGCGATGTACTGGTCCTGCTTGCCGATGGGCTGCTTGAGCAGATCAATCTCGATGGTGCAGGCCTGCTCGGCCAGGTCATGTGGGTGGACGATATTTTTCTTGTGGTTGTGCAGGGCCTTAAGCAGCGCGGTGGTGAAGCTGCCGGATGATCCCAGCCCCGTCCCGGCGGGGATGTCGGCCATGCTGGTGATCTCCAGGCTCTTGCCGCCCACCCCGACCAGGCGCATCGCCTCGCGGATGATGGGGTGTTGAAGCTCATCAACACTGTTGACCCGTTCCATCTTCGAATATTTGACGATCAGCTCGGGAACGAAAGTATCGTGGATGGTGATATAGACGTAGCGATCGATGGCGGCGGCGATGAGGAACCCGCTGTGCTTGCGGTAGTACGAGGGCAGATCGGTTCCCCCGCCGCCCAGGGAGATGCGCAATGGACTCCGAGTGATGATCATGCGTAGCTCCGCGGCAACGCCGCGCAAGCGCGGCCGCTAAACAGACTAGATCCGCTAAACGGGATTGCTCGCGTGTTGATCGGCATATAACCGTTCGACGATTTTAAGCGCTGCGAGGGCATCTTCCAAAGACCCGGCGACGGGGCGACGGTGGGCGATGCAATCGAGCAAATATGCCATTTCGCCGTGCCAGGAGCGGTCTTCGCCGGGGTATTCCCATTGCTCTATCTCCGGTGGGCCCATTTGCGGGAGCATGCGGTACCAGGTCAGGCGCTCGACGCCATAACTGCCGCCCAGGCCGTCGATCTGCAGTTTGCCCACCTTGCCGTAAATTTCGAAGGAGAAGAGATTTTTCCATTCCGTGCAACTGGCGGCCAGCCACGCCACCTGTCCAGTGGCCGTGCGCAAAAGGGCGAAGCCGTTATCCTCCACCGGCATGTCCCAGAAGAACGTGCCGACGAATCCCTGGACGTGCACAAAATCCCCGGCGAACCAGCGCGCCAGATCGATCAGGTGCACGCCCTGATCGAGCATTTCGCCACCGCCGGCGATGGCGGGATCGGCGCGCCATTCTTGCTCCATGCCCAGCCGCCCGCCATGGCCGTAGCGGGCGCGGATATACATGAGCGGTCCAAGCTCGCCGGTATCGAAGATCTCCCGCGCCTTGAGCAAGGCGGGGTGGAAGCGGAGATTGAAACCGACCTTGACGACCGACCCGCTCTGGCGGGCGGCTTCGACCACCGGCATCAATTCCGCGGAATTGCGGCCGGCCGGCTTCTCCACCAGCACGTGCTTGCCGCTTTTCACCGCGGCCAGTGAAACCGGCGCGAGCATATCGTTGGTCGTCGCGACGAACACCAGGTCGATGTCGTCGCGCTCGACGACGTTGTGCCAATCGGTCGATGATTCGCAGCCCGGATATTGAGCCGCCAGATTGTCGGCGCGCAGCGGATCGATATCCGCGACGGCGACGAGCTGGTTTTGCCCCAGGGACTTGGCGCGCTTCGCGCCGATCAGGCCGCAGCCGACGATTCCGACGCGCATCACCACGCCTGGCCTCGATCCTTGGGAACGATGCGGCGCAGGGTGAAGATGTCGCCCTCGGCCAACTCGTCACGATGTGCAGGGAGGTTTTGCCAATCATCCCAGACGGCGCTGATGAGGCGGCCGCTGATGCGGTCGCTGTCGGCGCTGGCGAGGAAGACGGCCAGGGCGGCGCCTTTTTCCAGTCCCGCGCCCCCTTCGTCGCGCTGGCGCATCGAACGGTCATAAAATTCCTGACCCACTTTTTCCGGGCCGGCTTCCAGGATCTGCTCGAGCATCTTCGTGTTCAGCGCGCCCGGAGCGATGGCGTTGACGTCGATGCCCGCATCGGCCAGTTCGATTGCCAGGTTTTCGGTCAGGCGCACCACGGCGGCCTTGGAGGCGGCATAGGCATCGATGCGCGGCAACGCCGTCGCCCCACCGCCGCCCGACAAATTGATGATCTTCCCGCCGTTCTGCCGCCGCATGATGGGGATGACCTCGCGGCACATTAAGACCGTTCCGAATAGATTGATCTGGATGGCGCTGACGAACTGCTCGAAGTTGATCTCTTCGATCGGCCCCATGGGTCCGTAGATACCGGCGTTGTTGACCAGGATGTCGATGCCGCTGCCCAACTCCATCGCCCGCGCGACGGCGGTATGGCAATCCTGGGCGCGGGAAACGTCGCTCACCATTCCATCAACCACCTGCCCGCCGGTGGCGAGCTTGCGCAGATGATCGGTGACGCGCCGCACCGCATCGGCATCCCGGCTGGTGAACAACACACCGGCGCCGGCGCGGACGAAATGCTCGCAAATCGCCCGCCCCAGGCCGCGGCTGGCGCCGGTGACGATGGCGAATCGGCCGGCTAATTTTCCCGGGCTATTTTCCATCCACGTTCCTTCCCGTCGCGAAATATGCGATGCGCGGATCGCTGGCGATGTTCCCCGGCATCGACCAGGCCGGATCGACCACGTTGGGCCGGCGCATCAGGCGGACCAGATCATCGGCCTGGATTTTCAGGAACTGCGGCCAAGGCGTGGCCACCACGGCGACATCCGCGCCGGCCAGGGCTTGTTCCAGACTACCACAAAGCTCGATCGACTTTTGCAGGTCCGCGGGCAACTCGCCGACAGCCGGATCGAATGCCTGCACCTTCATGCCGGCCTCGTCCAATTGCCTGCACAGCTCCACCGATGCCGAGCGGCGCAGCGTGCTGGTGCCGACCTTGTAGACCAGGCCGAGCACCGCGACGACCGGATCGGCGGCGCCGGTGAGCAGGCACTTGACGCGGTCGGCCGACCATTTCTTGTGCACGTCGTTGCTGGCGACGATAGCGCTCATCAGCGATGTATCCACGTGATACTCGCGGCCAAATCCCATGAGGAAGCGCACATCCCGCGCCAGCGTGCCGCCAGCGAACGCGCCGCCGGGGGAAAGATATGCCCTGGGCCCGATCCGCGCTTCGCTCTTGAGTGCGCGGGCGACGTCCCGGGCTCCGGCGCCAACGACTTCGCACAGCCGGGCCAATTCGTTGGCGAAAGCGATGGACATCGCGAAAAATGCGTTGAGCGCGTGTTTGGACATCTCCGCCGATTCGATCGACATCGTTAAAAACTCGTTGCAATAGCCGGAGAACAACTGGCTCACCTGCCGCTGATCGTTCGCATCCGTGCTGCCGATGACGACGCGCTGCGGTTTGGTGAAAGCCTCGATCGCCGTCCCCAGGCGCAAATTCTCTGGCGAATAGGCGAAGCGCAAATCCTTCCCCTGCCATCGACGAGCCAGCGATGCCGTGAATCCAACAGGCACTTGCGAGGAGATCAGCACGAGCATGCCGGGGCGCAGATAATCCGCAACGGCGTCGAGACGCTGGTTCAGGAAATCGACATCCGCTTCATCCTGCTCGGTGACGGGCGTGTCGAAGCAAACCCACAAAACTTCGGCATCGCTCAGGGCGAACCTGGCGTCGGTGGTGAATTGCAGATTCCCCGCGGCGATCTGGCGGGCGATCATGTCATCCAGCCCCGGCTCGCGGATGGGGGCTTTGCCGTGATTCAGATCGGCGATGACTTTTTCGTCGGCGTCCAGACCGATGATGTGGTGCCCCCCCGCCGCCGTGCAGGCGGCGGTTACACTTCCCAGATGCCACAGACCGTAGACAACGACACGCATGAATTACCCGGCAGGAGACTAAGAGCCGGGCCGTGTCGGCCCGGATTGACCGGGGCGACACGCCCCGGCTCTGTTGGCATCATCCCGGTGGACCGATATCGCCACCGTCGTTCACGGTTATTCCCTCCAGGCGATCGACGATAAATTTGGGGCGCTGGCGGACTTCCTCGTAGATGCGGCCAATGTACTCACCGAGGATTCCAATCGCAATCAACTGCGTGCCGCCGATGAACAACAGCAGGATCACGATCGTCGGGTTGCCCCGCGAGAATGGGACACCGGCCAGCTTCAATATTCCATAAACCACCGCCAGTAGAAACGCGATCAGGGCGATGATGAACCCGATGGTGGTGCTGAGCGTCAGCATGTAATTGGAGAATCCCACCACGCCGTTGACGCCGATGCGCAGCGAGCCGAAGAAGCGATTGTATTTTGTCTTACCGGCGAATCGCGGCGGGCGGTCGAACAGCAGCGATGTCTGGCGGAATCCGACCAGCGCCACCATCCCGCGCAGAAATCCGTGGCACTCCTTGAGCCGACAGACTTCGTTGACGACGCGGCGGCTCATCAGGCGGAAATCACCGGTGTTGGGCGGGATCTCCACGCTGGCGATGCGGTTGATCAATTTGTAGCCCAGGTAGGAGACGATGCGCTTGGCGAACGTCTCGCCTTGCCGCGTGCGGCGCTGGGCCATCACCACGTCGTACCCTTCTTTCCACTTGGCGACCATGGGGACAATCAGCTCGGGCGGGTCCTGCATGTCAACGTCGATGACCACCACCGCCTCGCCGCGCGCATATTGCATGCCGGCGAGCACCGACATCGGCTGGCCGAAACGTCGCGAGAACTTGATCAGCTTGATGCGCGGATCGGCGCGGCGCTGCTCGAGGATCACCTCCTCGGTACGGTCGGTGGACGGGTCCATGGAGAAGATGATCTCGAAGTCGCGCGCGACCGACTCGAGGATGGGCACGACACGGCGGAGGAACTCCGGGACGTTGCGCTCCTCGTTGAAAACGGGAACCACGATCGAAAGTTCCATAAGGGATGACCCGGATACCTGGCGCTGCCGCCGGGCAGGATTATGATTCGGGAACGAGGATTTCTATAATATCCGCCCGCGCGGATCACGCAAATCAGCGGCGTGAAAGTCGTGGGTTGGTGTTCAAGTTTAGCGGCCGGGCTTGCCCGGCGTTGGACCGACAAAAAGCGCCGCACGACTCGACTGAGCTCGTCGAAGTCAAGTGCGGCCGCTAAACAAAATACCGTCGGGGGCGCGTGCTTTGGCCGATTTTATCGGAGCTTTCATGGTGCCATGCCAGCCGCAGTCGCGCGTCGATCGCAAGGTCGTCGCGGCGCTGCTGATCTTCCAGGCCCTGTTCTTCTACCACTATTACTGCCGCGAGATCGCCTGGGACGTCCCGGAGAACAACGATCAGACCGATTTTCTCATGCAGTCGTACGGCATCCAGGAGAACGTGCTGAACCACGGCATCGGGGTGCTTTGGCGCAGCCTGGGCGATCCGCGCTGGCGGACGGGCAACGGCTGGCTTTACCCGTGGGAGGGGGCGATTCCCGCGATACTTTTCGGTGGCGGGCGGATGCCGCGGCTGGCGGTCAACTTCATCGCCTTCGCCGTCCTTCAGTGGGTTGCCTTCCACACCGCCCGGCGCGTCTGGGGCCGCCGCGTTTACGCGTATGCGCTGCTGGGATTGATCCTGGCGGAAAATTCGCCGTGGTTCTTCGCGGGCGGGCTGTTCGATTTCCGGATGGATTTTCCCGCCTATTGCCTGTACGGGATCTGGGCGTGCGCGGTCCTGCGCTCGGGGATGTTCCTGGAGCGGCGCTGGGCCGTTGCTGCCGGGCTGATCGGGGCGCTGCTGGCGCTCAACCGCTACATCGCATCCGTGTACATGATGGGCGCGTGGGGATTGTTCGGGATCGTGCTGCTCGTGGCATGGTGGCGGGCGCGCGGCCCGGCGCGCCGGGAGGAAGCGCAGCGGCGCGTGGGCAACATCATCCTGGCAACAGCAATTCTCCTGGCGATCGTGGTGCCGGCCTTCCTCTTCAACCGACACCTGATCTATCTCTATTACATCGTCGGGCACGTCACCTCGGGCGAGAAATACATCCGCCTGCGCGGGACCGGCATTGTCGATGCCGCCAGCTACCTTCTGTATTACCCCAAGAACGTGCTGTTTGATCACCTGGGCCGGCCGTTCGAGTTCGCCGCGCCCATTGGGCTGATCACGGCGGTGGTGTTGCGCATTGTTGGCCGGCGTGGCGGTAGCGCGGCGGCGGCGACGCCGTGGCTTAAGAATCCCGTGCTGCTGCAACTGTCGTTTCTGATCTGCGCGATCCTGATCCCGCTGGCGGCGCTGACCAGCGACATCTCCAAATCTCCGGTGGTCGGCAGCATCGTCGATATCCCCGTGGCGCTGCTGGTCGTGCAGATCATCGCGGCGCTGACGGAGAATCTGCCGGAGGCGCTGTACCCCATCCTGTGCGTGGCGACGGTGGTGATGTTCGGCATCGGCGCTAACAAAATCCTGGACAATGGAACCAAGCATTCGACGGCTTATACATACAAACCGGCCATCGAACATCTCGTCGCCGCCGACGACTGGATGGCGAAATTTGCCGTCGAGCATGACTGGCCCCAGCCCAAGCTCTCCTGCGACGCCATCTCCGGATGGTTCAACAACGGCGTGATCAATTGCCTGGCCTACGAGCACTCTTCCGCAATACTGGATTTCCGCCTGCTGCTGGGCGACACGATCAACAAGATCAGCGAAGCAGCGGCAATGGAAGATCTAGCCGAGAGCGATTTCGTGATTCTCAGTGATCCGTATCGCATCAGCGGATATCCGTTTACCGAGGGGATCGCGGAATATTGGCCGGATATCAAGTCCTGGTGCGACCAGAACCTGGTTCACGTCCAGACGTTCAAGTTCATCAATCAGAGCCTGATTTTGTACGTTCGCCCGACGGCGGTGATGGAGGGGATGATCAGCGAATGGATTCCCGCCCGCGGGATCGACCTGATCGTGCCCACCGAGACGCTGAGCCGATTCCCCGTCATTAACATCACCGGCCAGGGCAATCCGGCACTGGTGATGTCCGCGGCGGCCACGGACCAGTCGGCGCGCGGCCCGCACCCGCTGCCGACCAAACTCGTATTCACGGGCCAGTCGTACGAGTTGCGGATCGACAGCTCGGGCATCGATCTGAACGGGACAGAATCCGCGCACATCCACGTCGATTTCGCCATCAACGTCCCGGCCGTCCCAGACCAGGGCATCATCCCCAAGCCGGACCGCGTGGCGCTGGTGCGGGAAAAGCCGTAGCGCCCGGTGGGCGCAGCAAAAAAACGGCGATTTTTGGGCAAATGAATGCTATGATATTCGGCGCGGGCAAAAGCTATGAATGTCAATATTAAGCCTGATTCGGAGCGATTTGTCGAGGACCAGATGAAAGCAGGCCGCTACAGGTCCCCCGAGGATGTCGTTCAGGCTGGGCTACAACTGTTGCAGGAACGCCAAGGCAACCTGGCACATATCCGAGCCCGGATCGCCGTCGGCCTGGATCAAGCCCGGCGAGGTGAGTTGGTAAAAGGAGAAAGTACGTTTGACGAAATCTTCGGTCCCGTCGACAGCGCCGGCAATGGCTAAGGAAGCCATATGGGACGATTCGTTTTCGCGCTGGCGGCCGAATCCGATCTGGCCGAGATCGCCCAGTACATTCGAGAACAAGGCAGCCCCGATGCGGCGAAACGAGTTGGGGAAGAGCTTCGCCGAGCGATGCGGAAATTGGTGGATATTTCCTAGTTTGGGGAATTATGCTGAGCGCGCCTTGCCTAGATCGATAAGCTGCTTTACTGCGGTGTTACAAAACTTCTCGTAGTTCTCCTTGTCCGCCCTCATCTGTTTGGGCCTATTGGCCATTCGAGCTTCGACCTTCTGAAGATGGTCTAGATGACCTTCATGAGTCGCATAATCGCCGCGCAGTTTTGCATCGTGGGCCAAGGTTTTTAGATTTGCAGCGAGTTTCTCGTCGCCCTCGCGCCAGCCCTCCATCAACGCATCATTGGCTGCATGGAAAGCGCCGGCGCAGACATCGAGAATAACGGATTGCACGATGAAAGCTTCGTCAATTTTACTTCTCGCGATCTCTAGAACTTTTTGTTTGAAGAATTTGTAGTTGATGGGGTTTTCTATGAACTCGCCCAAAGTTACCTTGTGTGGGTCAGCCCCTGGCGGAAGTTCTGACATTTGAAGCCCTAAGACGTGGATAAACGTGAACATCATTACGTCATCACGAAGTTTCGGCGGAATTGCATCAATCACCGTAAAGAGGTCCGCGAGTTTGTTGAAATTTATCGATGTTGCATAGGCAAAATGAAAGGGGTTCATTTCCATATCCATCATTGTAGGATGCGCAATGCCCAACCGCTGCGCTGAGTGCGGTAGATTCTCGACGAGCAGATCGCGATGAAGCTGGCCTGAATTGGTTGCTCGCCCTGTAAGTTTATTGCGATTTGTATTACGCGGCGGGGTTTGAAGAAAAGGAGGAAGGTATCAGAAAAGAGCGACTCGCCGGGGGTTGGCGAATCGTAGTTGGCGCAAGGTGTAGACAAAACAGGTGAGGGTTCCGTCTCAAACTACATTCCCGATTCACGTCGTCTGCCAGTGGCTCGGCAATTCGCGGGCTGTCGCCCAGGACCACTACTTGCAGGTCACCGATGCGCACTTCGCCAGAGCGGTAAAAAAGCGGCGCAAAATCCGGCGCAGTATGGAGCGGAATCGGCTCGCAACACGTCGCAGTCGTTCGACCCACAAAAGCAAAATCGCCCGGTTTTGGCGGGCGATTCTACTGCGTACGAGTTTGTGCAACTCGATCCAGTGACCCCGACGGGATTCGAACCCGTGTCGCGGCCTTGAAAGGGCCGTGTCCTAGGCCTCTAGACGACGGGGCCGGGTTTTTCAGTCAAACAAACACGCCCAGGAAGCGGGCACAATATGCAGATGTATTCGCGAGCGTCAACTGGCGCAAAGCCACCGGATGGCTATCCGGTGGCTTTTTTGCGCCTGCGATTCCCACCGTGCGTACCCGCGCGGGAAATCGGTGGATGGGGGCGATACCATGGCCATTCATGCTCCACTATTTCAAGTTCCGTCAGGATTTGTTCGCGCCGCAGCCGGCCAGAGACGTTTACATCAAGCGAAAAGGCGGGCGCGGGTGGCCGGAGGAATGCCCGCCCATCCGCGCCGCCAATGCCTTCGGGTTCGATCTGCTGGCGAATTTCGACGTCACCTTCATCCAGACCCGCGGGCGCTGGCGCGTGCTGCGCGATATCAACATCGACAGCGATTTCGATTGGGCGGCCGACGAGCATTCGCCCGGCAAGCCGCTGACCCAGCAATACGCCTGGTTCTGGGAAAAGGGGCAGAAGCTGCCGCATCCGATCAGCGACAGCGTTTATCCGCAGATCGCCAACCAGGTGAAGATCAGCTCGTTCCTGTTCATGCGCACCGATGCGAACGAATTGCTGCTGATGACCGATCCCCCCAACCAGTCCCGCCCCTTCCGCGCGATGACCGCGCTGGTGGACACCGACTGGTATCCGGCCAGCTATCCCTGGCACACGGTGATCGAATTGGATCGGCGGGAGAAGCGGATCACGATTCGCAAGGGCGAGCCGATCTGCCGGATCGTCCCGGTGCGTCGCGACACGTATTTCGCGGCGCCGATGTCGCAGAGCGGCTTCGACGAATTTTTCGCCCGCGGCCAGCACTGGCTCGCCACTCACGGACGCCCGCAGCAGAGCGGCGTGGTCGATATCACGCGCAAGTATGGCCGTCAGCAAGTTCGATCGCGATTTGTGGTGAGGGAGTGATGTTGTGATTGGTGATTGGCGATTGACAAAATGCGTTATCAATTGTCACTCATCAATCACCACGTACCAATCACCCGCGGCTATACTCCCCTCATGTCCCAGATCCCGCCGTATCCGCCGTACGGGGCGGGCCAGCCGTATCCGCCGCAATTCCGGCCGCCGCGGACCAGCGCGGCGGCAGTGGCCAGCCTGGTCATGGGGCTGCTGGGATGCCTGCCTTTCGTGACGGGAGTTTTCGCGATCATCACCGGCGTCATCGGCATCGCCGTCACCGCGCGCCCGCAAGTGAAGGGCCGCGGCATGGCCATCGCGGGATTGTGCCTGGGAATTCTCAGCCTGCTGAGCTGGACGGGCATCGGCGTGGGGGCCTGGCGATGGTGGGTGCTCAGCGCCCCGGAACGGGTCGTGGCCCAGCAGTTCGTTTCGGATTTGTCGCAGGGCAATACTGCATCCGCGGCCGCAGCCTCGACCAGCCACCTCACCGCCGCGCAAATGGATGCCGCGTCGAAGAAGCTGCTGGGTTGGGGCAGCGTGCAGCGGATCAGGATCGTCTTTGCCAACCCCTACGGCCAGGTGAGCGGAATTGTGGTCTACCCCAACAACCAATATCACAGCTTCGTCGCCGGCGAGGTGCAGCAGAATGGCGCGTGGAAAGTCGACTCGTTCGTGCTGCAGCAATGATCGGTGGCAAAGGCAAAGCGCATGTCACAGGTTCCACCGCCATTTCCGCCGTATCCGGGCCCGCCTGGTTTTCCGCCGCGCGGAGGAGGGCACTCGCCGTTGGATTATTCTCTAATGCCCGCCGCCCCGCGCTATAGCGCCGCCGCCGTCGCGAGCCTTGTCCTGGGAATCCTCGGTTGCATTCCGCTGATCACCAGCATGCTGGCGATCGTTTTTGGGATCGCGGGGCTGCGCGCGACCGGCAGCCCGCACGTGCAGGGTCGCGGCCTGGCGATCGCGGGACTGGTCCTGGGCTGCATCGGCGTGCTCGGATGGGGCGGGGGTGGCGCGGGCGTCTGGGGCGTCTGGGTGCACACGCATCCCGAACGGGCTCTGGCCGAGCAATTCATCAACAACCTGTCGCAAGGCAACATCACCGCTGCGTCGGCACAGTGCACGAACAATGTTTCAAAGAAGCAGCTCACCGACGCCGCCGCCAAGCTCCAGGGTTGGGGACCGCTTTTTCCCGCGCGCGCCACGCAAGCCGGCTTCAATTTCAATAATGGCAGTGAAACCGGCAATGTCAGCGGCCAGATCATCCTGCAGAACGGCCCGCCGCACACCTTCGTGATGGGAACCGTGAAGCAGCAGGGTCAGTGGAAGGTGGATTCATTCAACTTCTAAGCGTCGCGCCCAGTTGCGTCCTGGCCGCTTCGACTGCCTTCTGCACGGACGGCTCAACCTGCTCGCTGGTCAGCGTGGCCGTGGGATTGCGGAAGACCAGCGTGATGGTGACGCTCTTGCTTCCGACCTCCAGCGGCTTGCCTCGATAGGTCGTCACGAATTCGATCCCCTCAAGAAACGGCAAATTGAGCCCGCGCAGCAGCGATTCGATTTTCTCGAAGCGCACGGCATCGGCGACAATCAGCGACAGGTCGCGCCGCACCGCGGGAAAATTCGGCAGCGGCTGAAGCTGTGGCAGACGCCGATGCCCGGTCAGCAATGGCGCCAGCTCCAGCTCCATCGCCACCGGCGTGTGACGAAGCGAGATTTTGGCGGCGACGGCGGGGTCGATCTTCCCCAGATACCCGATCGGCTGCCCGCCCCACTCGATCCGTCCGCAGACGTCCGGCGCGAACCCGCGCTGCGTGGCGGGAACCACGCGCACCGCGCGCTGCGAATCCAGCTCGCCCAGCAGCGCCTCGACGACCCCGCGGATGTGCCGGACATCCGCACCACCCACGGCCGCCAGTCGGCGCTGCTCGGATGGCTTTGTACCATCGGCTGCGAAGGTCGCGCCGATCTCGAACAGCCTGGCGTCCGCCGTTCCATTGGATTCGTTGAAGCGCACCGCTTCCAGCAATCCGGGAATCAGGCTGGAGCGAAGGGCGGCATCCGCCTTGCGCACGGATGAGTCGGCGCGCAGCATCGACGCGCCGAAATCCGATCGCAGCGCGTCGCTCACGAAGCTGAAGGTGATCGCCTCGAAATACCCCGCCCCGGCCAGCATCCCGCAGATCGCGGAGATCGTCGTCGACTCGGGATCGGGTGGGACCAGGCGAATGGAAATTTCCGGACGGGTGGGAATGCGATCGTATCCCACCATCCGCGCGGCTTCCTCGACAAGGTCGATCTCCGCCACGATGTCCATGCGATGCGACGGGACGGTAACGTCGATCTGATCCCCGCGGCGCTGCGGGCGCAGGCCCAGGCGCGTGAACGCGGCCAGCACCTCGTCGGGCGGCAGCTCGATCCCCACGATCCGGCGCAGCCGCGCCAGCCGAAGCGACAGGCTCCGGGGCGCTGGCGCCGCCATTCCCGCCCTGGCGATCCCCTTGAGCAGACGCCCGCCGGCGGTTTGCAGGATCAGCTGCGCCGCTCGCAGCGCGGCGCGCTCCGGAAGTGTCGGATCGATCCCGCGCTCGAAACGATACGAGCTGTCGCTCTTGAGCGCCAGCGCCCGCGACGTTCGCCGGATGCACAGCGGATCGAAGATCGCCGATTCCAGAAGCACGTCGGTGGTGCGACCGGTGACTTCGCTGTCGGCGCCGCCCATCACGCCGGCCAGGGCGATGGGCCGCTCGGCATCGGCGATCACGAGCATGGCGGGCGTCAATGGGCGCTGGCGGCCATCGAGGGTGGTCATCACCTCGCCGCGTTTGGCGGTGCGGATGATCACACGGCCCCCGCCGACGTGGGCGAAATCGAACGCGTGCAGCGGCTGGCCCATCTCCATCATCACATAGTTGGTGACATCCACGACGTTGTTGATGGGCCGGATGCCGATCGCCTCCAGCCGCTTGGCGATCCAATCCGCCGACGGGCCGATCCTGATCCCGCGGATGATCCGCGCGATGTATTGCGAACAGAGCTGCGGCGCATCAATGCGGACATTCACCGCCGAATCAACCGGCTCGTCCGATTCCTCGACGGCAACCGTCGGCTCACGCAATTGCCGGTCGAGCAGCGCCGCCAGCTCCCGGGCGACGCCGACGTGAGACAGGCAATCGGGGCGATTGCTGGTGACTTCCACATCGATGACCGTGTCATCGCCAACTTTTTCGATGGATTCAACCGGCAGGCCGGCATTGCTCAGCGCATCGGCCGCTCTTTGTGCATCCAGTGCCGGGCCGGGGAGAAATTCGCTGAGCCATTGCAGACTGGTTTTCATCGCGGCGGGCCATTGTAGCGATCGCGCCCGCGGCTTCTATCCATCCCAGTTCTTATGCTGTTTGGGAAATTGACGAATTGGTGGCGCTGCTCGATTGACATGCCGTCCAGCCAAAGACCGAGATCGGTTGGACCCCAATGCTAATCACCGCGAAGGCCCCAAGAAAAACTTATGGCGTAGGTCCAGCCGTACCCTTCCGTATCACCGGAATACTGCAGACTAGCAATATCATCATCCTTTTTGTAATACGCGGAGCGGCCGCCGAGGTCCGTGCCCCAGTCTCTAATCGGTGTCTCTTTTTCGAGCGTCCAGCCGTGCCCCAAGAGCTGAACATCATAATATGCTCGCAACTGCAGGTAATTGAGACCGGATTTATACTCGCGATCCACTACAACTTGGCCGGATTTGTGCGTGGAGCTCTGTTCTACCACAACGTCGGACGCAGGCGCGGAGATCAATTTCGATTCAGCCTCTAGTTCTGAAACCTTGGCTTGGGTCGGTGTCCAAAAAGCGATTTCGTGCCAAACGACAAAAACGATAAAGCAGATTAACCATGCTGCAGGGACCCACCTAACGATTTTTTTCACTCGCGGGCTAATATCTGAAATTGTACCCGTAGGAGCTTATCTCCGAAATAATTTCAAACCGACCCGCTACCCACGACCTGAAGACCCTTGACACTAACCGCCTTCCACTCCTATGCTTGTGGGTCTTTGGCTTTTGTGGCGCCGTCAGAGGATCGAGGATTCTGTGGCTAAAGCATCATCGCGCAAGAAGACTCCTCCGCCCAGGCAAATCAGCAAGCCGTCCGTCAAAGCAAAATCGAAGCCGGCGCCGCCCGTATTGGTCAAGGGTAATGCCAAGGCGCACGCACCGCCGCCGGTCCCGGTAAGCAAGAAGCCGATCAAGCCGCTGGCGCCCAAGCCGCCGCGCATCGTCGAGCCGGCGGGGCCGGTGATTCCGCTGGCGGCGGCGGTGCCGACCGATGGCAAACCGCGCAAAAATCTTTCCGGCATCAGCCCGCGCGAGCTGGAGCTTTATCGCGATCAGATCCTGGCCAAGCGACGTGAAATCGTCGGGGACATGAGCTCCATGGAGCGCGAGGCCCTGCGCGCCAGCGGCAGCACCAATCTTTCCAATCTTCCGCTGCACATGGCGGACATGGGCACGGACAATTACGAGCAGGAATTCACACTGGGCCTGATGGAGAAGGACCGCAAGTTGCTGCGCGATCTGAACGACGCGCTGGCGAAAATCCAGAACGGCACCTACGGCCTGTGCGAAGGCACCGGCAAGCCGATCACCAAGGCGCGCCTGGAGGCGCAGCCGTGGGCGCGCTATTCGATCGAGTACGCGCGGAAGCTGGAGCGGCACCTCCCGTAGATTTGTTTTCCCGTCCCTCTACAATTCGCTGGCGATGACCCGATCACCCCTGCGATCACCGGCGGCGCTGCTATGTTTTTTCGGCACGGCGGTGGTGGGGTTGGGGCTGGACCTGTGGACGAAGAAACTGGCGTTTGAGCGCCTGCTGGACGCCGACGGGCCGTATCGCCTGATCCCCGGCTGGCTGGAATTCGAGGTGACGATCAATCACGGCGCGGTCTTCGGCCGGCTGCAGGGCCAGCGAATGCTGTTCATCGGCGTGTCGATCGCGGCGATCGTGTTCCTGATTTTTCTCTTCACCGCCAGCGATCGTCGGCGGATATACCAGGTGCTGCTGGGGATGCTGATGGCGGGCGTGCTGGGAAATCTGTACGACCGCGTGACGCTGGGTTACGTGCGCGACATGATCCATGCGCTGCCGCGCTGGCCCGGGTTTTTCCCCTGGATATTCAACGTGGCCGACAGCCTGCTGTGCGTGGGAGTGGGGATGATTGTGTTGATCAATCTAATACGACCGCGGGAGAGAATGATGAATGATGAATGATGAATGATGAATGCAAAATTAAATTCATCATTCATCATTCATCATTTATCATTTGAATCTTCTGTGTCCTCCGACGCCGACATCATGAGTCAGGTCCTGCGTCTGGCCGCGCGCGGCCGCGGGGGCGTGGAGCCGAATCCGATGGTCGGCTGCATCATCGTCAAAGACGGCGCGATCATCGGGCAGGGGTATCATCAGAAATACGGCGGGCCGCACGCCGAGCCGGTGGCGCTGGATTCGTGCAGCCGCTCGCCGCAGGGCGCGACGGCGTATGTAAATCTGGAGCCGTGCTGTCATCTGGATAAACAGACCCCGCCGTGCGTGCCGCGGCTCATCGATGCGAAGGTGGCGCGCGTCGTGGTGGGATGCGCGGATCCGAATCCCTTCGTCAACGGGCGCGGGCTGGCGCAGCTGCGCGCGGCGGGGATCGACGTGGAGGATGGGGTGCTGGGCGATCAGGCGAAACAGATCAACGCGGCGTATTTCAAGCAGGTCACCCAGCGCCGGCCGTACGTGACACTCAAGTGGGCGCAGACAGTGGATGGGAAGATCGCCGGGCCGGGCGGGCGACCGCTGAATATCAGCAACGCCGCGGCGCGACGGATCGTTCATCGGCTGCGGGCGCGATCCGACGCCATCCTGGTGGGGATCGAAACGGTGCTGCGCGATGACCCGCTACTGACCGCCCGGCGGGTGGAAAATCCCCGGCCGCTGTTGCGCATCGTGGTGGACAGCAACCTGCGGATTCCACCGGGAAGCCGGCTTTGCCAGACGACCTCCGAGGGCCCGGTGCTGGTGTGCTGCGCTGAGACTGCATTTGGCCGCCGGCCGGACGCGGTCGCGGCGTTGAACAAATCCGGCGTCGAGGTGATTTCGCTGCCGATGGAAGACGCTGGTGGCTTGTCGCTGGCCGCCCTGCTGGAGGAGCTAGGCCGCCGGCGCATCACGCACCTGCTGGTCGAGCCGGGGCCGACGCTGGCGGGCGGATTCCTGCGCGAGAAGCTGGCGGATCGGGCCTGGATTGTCCGCGCTCCGCTCCGCGTAGATGATCCGAGCGCGCCGGCGGCGGTGGCCGTCGATTGGCCGACGACCGGCGTCCTGGATGTGGGCGGGGATCAACTGACGGAATATCTCAATCCACAAAGTCCCGTTTTTTTTGCGACGGAATTGTCGGCGGATATGGTTTTGGAACGCCAGGTTTAACCGGCGAGCATGCTCGCCGGCTACACGGAAATCACTTCAATGCTTCGGCAATTTGGCCAGTAATTTCTCGATCTGCGCCTCGGTGTTGTAGAAGTGCGGGGAGCAGCGCAGGCGGCGCTCGCGGACGGCCAGCTCGATTCGGTGCTCGCGGCGCAACTCCTGGAATATCTTGTCGTGCGCGAACCTGGCGGATGTGAACGCGACGATGCCGCTCCACTGCTCTTCGTGCCGCGGACTGGCGATGCGGTAGCCGCGCTCGCGCACGCCCTGGATCACGATATCTGTCAGTGCCTTGATGCGCTGGCCAATCTGCTCGATGCCGGCGCCTTGCAGCAGCTTCAGCGAAGCACGCAGCGCCAGCAGGCCGGGGACGTTATAGCTGCCGGATTCAAACCGTCCGGCGTCGGTGCGCAGGGTGTAGTCGTAGTTGCCGAAGTTCTTGGCGTCCACGACATTCATCCACCCGATCACGAGCGGGCGGGTGTACTCGATCAACTCGCGGCGGCAATAAAAAATCCCGGCGCCCTCGGGGCCAAGAAGCCATTTGTGTCCATCGGCCGAGAGATAATCGATGTTCGCCGCCTTCACATCCAGCGGCACGACGCCCAGGGATTGGATCGCGTCGACGCAGAAGCGGATTTTTCGTTCGGCGCAGAACTGGCCGATGCGCACCAGGTCGTGCCGCTGCCCGCTGGCGAATTCCACGTGCGAGAGCGTGATGAGCTTCGTGCGTGGATCGGCGGCGGCCTGGATAATCTTATCAACCGGGACGTGGCGGCAACCGTCCGGGCCGTCCTCCTCTTCCACTGTCACCAGCTTGGCGCCGCTGCGGCGCACCGCCTCCATCCAGGGATAGATGTTGGCGGGATATTCCACCTTGGTGGTGACGATGCGGTCGCCGAACTGCCATTGGATTCCGTTGGCGACGATGCTGATCCCTTCGCTGGTGTTCTTGATGAAGGCGATCTCGTCGCGGTGGCAATTGAGAAGCTGCGCCGATTCCTGGCGGAGGCTTTCGATATCGTCGTACCAGCCGGAGGCGAGATATCCGTTGTCCTCGGCCTGCGAGGCAAATTTGCGCATCGCGCCACCGGCCACCGCCGGCAGCGGAGCGACCCCGGCATGATTGAAAAAATGCCAGCGCTGCAGTATCGGAAACGATTCTGGGTTCCCGACCAGTGAAGTCAATGTGCTCATGTTCCGCCCACGGGCGGGATATAATGCGCAGCAGCGGGCAATGCAATGATCAAACGGCTGACGTTAACAACGGTTCTGGTGTTACTGACACTCGGTGGCGCCGCAACCGCGCGCGGGGACGATCTTGAGGATCAGACCATCCCCGGCAAATGGATCAAGCCGATGGTTCCGGAGAACGCGCCGGAGCCACAGTATCCGGACTACGACAAGGACAATCCGCTGGACCGGGCACGCGACCAGGTGTGGGCCGGGCAATATCGCCGGGCGCTGGTGACGCTGGAATCGGTGGAGTCGGCCAAGCCGATCGACGTGGCGCTGATCCGCGGCGAAGCGCAGCTGGTGCTGGGCCGATATGACCAGGCGCTGGCCACGCTGTCCGATCCAGCCGTGGCGGACGATCCGGCCGTGCAGACGCTGCGCGCCCGCGTACAAACCGCCCAGGGTGATTACACCGGCGCAAGCGCGACCCTGGCGAAGGTGATCCAGAAATATCCGCAGCGCTGGGAGCCGCATTATCTGCTGGGCCAATGCCTCGAACAACTGGGCGATATCGGCGGCGCGCTGACGGCCTACAAATGGTTCGTCACCGAGCCGCACGATTACCTGGCCCAGTGGCGCAAAGACCCCAAGCTGTTCGACAACGCCGCCGATGCCGTCGTGCTGGGCCGCGCGGTCGACCGGTGGGCGACGCTGTCGCTGGCGTACCAGGACCAGGAGCGGCTGCACGACATCGTGCTGGGAATGTTCGTGCGCGCTTATGACCTGATCGATCGCGATTACTGGCCCGCGCACGTGGATGCGGCTGAGTATTTCCTGCTGCACGACAACACCGCCGCCGCACAGACTGAATTGAAGCAGTCGCTGAACAGCAACCCGTTCGATATCCGCTCGTGGAAGCTGATCGGGCAGATGCAACTGGACGCTTACAACTTCGACGGGGTGGATCAGGCGGTGGCGAAAATTCGCGGGGTCGATCCCAACTCGATCGATGCGGATCTTCTGGAGGCGCGCAACCTGCTCTTGCAGCGCGTTCCGCAGTTGGCGCTGGACCCGCTGGAACGGGTGCTGGCGCGCCAGCCGCATAATATCGAGGCGCTGGGGTTGGAGGCCGGCGCGTACGCCCTGCTCCTGCAGGACGGCAAGAGCGCGGACATCCTCAGGCAGGTGGATGCGATCGATCCGAATAATGCGCTGGCGTACCTTGAGGTGGCGGATCAACTGGCGGCGATGCGGCAATATCCCCGCGCGGCGGCGATGTACCAGATCGCGGTGAAGCGCGCCCCCTGGTGGTCGGCGCCGCGCAACGGGCTTGGGCTGCTGGACACGCAGAGCGGCGACGAAGCGTCGGCCCGGTCGGTGCTGGAATCGGCGCACGTGCTCGATCCGTTCAACGCCCGCACCACCAATTACCTGCGCCTGCTGGACATGATGGACCAGTTCGCGTCGAAGGAATCGGCCCATTTCATTGTCCGCTACGACGCCAGGCAGGACCCGATCATCCCCGAATATTTCAGCGATTACCTGGAATCGGTCTACCCCGCGGTGTGCGGGGCGTATCAGTATGAGCCGAAGGTCAAGACATTTATCGAAGTGTTCCCCACGCACGATGCGTTTTCGGTGAGGACGACCGGTGGACCGTGGATTGCCACGGTGGGCGCCAGCACCGGACGCATCATCGCGTTGGTGGCGCCGCGAAAAGGCGAGCGCACCATGGGACCGTTCAACTGGAGCCAGGTGCTGCGCCACGAATTCACGCACACCGTCACGCTGGGCGCCACCGACAACCGCATCGCGCACTGGTTCACCGAAGGCCTGGCGGTGCAGCAGGAGCATTCACCGTTGCGCTGGGAATGGGTGCCGATGCTCTATTCCGCCGTCACGAAGCACGAGCTTTTTCAGATGGATAGTCTGACCTGGGCATTCATCCGTCCCCGCCGGCCGATCGATCGGCAGCTCGCTTATGCCGAATCAAGCTGGATTTGCCAGTTCGTCGAGCAGCGCTACGGGCACGGGACGATCCTGGCGATGCTCGATCAATTCCGCCAAGGCCGGACGCAGGAGGAAGTTTTCGAAAATGCGCTGCACCGCACGCAGTCTGAATTCTTCACCGAATTTGAGTCCTGGTGCGAGAAACAGGTTGCGGGATGGGGTTACGACGAGGCGAGCAGCGCCAAATATCAACTGCTGCGCGATCGGGGCGAGGAGCTGATCCAAGCCCACGAATACGCCCGGGCCGTGCCGATCTTCGAGCAGATCGCCGGGTTGCGTCCGGTCGACATGCTTCCGCACCAGCGCCTGGCCGGCCTGTACATGAACGCCGCCGTCCGCGACCTGAAGAAGGCTGCTGAGCAGTTGGACATCCTGGCGGCAGTGGAGCTGAATAACAACATGTACACCAAGGGCGCCGCGCGGATGTACCGGCAAGTCGGCGACCTGGACAAAGCCTCCGCCCGCGCGCTCAAGGCTGTCTACATCGATCCGTATGACACCGACGCCCACCGGCTGTTGCTCGATCTTTATGAGAAACTCGGCAACACTAGCGGCGCCGCGCGCGAGACACGGGTCATCGGCGAACTGGAACACTGGCAGGAGAATGCCACAGACAGCGATTCGGCCCATGCGGCGACGCAGGCGGATTAGAAGAGGCGGCGATTGGTGATTGATGAGTGATGATTGCCGGACGCTTTTTTCACTCGTCACTCATCAATCACAAATCACCATTTGACTATGGCCACAAATCCCCAAACCCTGACCATCCGCCAATTCCAATCCCACATCTCGCGCCGCTACGAGAAAGTCGATCGCCGCCGCGGCAGCGATAAGACGTTTTTCTGGCTGATCGAGGAGATCGGCGAACTGGCCACCGCGCTGCGCGGGACGGATCGCGCGAACCTGGAAGAGGAATTCGCCGATGTCATCGCCTGGCTGTGCACGCTGGCCAACATCAATGATGTCGACATGGCCGGCGCAATCGCGCGGAAATACCTGGGCCGCAAACGGCCGAAAGGGCATAAATAATCCGTCCCCGCAACATGTTATATCGCAACGAGCAGTTCTGCCCATTTATGCCGGTGTGAAGTGTCGATCCGCTGCGCAAATGAAAGGGGCCCGCCCGAAGGCAGGCCCCGTCTTTTGGCCTTTGCGAATCAGTCCTTGATGGTTCCGATCCTTACGGAACGTTGGCCACCGGCAGCAGCACGCTGTCGTTGGCTACGTAGGGGGAACCAACCAGGTCCTGAGCGGTGCCCCAGGTCGGGCCACCACGGGTGTAGATGTTGTCACGATCGGTGCCGACGAACGGGTTGTTGTCGAACTCCACGTGACCATCACCAAACAGCACGTTCTGGCCGTCCTGGCCATGGTTGTTGCTGTTG
>Ga0182024_10006006_pt1 | contig 26902 bp, 26 predicted proteins | sample P32metaG_FD_120480 | JGI IMG/M metagenome (GOLD analysis project Ga0182024, IMG submission 120480) | Permafrost microbial communities from Stordalen Mire, Sweden - P3-2 metaG (Illumina Assembly) | ecosystem: Environmental > Terrestrial > Soil > Wetlands > Permafrost | place: Sweden: Stordalen...
ATCGCCGGAGTGGGCTGGATGATTGGCGGTTTAGGGCCCTACATTCTTCCGAATGCCAACTTTGACTTCACTCTCATCACGGCCTTCGGCGAAGTACTCTTCACCCTTTGGCTCTGGATCAGGGGCTGGAAGGTCCGGGAGCCTGTCGCAATCCCTTGAGTCCATTCGATCGCTGACGTCTCATGATCCCCTTTGTCGAAGGTGGAGGTAGTGACGTCATTCATGGCTCCTTAGTGACCGGGGATTCAAAACTCATAGCCGGAATACCTGCAGGATCTCGCCTTTCGTTGAGCTAAGTTTTCGACTGATGACAACAGGGCAAACCGCGTTTCCAGTCGTGGCCCGATCTTGTGGGTTCCGCTCTGTACGGCCCGATGGCTCGCCTAGGCGATTGTGTGAATCCAGCAGTATCCCGAGCGACATGCACGTTCGTCGATTATGAGGCTTCGATGAATTCCCGAACCGAGAGCACCGATGCGCGAGAGGGAAAGAAATTATTGATAAGGCAATCATGGACCTGGGAATCGAGGTCAGCACAGCAATCTTTAATGACAGCGAGACGAAAATCGGCGTCAGCAGCTTCGAGCAGTGTGGAGAGGACGACGCCACTGGTGGCGATTCCATAAAGAACCAGCGTGTCGATGTCATTGGCGCGAAGGATCATGGCGAGATCGGTGCCAGTGAAGGCGCTGATGCGATGTTTGGTAATAACAATCTCACCCTCTTTTGGGGCGATGACAGACGGGATCGTCCCGAGCGGTTCCTGAAATAACTTTTGATGCTGCGCTGAGGATTTAATAGCACCGAAAAGAATGTTTCGGGAGTTGACCTCTGGGAGCCCCGGACGAAAGCCTACTTGGATATGGATAATGGTCATGCCGGTGGCACGAGCATGATTGAGGACACTTGCGGCACGAGTCAGGAAGGCGTCTTTGTCGTCTTTGGCGTAGATAGAAACGATGGCGGTTTGGCAATCCATGCTCAGGACTGCGGTATGAGCCGGACAGATCGGAAATGTTGCGGTCACATTAACCTCTTTGCTGCAAGAAGGATTCAGTCAAGTTCCACATTTTAATCCAACGCGGCTTGCATCGGTTATTGTCTGGTAGTTGGCGACAAATCGAAATCGCCGAGTCACTCGCCGAGCGGCTAAGTTCGAGTCGGTCAGTGTCCGTCAATCCGCCTGCGCATGAGGATCTTCGAATGACGCCCACAGGCCAAGGACACATATCACAACTGCTCCAACCTTTAAAGCGGTTCCGGGGAGGTCGAGTAGCCCCGGGGAATTTCACCCCGAGGCCCTCACAGTTACGTACGTGAGACTCGTTTTTCGATGTCGAAAGGGCGATTGAGCGAGAAATAGTCAACCGCAACTACCTTGCGCGGTATGAATTGCGCCTGGCGGAAGAGCAACGGCGCACGCAGTTTACGGGTATCCTTCGCTCAACAAATATGCGATCGACCCCGTAAAGCCGATTCGTATCGCGGTTCAGAACGGGAACGTGACGTTGGTCGGCGTGGTGATTAGCCAAGGGGACAAGGACGTCGCCGGACTCCGTGCGAACAGTGTTCCTGGGGTGTTCAAGGTCACCAACGACCTGCAGGTTGCTAACCAGCAATCCGAACGCAACTAATTCGGGATGTATGTTTTATCGAGCCTTCCATCTCGCAACGGGGATGGGAGGCTTTTTTGATTCAAACAGATGAGAATCTCCTCCGGCAGGAGAGGCCTGACAAATACCCCCGGAATGAGTCAGCCCGCTTCCTGCATGGCGAGTTTATGCTTGTCGCAGTAAATGGCTGCATTACAAGTGCAGTGTTGTCCGTTATTTGAGCCGTCCGATAATGTCTTCACACAACAAGAAATCCATCCAGCTCGATAGGGCAGGCTAGGCAACCGCGCACTGGAAACCGGCTTCTATAGCTTAGGAGCGTGCTTCAGGACCAAGCGTCCCTGGGGACGCTCCACAGATGGGCAGGGGCGCTAGATTTTCGCGATTTCCCTGGCTCACTGGGCGAGAAGGAGAATCGCACTGACATCGCCTGGACCCTGCCTCTTTATTCCCCCACACGCAACCGTAATCGGAAGGACTCCATGGCTATTGAAACAACGACCCACAAATTGAGCAACGAAGAAGTTGAAGAGACCCTGCGGTCCGTCATCCAGAGTCTAATCGACGGGCAGGAAGGTTTTCAGAAGATAGGCGAGCACTTGAAGGATGAGACTCTGCGGCGCTATTTCGCAGCCGAATCTTTAAAACGTGCACAGTTCCGCGGCGAGATCGAAGAGACGTTGCATCAAGAGGGCGTCCACGACGTGAAGGAAACGGGCACGATTGGAGGGACTATCCACCGGACGTGGGGCGATCTCAAGGCTCACCTCGGCGGAGGCGATCATACCCTGCTGGAGACGACCGAAGCCGGTGAGGACGCGGCAAAGAAGGCGTATCAAGGAGCTCTTGAAAAAGAATTGCCGCTGCCAATCAAACAGCTGCTCAACACTCAATATGCGCACATCCAGACCTCACACGATTATGTGAAGGCCGCGCGCGACAGCCACAAATAATAACCGGTTCCAGGTGGACGGCCCGAGCGCACCTGCTCGGGCTCTTATCTTTTTGTGATTTAGCCCCACTATTTATCGATATGCGCAGCTCCTGCTGCTGGATTGCACGCCTGCGCTGTTGTTATATCCAGCGATCACGCCGCCTCTCCACTCTGTGCCATGGGGCCGATGATGGCTCCAAGAAAGGAAATCAATGGCAACCAGCAAGATAAGAATCTTCGGAAAGCCGAAGCCGCCACAGACTGGAGAGTTTTCATCGAAGGAAGTGAAAGAGCCGGTTGCGAAGCCAACCCGGAAGCCTGCGAAAAAATCGCCGTAAGCGCGCTTCTGATTGTGCTCATGCCACTTCCCCTGCAACGCCTTGATGAGATACGGGTCCACATCTGGCTGCCCCAGTGGCCAGTGTTTATAGTCGGGGGGAATAGCCTTGATGACCGCACCCTTGTGATTCCCGAACGTCATCCCCTTGGGGAGGCGCGCTTGCTCGCTGCGTTGCCAGACCTGTTTCCAAATGAGCTGTGGCCGCCCCTCTGTATTCGCGGCCCTCGCTTATCACGGTCCGTAAGCGCGTATCGACCGATAAACGGCTTCGATTAAACGAAACGCGCTTCTGCCGGACCGTCAGGGCCTTATCCGGGCATCCTTGCTCCCGACAAATGCACCTAAGTAGTCGGAGACACTTAGCGATGCCCCGTCCATTCTGGTCCGGTCAGATTCAGATATCACTGGTATCTTTCGGCGTTAACCTCTTTCCCGCCGTAGATGCGAAGAGCGAGATCCACTTTCACCAACTGTCTCGTAAAACCGGCGAACGAATCCACCACCAGAATGTCTCAGGAGACGACGGTTCCGAGGGCAGTCCGGTGGACAATGATGACATAGTCAAAGGTTACGAGTACCGCAAAGGCGAATACGTCACGATCGAACCGTCGGAGATTGAGAATCTCCGCATCCCTTCTCGCCGCACGCTTGCGATCTCGCAATTCGTCGATCTCGGCGAGTTGAACCCTGAACTCTTCGAGAAGCCCTATTTCGTGGTCCCCAACGGCGACAACCAGACAGAAGCATTTACCGTCATTCGCCATGCTCTGCAATCGACGAAGAAGGCAGCATTAGGCAAGATTGCCTTCGGCGGCCGCGAACATCTGGTCGCGATCTCGGCGCCACATGAGGCCAAAGAAAGCCCAGCAAGCCGAGGCATGATTGCCTACACGCTTCGCTATGCCGAGGAACTGCGTGACCCGGCAGAGTACTTTTCCGACATTAAGAAGACGGCCGTCGATTCTGACCAGTTGGCATTAGCCAAACAGCTTATTCAGCGCAAAACCGCCAAGTTCGCTCCGGAAAAGTTTCACGATGAGTACGAAGCGGCTCTAAAGGAGTTGGTCGAAGCCAAGGTGAATAACGCGCCGCTGCCGAAGGAAGAATCTTCCCGTCGCTCTGCGAAGGTCATCAACCTGATGGACGCGTTGCGCAAGAGTGTGACATCTGGAGCGAATGAGCCTGGCTATGCGCCTGAAGCAAAGTCAGCGAAGGAAAAAGCTGCGGCGTCGAAGAAGGGCCTGCGCCTCGTGAAGTCGAATGCCAGGTCCGCACGCAGCCGCACCCGCAAATCAGCGTGACGCGCCATGGCCACTCCAAAGAAGGCACCTGCCGAGTCCGCGAAGAGAGTCGTAGCCGCAAAGGTGGCCCGAACCGCAACGAAGCATGCCATGCAGTCGCGGAAGGCCATCTCCGGCTCCAAGGCCTCGGACTCTAGGGCCTCGGACGCTATCGAACAGCAACTAGCCCGCTATCGGTCGATGCGGGACTTCAGCATCACATCCGAGCCCGGCGGCGGGTCCCTCAAAGGCGAGCGGGGCCCATCGCGCCGGATAACCGGGACACGAACGGGGCTTCCCTTCGTGATCCAAAAACATGCTGCGTCGCACCTCCATTACGACTTCCGCCTCGGCTGGAACGGCGTTCTGAAAAGCTGGGCCTGCGCCAAAGGCCCCAGCTACTACCCAGGCGATCGACGCCTCGCCGTCCAAGTGGAAGACCATCCTATGGAGTATGGAGGCTTTGAGGGCATCATCCCACAGGGCCAGTACGGCGGCGGCACAGTGATGCTTTGGGACCAGGGAACATGGGAGCCACAGCCCGGCCATGCGGGCGTTGATGCGGGCCTCCGCGAGGGCTCGCTCAAGTTCACCCTTCACGGCACGAAGATGAAGGGCAATTGGACCCTGGTCCGCATGGGGGGAAAAGCCGCAAGCGAGAAAAAGCCTAACTGGCTGCTCATTAAAGAACACGATTCCTATGAGCGCACGGGAAAAGAGAAGCCGATCACGGAAAGGTCACCGAACTCCGTTGTTACCAACCGCTCTCTGGAGAAGATCGCTGCGAACGAAGATCACATTTGGAACTCTCAGAACACTGGCAAGGAAAATCCTTGGCACCGCAAAAATGGAAAAGGAAGCAAAGGCACCTTTTCCCCACCACTTTCCGCATATCCAAAAGAATCCTTACCTGACTTCATCTCACCGCAACTCGCCTCTCAGACAATCCAGCCTCCGTCCGGCGCCGGCTGGCTCAACGAGCTCAAGCTCGACGGTTACCGGATTCAGGCTCGCTTTGATTGTGGGAAGGTCCAACTGCTGACTCGCACTGGCCTCGACTGGACACACCGGATGAAGGCGATCGCCGCCGAGCTCTCGAAACTGCCCGCGAAGTCAGCGCTCCTGGATGGAGAAATTGTCGTCCTGCGCGAGGACGGTAACACAAGCTTCGTCGATCTGCAGGCGGCCTTTCAGGAAGGTGTGAAGAAGCCTCTCACTTACTTCCTATTCGACCTGCTTCATCTTGATGGTCACAACCTCCGTGGTCTGCCCCTCAGCGAACGAAAAGCCCTCCTTGCCAGGTTTCTTGAAAAGGCGGGGCCTGACCTCCGGCTCTCGGAGCATCTGAAGTCCGACGCCGCGACGGTCTTCCAAAAAGCTTGTGCATTGCACGCGGAAGGCATCGTGGCGAAACGGGCAGATGCGCCTTACACCTCCGGTCGCACATCCTCTTGGCTCAAGCTCAAATGCGTTCATGAGCAGGAGTTCGTGATCGGAGGCTTCACCTTGCCTGCCAAAGGGCACGCCGGCATACATGGCGTGGGCTCGCTGCTGCTGGGCTACTACGACGAGTCGAAAAAGTTGATCTACGCTGGCCGCACCGGAACCGGCTTCACGCAAAAAACCCACGCCCTCATTCGAACGCAACTGGAAAGGTTGCGCCAGTCCGACGATCCGTTCTCAAACCCGCCGAGCGAGGCTCGCCGAGGCGCCATGTGGGTTAAGCCTGCTCTGGTCGCCCAGGTGCGCTTTGCTACCTGGACAGCGGATAACCTCGTCCGCCAAGCCTCGTTCCAGGGCTTGCGCGAGGATAAGCCAGCAAACCAAGTCCGCAAGGACGATCCCGCTCCGAAGCCTCGCATCGCACGACAAAACTCAGGCTCCAAACAGGCGTCTCATTCTGTTGCTTCACCCCGCGCGGCAAAAGAGGCTTCGACAAAGCGCGGGCCGATGGCTCCCCACGCTCCCGTCCGCCTCACCCACCCCGACAAGACCATCGATGCGGAGTCGAAGCTGACCAAGCAGCAATTGGCCGACTACTACTGGGCCATCGCGCCGCATATGCTACCTCAGATCACTGCGCGCCCCATTTCGCTGGTCCGCTGTCCGGAGGGCTCGACCAAACCCTGCTTCTTCCAAAAGCACACAGGCCCGACGCTCCCGCGGGGGATCGAGACCGTCGATGTGCCTGACAAAAAGACCGGCAAACTGGAGCCTTACATAACTCTGTCTACACCGGAGGGGCTGGCTGGCCTTGCCCAGATGGGCGTCCTCGAACTGCACGCGTGGGGTTCTCGGAACGGCGATCTTGAGCACCCCGACCGCATCGTCTTCGACCTCGACCCGGACACACAAATCTCCTGGCGCACCCTTGCAGACGCTGCAATCGAGGTGAGGAAGCGGCTCAAAAACCTTGGGCTTCAGTCCTTCCTGAAGTCCACCGGAGGAAAGGGTCTCCATATCGTCGTTCCTGTTCAGCCCGAGCACGACTGGACCGCCATCAAGCAGTTCGCGCACGCTTTCGTCCTCAAGTTAGAGAAATCCAACCCGGCTCTCTACTTGACTAAGATGACGAAGTCGGCTAGAGCCGGCAAGATTTACCTTGACTATCTCCGCAACGAACGTGGCGCCACCGCAGTCGCTGCATACAGCCCACGTGCCCGCGCGGGCGCTCCAGTTGCTCTGCCGCTCAGATGGAACGAACTCAGACTGGAGGACCGCCCACTCTTCCATGTCGCCGACTATCCCGATTGGAGACAGCGACTAGCCCGCGACCCGTGGAAACATCTCTTCTCGGTTCGACAAGAACTTAGCCGACAGGCTTTGGACATATAACGATCACGGCGCCCTATGGCCCATTGCGGAGTGCCAGTTGCTGGTGGTCGTCCGCAGGTTGAACGAAGGGGAGTGGGGACTTGCTGGGCCGAAACCGGGGAGATGGATCCTCTCTTCCGCCGTGTATAAAACAGACCAGACCTCGTTTTGGGACGAAATTATCTTCACACAAGGATGGTTTTACCCGATCACGGGCGGCCACTTATCCGTCTTGATCGACTCGACATTGTTCCAGCCAGGAGTAACTATGAAACGCATTTTAATGTTTCTCTTTGTTCTATCGATTGCAATCACACCTACAGCCTTTGGCCAAGCCGATCAAAATGAGCCGACGCAGCCGGCTGGTCCGGCCCAGGCGCGCATTCAAAAGGAAGTACGCCACGAGCTTTTGATGCTTCCATACTTCGGGGTCTTCGATAACATCGCATTCCAGGTGAATGGAGGCACCGTCGTTCTGCTGGGTGCAGTGACGCGTCCGACGCTCAAATCGGACGCCGAAAATGTCATCAAGCACATCGAGGGCGTTGACCACGTCGTCAACAACATTGATGTACTCCCGCCTTCTCCCATGGACGACCAACTGCGCCTGACTTTGTATCGCGCCATCTATGGATATTCAGCTTTGGAGAAGTATGCGTTGGGTGTGCAAAAGCCGATTCGCATCATCGTCAAAGGTGGTCATGTGACGCTTGACGGAGTGGTCGATAGTGATGCCGACAAAAACCTCGCCGGCGTCCGCGCAAATGGCGTTCCAGGAATCTTCTCGGTGACGAACAATCTCCGGGTGGATTCGAGATAGTTCTATTGTTCAGGCGGCATTGAAGGCGACTGAGCGAGAGTCTGTTACGCACCAACCATGGAGGTTTATGTACCACCACATCAAGAAGCTGATGTAGACGATCATTTGCCTGTCATCGCTTCAACGTTCCATTTTGCCTCGGCGACGGAGCCAGACACATGACTCAAAGTCGACACAGATTTTCCGCTGCATGTGCTAGCTCAGGAAGTCTATTAGCACGACGAGGCTTGCGTCGTTAACGAATCAAAGAACGGACCAAGGAATCGAGGAATCAATTGAAGTACATACGAAACAAAGGAACAATAACTGTGGCATGCGTGTTGATAGCGCTTGCAGGAATTTTAGCTGTAGCAGTCCCTGCTTGCGGACAAGATCAAACCACTCCTACTCCAACTACGGCGCAGGATAACACTGCAAACAACAAGCAGCACCAAATGACAGCAGATCAGCAAACAAACGCCGCCGCGGATCGCAACCTAACAGCGCAGATTCGCAAGTCGATCATGGCTGATAAGACGCTTTCGATGTATGCGCACAACGTCAAGATCATCACGATCAATGGAATGGTCACCCTCAAGGGACCTGTGAAGTCGGACGCCGAGAAGCAAACCGTCGCTGATCTTGCGGTGAAGGCGGTTGGCGCGGACAAAGTTACGAACAACATCACCATCAAAGAATAGCGGCGTGGCCCACGCCGCACCTTCGTAAAACATCAACAACCACAAAATTAAGGAGAATCACATGTCAGGAAAAAACAGAGCAGTATTCGGGATTTATCCCAACACTACGACGGCAGAGTCAGCGGTTGCTCGGCTGCTCGCCGCAGGATTTTCGAACAACGATGTCTCTGTGTTGATGTCCGATGTCGGCGGAACCAAGGATTTTGCTCACCAAAAAGCCACAAAGGCCCCTGAAGGAACTGCTGTCGGCGTCACGACCGGCGGAGTTGTGGGCGGAACGCTCGGACTGCTCGCCGGCATCGGGGCTCTCGCAATTCCGGGCGTCGGCCCCCTGATCGCGGCGGGTCCTATCATGGGCGCGTTAGCCGGTTTGGGAGTGGGCGGTGCGGTTGGCGGCCTCGTCGGAGCTCTCGTGGGAATGGGTATTCCAGAATATGAAGCCAAGCGCTATGAGGGCCGCGTTAAGGATGGAGGCGTTCTCCTCTCGGTGCACTGCGACACGTCCAATGAAATCAGCAGAGCTAAGGATTTGTTGAAGAAGACGGGCGCAGACGACATCGCGTCGTCGGGAGAAGCAACGGCCGCTAAAGACAATTCCCCGGCAGAACGGGAGTATGTCGGCACGACGAACAAGACTTATTGAATCGCATCGGAGGCTGGCGCTAAGAATATTATTAGCGCCAGTTCTTCCGAATTCGCCGCTTCCACACGGGGATCCGAAAAGCTGCCAGAAAGCCGGTGCAGTGCCCCAGCCTTTTCGCCCAGCGGTCTAAATCCAACAGGAATGAGGAGAGTAGGTTCAAATGGCCTTAATCAAGGTACTAGTCGATGAACTTCGGGACATGTATAGCGCGGAAAATCAGCTCGTCAAAGCGCTCCCAAAGCTTGCAAAAGGCGCTAAGAATGCGCAGCTAAAGGCGCTCTTTACAGCACATTTGGAAGAGACAAAGGAACAGGTCCTCCGCCTCAAGCAAGTCTTCGAGATTCTCGAGGAAAAGCCGACCGGTGAGCATTGCAACGGTATGGAAGGCGTCATCGAAGAGGGTGCTGACGCTCTCGAGAAGGACGAAGAAGGCGCATCGTTCGATTCAGGAATCGTGGGGGCAGCGCTCAGAACTGAACACTATGAGATCGCAGGCTATGCTGCTGCAATCGCAATGGCGGATACGCTCGGATTGAAACACGTTTCGGCCCTTCTCGCAGAAAACCTGAACGAAGAGCAGCAGGCAGCGGAGAAGATTCTCGCAGCGGCAAGGCCCATCCTTCAGGAGTCCGCAAATCAGCCGGTAGAAGAAGGCAAAAAGCCTAAAACCGGGAAAGAAAAATACTCGGCGCAGAAGAGCCGGGAAGATGAGAAGAAGGCGGCTCCCAATCTCGCAGCGCATGGCTCTTCCAAATAGAACGACTGAGGTCGGAGACGGTCCTAAGGCCGTCTCTTGCCTACTACGATCTATGGTCGCAGCCTGGATTTTGGGGGTCGTCAGATTGGAGTTCTATTGTGTTCGGATTTCTTCTAAACGCCGTGCGAGGTTACCTGCACGGCTTCCCGGTGCAAGATGGTGGCGATTGAGATCGACGACCCTCGCGGCATTGAGTGCTTGGCTTCGCGATTGGGGGTATAAGTTTTGCCCGTAGCAAGAAGGAAGTTGATTTGGGCCTTTTGCAGATATCTCACAAAGAGACGAGCACTGTACCAATTTCGCCCATCCTCAGCACCCTGTCACTGATTGTTGGTGGAAGTCTCCTGGTGGTTGGCTTGCGCAGCACGTAATGGAATCAGACCGCCTGGATCGGCATGCGCTTGAAGAACCTTAAGTATGAAAATGGAAAGGGGGGACATTCAATGGACCAAGCAGTCTTGCAGAATAGGAATTCAGCCACGATCGGCAACGAAGCCAATTCGTCTGGAGTATCGTGGTCGGCGGTAATTGCAGGAGGATTTGTAACGGCGGCATTAGCTCTCACCTTGTTGGCATTGGGCACAGGATTAGGGCTCTCGTCGATTTCCCTTTGGTCTAATGCTGAAGCGCCTGCCACCAAGATTGGAGCAGCAGCCCTTTGTTGGCTAATCTTTATGCATTTCGCCAGTTCATCAATGGGCGGCTATCTGGCCGGTCGGCTGCGCACAAAGTGGACAAGCATTCATTCAGATGAAGTCTACTTTCGTGACACGGCGCACGGCTTCCTTTCCTGGGCGGTTGCGCTCGTCGTTACCGCTGCCTTTTTAGCTTCTGCCGCCACCTCAATAATGGGCTCGTCTATATCCGCCTCTGAAGGAGGCGGAAAATCGGTTCTCACCGAGACGGGGGGGCCACGGCCCGGTGCAAACGCATATTTTATCGACACGCTCTTTCGCTCGACTAGCCCTGATCACGATGGAAACCAAACCTCCGATCGCAACGAAGCGACCGTTATCTTTGAGACGTCTCTCAAACACGGAGCATTGGCGACCGAAGACAAGAGCTATCTTGACCAATTGGTGATGGCAAGAACTTCACTCTCCCATGACGATGCGGACAAGAGGGTAACCGAAGTCTTCTCTAAAACCCAGGAGGCTGCCGAAACGAGCCGCAAGATATTGGCACATTCCCTGCTATGGGCGTTCGTGGCTTTGTTGATTGGTGCATTCTGTGCGAGTTTTTCAGCGACCCTCGGGGGCCGACAACGAGATCACGTGGTGACGATCTAACGAGAAGCCGTCTGTGCTCATTGATCGCTTGCGATAAAGCGGTCGAACGACTTCTATTTCATTCGCAGCTCAACCAGCTCAGGAGGGTCTTCGATGCGTTCAATCCTACTTTTGCTTCTCGGTGTGCCGATTCCGATTGTTATTTTGATCGCGTTGATTAGTCACTGATTGTTGGACCAGCGGAAGCCGAATTTTCCTTTCTTGAAGGCCAGTCGTTGGATGGCGTCGTCCGATGGCGCCCCAACCTCCAACGCACCGGAGGCGATCGCAGCTGCGGGTGGTTACAGCCATAACGAGGAGTGTTGAGGCTCCATTTCGCCAAGGTGAGAGTCGAGAATCGTCCTCCTTACTTGATGGCCGGCCGCCCTGGCCAAACGGAATGGCTAGCTGCTGAAGTTTAGCCTTTCGGTATTTGCAGGGAAAAGTCACGCAATTTGAGGGCGGGGCAGGGCCGAAGCTGCGTCAAACCAGGCCTCAACACCGCGTCTGATCGGCACATAATAAACAACTTGAGCGGATCAAATTGCATCCCATTCACTAAGAATGAATATGCGATTCACAATATCGGGCGGACCATGAAGACAGAACAGCACCGGAGAAGATCCGCCCTCGGCCAATCGTCCGAAGGCAAAGAACTAAACATCGAAAGCGCGACCGCCAGTTACGAGAGGTGGATGCGCAGTTGTACTGCGGTCGTCTCGTCCGATCTTCAATCGAAACACGAGCAAATGAAAGAGAGCCCGTTCCAGTTCTTGAGGGGCACCTTCTACAGGTGGGCTCAACTCTGGCCGTCAATCTGCGCTGAGTTGTGTGACGCACCGAAGGTTCTCGCGGTAGGGGATCTGCATGTCAATAGCTTTGGAACCTGGCGGGATGCCGAGGGACGCCTTTGCTGGGGTGTCGACGATTTCGATGAGTCTTACCCCCTGGCCTACACAAACGACCTCGTCCGCTTGGCCGCAAGTCTGAAGATCGTGATCGACGCCGGTAGCCTGTCCATCAGGTTTAAGGACGGATGCGGTGCCATCCTGGACGGATATCTGCAGTCACTGCGCGAGGGCGGATGTCCGCTCGTCCTCGCCGAACGAGAACAAGAGCTGGACAAGCTGGGAGCGGACAGCTTCAAGCCGCCTTCTGACTTTTGGGGGAAGCTAAACCGCTTGCCAACTGTCAGGCACTCGCTTGCCCGTGACCTGAAGCTTGCACTCGAGAAGACGCTGCCCGACCCAAAGATGGATTACAAAGTCGTCCGGCGTCAAGCTGGGTTGGGGAGTCTTGGACAGAAACGATTCGTAGCAATCGGCAAATGGCAGGGTGGCCTTATTGCCCGAGAAGCAAAGTCGATGCTCCCTTCTGCCTGCTCCTGGTTGAATGACCAAATTAAGCATTGTCAGTCTTACTAAGAGAAAGCGATCAGCTCTGCGATACGCTCTCCGGACCCGTTTCAAGTTATCGAAGGATCATGGTTGATCCGACGCCTTTCTCCGGACTCAAACCCGATCGATATTCAAAGCCTGCCCAAGCATCGAGATGTGTCCATTCTCTTGCATGCGATGGGCTCTGAAACTGCAAACGTCCATCTGGGCACGAAGGGTCAGGCGACCAAGATTCTAAGCGACCTGCAAAAGAGGAAATCGAAGTGGCTGCGGGATGCGGCCATTCGAATGGCGCAAGTCGTCGAAAAGGATTGGAAACACAATAGGAAGTCTTGAGAGCACACATGCATGGCTGAACTCATTGTTCGCTTTCTGATTGGCGGTACGCTCGTGTCGGCTTTTGCGTTGGCGGGAGACGCCGTTCGTCCAAAAAGTTTCGCTGGCCTGTTTGGCGCTGCACCGTCGATTGCGCTCGCCACTCTCGGGTTGACGGTTGTTACGAAGGGCAGATCCTACGCTGCAATTGAGGGTCGCTCCATGATCGCCGGAGCGATCGCGTTCTTCATCTATGCATTAATCGTAAGCAAAGTGATGACGCGCTATAAACCGCCGGCCTTAGTTGCGACGTCGGCACTCATGCCGGTATGGCTGGCCACTGCTTTTGGGCTCTGGTTTGTCTGGGTGCGATAGGACTGAGCCATGCAAATCGGACTTGATGTTTCCTTTCTGCGGCCCTTTCGCTGGAAGGACTACGCTATGCGTTTCGTCTTTGGCGGCATCATAACGGTCGTTACTGGATTGATAGCCGGGCGGTATGGTCCGGGTGTCGCCGGACTCTTCCTGGCGTTTCCAGCGATTTTTCCCGCTGGAGCAACGTTGATCGAGAAGCAGCAAAGGGAAAAAAAGGAGCGAGCCGGTTTCGATGGTACTTCAAGAGGCAGAGTAGTTGCAGGCATCGATGCAGCCGGCGCGGCGATGGGGACACTGGGGCTGATTGCATTTGCAATCCTGATTTGGCGCTTCCTGCCCAGTCACTCCAGTCAGACCATCCTTACCATCGCGGGGCTGGCATGGCTCGCAATTTCCGTCTTGGTCTGGCGGATTCGTAAAGCCATGAAAAAATTGAAAGCGGCTAGGCGGCGAAAAATTACTTAGCTCCATTGGCCGCCGATCCCATACACAAGATTGCTGCTCGACCGCGATCCGGGTCACGGGACTGGATATGGCTTCGCAGCCCACGCTGTCGTGGTCTACAAATGCGGCTGGTCCACGGCAACTCTATCACAAAGGCTCAATGTTGGCTGGAAAGCGTAATCGAACGAAGGTTGTTTTGATGGGTCCCTTTCACGGATTCGGGATCAAGCCACTGGCCCGCGCCTGAACGGAGGTGGAAGATACCCGCATTTGTTACGACGAGTGCGATCCTAAAGCTGCCGTCCCGCCGCCCGCGCTAGATTGGCAATGACGGATCACTCCCTCCGCCATCCGGTATGACTACAGTAGCAACTGGGCAAGTTCTACTGGCAGGTCCTTCCCCTGCTTGATTAGCAGCTAGCTTCGCTGCACCTTCCGGGTAGCCATTAGTCCGACCGGAACACTGCTTAGAGTTCCGAAAACATTCCATAAAATGACTCCCCGGAACTCATCGGGTAAAGTTGGGAGGCTGACGGCATGAGTGACGCATGAGCAGCCGCAAGCTTTGTCTAGGGTAATTTCACATCAAGCGCATAAATCTCTTCTGTACTGGTATCGCGCGTGCCAAGGATTGAGCCGTCGGGCGCAAGCCCCGTCCAGTAGAAAGCGCTTCCAAAAAGCAGGCTGCCGGCCTGAGCCATATCGGCGACACGCTGGATCTTGCGGCCACTCAGGCAAATTCGATATTCCGGGCTACCCTTTTCGCCGACTGAGTTGAAGTAGACACATTTCCCGTCCGGGCTCCAACTGGGATGATCGATTTCCAGTTTGCCCTGCGTCAGTTGCTGCCAACCACGGAGGTTGAAGTCGTACAACATGAGCTTGCTGTAATCCATAGACAGAACCAGCAGATACCGTCCATCCGGCGACCAGCGGGGCGAGTTCAGCCCAGCCGAATCCGGCACCACCGTCTCCTTATGTGTCTTCAGGTTAAGGATTTGAAGCGAGGCCCTGGAATCAATTGCCGACGGCCCAGCGTATGCGAGGGAATTACCTTCCGTCGACCAGGTAGCATCTCCACTGCCCACATTGCCGAAGGTAAGTTGCTCGGGGTCTCCTCCTCCGGCGGAAATGAGAAAGACTTGTCCCGGCCTTCCCGGCGGGCCACCTGCGAAGGCAATCTGCGACCCGTCCGGCGACCAGCGCGGAATACCCGCCCACATGGGCGGAAAAGTCAGTTGGTGGCGATCGGTTCCATCCGTCTTACTCTGCCAGAGAATCCCCTGTGGATAAGAAACGTACGCCATGCGCTGCCCATCCCTGGAGAAACCGAGCCACTCGGCCGAAAAGCCGGGCAGGTAGGGCGCCAAGGAATGCGTTTTGAGGTCGTACCGCATCACCTCTCCGCGACGTTTCGCACCGATAAAGAATATCTTCTTCCCATCCTTGCTGGGCAGGGGAGACTCGGCGTCCATTTCACCGTGGGTCAGTTGCACAGGCTCGCGGCTGACCTTGCGCCACCCGTCCCACGTTTCCCGCATTGCCCACAGAGTTGAGACTTCTCCGCTCTTGGACTTGAAGACGAAGTACTTCGCATCCGCCGTCCAGTTCCCGCAGCACACATTGGCTGAATTGTTGAAACCGGGAAGAAGTTGCCTCAGCCCGCTGCCGTCGCTGTGCGCTTCCCACAAGGAGAATTTGGCAAACTGCGAGTCCGTTACGCTGAAACGAAGAAGACTCCCATCAGGCGATACGCGAAGCAGAATGGGATGCCCTGTAGTGGCCAAAAGCCTTCGAGGGCGGCTTCCATCGGCATCGGCAGCGAATATGTCTGAACCTGAACCGTAGTAAAGCACGCTGCCGTCTCGCGACCAGACCGCTTCCCCCCAGTCGGCAGTGAGATTGCCGATCTGGCGTGGCTGCAGGCCGGGCAGCGGTAGCCGCCAGAGCGTGTAGCTGTCGTCCTTTATATCGCCCATGCGTAGAAGCAGTTCAAGCCCGTTCGGCGAGATGCCCACCAGGGTGGAATACGGCAAAGGGTTATCTATTGAGGCAGTCTCGCCTCCTTCGGTTGAAACCTGCATCATTGCCCCGACATGCTTGGGAGTTAACTCCGTGAAGTAGATTCTCGAACCTTCTGTAAAGATCGGCATCGCGAACCAGGGGAACGACTTCGTCAAACCGTCCTGCGTCAGTTGAGCAGTTCCGGTGACCTGGGGAGGTGGAAGGGTGGGGCGCAGAAACCAGAACGCTGTGGCCGATCCAACCAGGAGAATTGGGACACCCACTAGCAGCCGGCTCCGGAATCTGTTCCGCCTCCCATCCGTCTGGCCTCCGCTCCTCGCCCCATGTTCAGCTATCTCGCCCACCGGGGGCGCCGGTTCTACGTCGCGACGGATAACCTGCACATTTCCCGCATCGTCCTCAGAAACCTCCACCTTGCACACGAAGCGATATCCGACCGTTGCCACGGTTTCGATGTAACGCGGGTTGCGGGTTTCGTCCCCGAGCAGGCGGCGCAATAGCGAGATGCTGCGCGTGAGGGAGTTCTCTGTAACGACGGCATCGCCCCACACCGTATTCAGCAATTCTTCCTTTGAGATCAGCTTTTGCGGGTTGCGAAGCAGGATGAGCAACACGCGAAACGCCTTCGGCTCGACCGGCAACACTTCGCCGGCTATCACGACCGAAAACTCACGCTCCCGTACTTCGACGTCGCCAAATCTGAAAATAAAGGACTTGTTCGCCATCATTCTTCCATCACAAGTTCATCAACGGCGTTCAGCAAAGGATCAGTCGCGCCCAGAAACTGATCAGGAGCACCTCAAGACCATGTAGCGCCATGCGCCCAGAGTGCCTTCAGCCAACCCGGCTGAGGAGCTCTCGCGATGACAGGTTTCAAGGGTTTTGCTTCCTTTGTTCTTGCTGCAACCATGGTTTCCGCAATATCAGCAGAAACACACTGCCCTGGGAATGTGGCAAGTTTACCTCTATATCCCGTGAACGGCCATTTGTTTGTCATGGATGTATCCATCAACCACTCCGGCCCCTACAAGTTCTTGTTGGATACCGGGACACAGTTCACCATCCTCGATTCTTCCCTGGCGTCTGAGCTCCATCTTGCGAATCAGGGCGCGGCCGATGTGGTAGGCGCCGGATTTCACAGGTCCGCTTCCCTTTCGACGATCGACCATATCGCCGCCGGACCCCATGCCCGGCCCAACCTGGATGTATTCGTTGAAGACCTTGACCAACTCCGCTCCGTCGACCTCCAGGTGCGCGGCATTGTCGGCGAGGATTTTCTCGCGCACTTCGACATGCTGATCGACAATGCGCACGGCATGCTCTGCCTTGACGACACGGGCGCCATGCGCGGAAACATCAAAGGGCCCCATGTCGAGCTTTTGGAGCCTGCCCAAGAGGGCGGAGGCACACGGCTGCCCAGGTCACTCATTGTCGCGGCTCGGATATCGCACGCCGGGCGGCCGGTACGCCTGAAGCTGGACTCAGGCTCCAACGCCGTCATCCTATACGACGTCTCTAAATACCTGGCGCTGGGAGCGTTCCAGGGTACATCCCTGCATGGAGCCGGCGGCGATGGAGTGCAAAGGAAATATGCGGCGTTGCCTCCGCAGGATGTGAATATCGGCCCACTTGAAATGGACAAAGTACCTTTTCTAACGCCTACGGGCTCGGACATGAATCCCCAGGGAGCGGAGATTGATGGGCTGATGGCGACAAGCCGCTTCCGGCGCATCTTTGTAGCTCACGCCGATCACTTCGCGGTCCTGGAGCCATGGTAAAGCTGAAGGCGAGCATTGAGCCTGAGTTGTCGATCCGGAAATTACTACTCAGTAAACAGAGCTTTCCGTGGCAGAATTCGATTGAATCCGGTGGCGGATTACCAGTGTTGCGAAGCGGCTATCGGCGTCCGCATTCCATTGCACGGGACGGCGGCATTCCGATGTATCCAGCGGTCTAGCCGAAACTTGGCCAGACTCCGCAATAGTGCCATAGCTTGTGGCACTATTGCCGTGGGGCCATCTCCGCGTGCAACTGGACCGGGAACCTCGAACACTTCCACGGCCCGCGAAGCGAGTTCGGAGGAAACGGAACGCTCTCCGCGCTCGACCATCGACAGATAACCCTGCGTCACCCCGAACCGCGCTGCAGCCTGGACCTGCGTCCATGAGGACGCTTTGCGAGCATTTTTGAATTCGGCACCGGTCATATTCAGAATATAACGCAGTCTGTTATATCTATACGCAGTTTTGGCAATACTGTCGTCTTCCATCTCCGCGGAATGCGTAGAAACAGACGAAAATTGCGTATGTTGAAACAGTCAAAAACGTGGATAAAAAGGCAGAGGTCGAAATGGGCAGAAGTCGAGGGAGGCTTTTGTGAGAGCCGCACATCGAAAAGCTCTGCAAAAGGCAATCTGGGTAAAAAGGCAGAGGTCGAATTGACAGAGGTCGCGGGTTCGTTAAGGGTGCAATAAGGGTTCCCGTGGGTTCCTCAGGGCGCTACAGGTGTCGTCCGTTGCCCCTGGTTTCTGTTAGTTACGGGCTTCTTCCTTACTGTCACGGCAGAGGTCGCGTGTTCGACAGGAACACGATTGATTGGGGCGGTCGGCGCCTCTCATGGGGCAGCCTCACCTCAAGTGTCTGAGACGCAAAGATCTGTTCTGACGACCGTTCTTTCACGAACTGGTTTCCAGAGACGGTGAGGGCAGACCACCCATCGGGACATTGGCAGCGCTTTCAGTTTTGGCGATAAACTTCGCCGAATTACGCGGCGAAAAGATGCGTTTACTTGCCAACCTTGCCGAATTCTCCAGACACCTTCACTCGCCGCGACGGCGTCGTCCGCCACTTCTACAGCGGCGAGATGAGCGGCGTGATGGCCGACCCTGGACAAGATCAGCGCGGACGCCCTGATCTTATTCCCCTGTGGCTGATGCTGGATTTGACTCCCGAGAGCTTGACGCGGCAGCGGTGTCAGGCATGCAGGTCGTGCGGGGAAGGCAGCTAAGGTCCAGAATGCCACTTGGACGTACAACGGCCACACTTTCGAAGTCGGTGCCAGCAAGGACCAGGTAGTGATGTTCCTCCATCAGGCTGTTGAACAACGGCTCTTGCGCAGTGCGACGCACCTGATCGAACTCGAGCGGTTGAAGTTTGCGCAACGGATCTTCGATGGGAGTCTTATCGATCAGCACCGGCTCCGGCCGGGCTCTATGCGCCAGCGGATCATGCCGCACGTAACTGACGGGAGGCAGCGTGATCTGGCCAGCCCGCTCCAGCATCAGCAGCATGCCGCGGCACACCATGTCACGCAACGCGCCATTCGACTGCCGCCACTGCCAAGCTTACGCCGCTGTATGGACGACCTTTAAATTTTAGGATCTGATCCGTAATAGTCCCAAAGACTTATCCGCCCATCCGACGCTCTCCGTCGGGACGGCAAGTGGGCCCGAAGCATTGCAAAAGCTACCTCCGCCGGAGAAAACATAGGCAAAGACGTGACGAACTGTCTCTACGGGTAGCGGATTACTACGTCCCGGCGACACTGAAATGATCGGGTAAATTGGCTCTGAAGTCACCCGTTCCACTGGTCCCTTCGCACCCCAGAATTTCCTTGTGGCTTACACAGGCCGACGTCTGAAATACTCTGAGAGCGCTTCAGAGTGCTCTTGCACCAAGCGGGGAAGTCCGAAGGTTGGAGTTCTGGGAATTTCAGGCAATGTTTGTACAGTGACTGTAACGTCACAAATGATATGCGGATTGCACAGGAAGAGATCTTCGGCCCAGTGATTTCCATGTTGACCTATAAGACCAATGAAGAAGTGATCCAAATCGCGAACGATACAGTCTATGGCCTCCATGCCTTCGTATCGTCTACCAACATTGAACGCGCAAATCGAGTCGCAAGACAGATTGATGCAGGCAGAGGCCTCATCAACTTTGTGGGACATGACCCGTTAGCTCCGTTCGGTGGTTTCAAGCAGTCGGGGATTGGTCGCGAGTATGGAGTCTTTGGTTTCGAGCAATATGTGGAGCCGAAGGCTCTGTTGGGTGACGTCCAGGACTGAAGGAAAACTCAAGCCACTGTGTTCATGGAGGTGAGATCGGGGACGCGATGTTTGATTGTCCAAGGGGATCGCAAGCTACGCTTTGTAAAGGCGCCGCACGAATTGCACCCGTTTCATTTCCTGATGGCCTGGCATCCGAGACTCAACACCGACCCCTGTCATGTGTGGCTTCGCGCGGCGATGCAATCAACAACCGAGAATCCCAATAGTTAGGGCAAATGCATTTCCGTCGCGAACTCGACAGCTCTCGGTTGCTTATTGCACATGGTTCCAGAAAGATCCACTAACGAGCGGTCGCAAGGGGATTGGTTTTACCCGAGTCGAGATGGAAGGGTTTTGTGAACGGCTCGACCGGGAAGCCTTTCGCTCTCCAGCCCTGGAGGCCACCCTTGAGGAACTTTATCCGTAAGAATCCCATGGCGAGAGCTCGATGCAAGACGGTCCGGCTGGTCTCATCACTCGGGCAGGTACAGTAAACGACTAAATCTCTATCTTTAGAAAGGAGCGATGGATTCTCCCGCACCTCCTGCGGGGCAAGCCTCAGCGCGCCAGGAATGATCACACAATCTCCCAATAAATCGAGAGGCAGGCGAGCGTCAATGACAAGCACTTCCTGGTTCGAGGCCAACAACGCATGCAGGGCTTCCGGTGTGATGCTGTACCGCTCCAATTCAAGGCGGTCTCTCATGCGTTTGGCTAGCACCACGGCCAGCAGAACAGCAGCGCAAATGGTCGTTACTGCCAAAATCATCTCTGCTTCTCCCTGAGAGTACTCGGATTCATCTGAGGGTTGAAGGGATTCAACGCCGGTACCGAGTTGGGCCTTCATGCAACTCAGAAGATTGTCCTTACCCGATCGAGCAGTGCAAAGCCTTCCTCGCACGCATTAGCCGCGATTTTGTAGCGCCAATCGTTATGCCCGCTTCGTCGGCAATCTCTTTCATTGAGCCTTCCGATCGTAGACGAATCTCAAATACGCGCCGGTAAACTGTCGGCAGCTTGGAAATTGCCGACTGCAAAAGGCGGCGGTTCTCACGTTGAATGTAGTATTGTTCCGGATTAGGACGTCGATCCGCAATTTCCCACTGAAAACTCCTCGCGCTATCGTCAATTGGCTCGTCTATCGAAACCTCTGGACGAACACGTCGCTTGCGAAGAATCATAAGTGCAGAATTGATACTGATTCGCGTAAGCCATGTAGCGAAGCTTGAGTTCTGATTGAAATCTCCAAAATGGACAAAGGCATTGAGAGTCGCCTCCTGGAATGCATCCTCGGCATCTTCTCTATTCTCTGTAATTCTGGAGAGTGTGAACAGAATACGCCTGGAGTGACGGTAGCAGAGCTCAACGAATGCCCATTCGTGCCCTGCCTGCGCCGCCGAAAGAAGCATTTCTTCTTGCGCGGAGACTTTTACAGGCTTGGATGTGCCTTTCAAATGTGTCCTCCTATTTCCTTGGCAAATCGAACGGTCCTATTACGCTGGGCGCGGAGCTTCATGAAGGATTTGGCCTCGGCATAGAGGCGGCGAACGTCGTGGTTGACGATGGCCTTCCAGACGATTCGGAAGGCGGCTTTGGGGCGGAAAAAGTATTCGTCGTAGAACTTCTGGACCATTTCCATGACGTACTCGGCGGGCAAACCAGGGTACTCGATGTGAGCTACCTGATGCCCCGCTTCGTCGGACATGCCTCCGTTGGTTATGAACCCGTCTTTCTCTACGTACTCGAAGAGCTCCGTCCCAGGGAAGGCATGAGCCATGGAGACCTGGATGGTCTCGCAATCAAGCCGTTTGGCGAACTCGATAGTGTTGCGGATAGACTTCCTGGTCTCGCCAGGTAGGCCCAGGATGAAGTCGCCATGGATGACTAGCCCAAGCTCGTAGCAGTCGCGGGCGAAGTCGAGCGCTCGCTGGATGGTTGCTCCCTTCTTGATGTTCTTCAGGATCTGCGGATCGCCCGACTCGAACCCGACGATGAGCAATCGACAGCCAGCGTCTTTCATGGCCTTCAATGTGTCATAGTCGGTGGTGACGCGAGAGTTACAGGACCAGGTGAGACCCAGAGGCTTGAGTTTTTCACATAATTCAATCGTCCTGGCCTTCTGGATGTTGAAGGTGTCGTCGTCGAAGAAGTACTCCTTTACCTCGGGGAAGGCCCGCTTGGCCCATGACAGTTCCGCTGCCACATCATCCGTGGAGCGCTTGCGCCATGCGTGTCCGCTCAGCGTCTGCGGCCAAAGGCAGAACGTGCATTGGGCCGGGCAGCCGCGCGTGGAGTAGAGCGCGATGAAGGGATGCAGCAGGAAGGGCACGTTGTAGCGCGTCACGTCCAGGTCCCGCATGTAGATCTTTGTGGCCCAGGGCATTGCGTCCAGATCCTCCACCTGCGGACGATCTGGGTTGTGGACAATTTTGCCGTCGAGTTTGTAGCTGATGCCGAGAATCTCACTGAGCGGCTTGCCCTGAGCGAACTCGACCACCGAATAGTCAAACTCGCGGCGGCAAATGAAGTCGAGCACAGAGCACTCCTTCAGGGCCTTGTCCGGCGAAGTCGTCACCGGCGGGCCAACAAAAGCGATGCGGATGGTCGGATTAGCCGCCGCGATGGCAGTGGCCAGGCGCTGGTCGCTCTTCCAGCCTACCGTTGAGGTGAACAGCACGAGGAACTGGTAATCCTTGCAAATTTGAACGGTCTTTTCGGCTGAGACATGGTGCGGAGGCGCATCGAGCAGTCGCGACCCCTCCAACATGCCGGCTGGATAGGCGAGCCAAACCGGGTACCAGTACGACTCAATCTCGCGCGTTGCCGGCCAGCGCGAGCTGGCTCCGCCGTCGAATTTCTCAAACGAGGGAGGATTGAGGAAGAGCGTCTTCAAAGGCATTGATTTCCCTTCAATTCAATGGAGCATTTGCGGACATCCTGTGCGAGACCGACCACTATTTCGATACGAAACGTGCCGGTCGTCGCGGTCGGCCGCAGAGTGATCGCAACGTCCTTAATGTTTTTGTGGTCCGTGAGAAACCTGCTTTCTCCGGGCTCAGCAAAAATCCGATCTGCCCGGCGAATTGTCACAACGCAATCTTGCGCGACAGTTCCCGAAGGACATGCCTGTTGAGGACTCCACCACATATAAACTTCACGCCCTGACTCATCATTTCGAATAGGACGTCCCTGCCCTCCTGGCTGATCGAAACTACATTCCTCAAATCCACAATTAGCTTGAGCCCCCCTTCCAAATTGCGAATTTCCTTCCACTCTTTTCTGAGTTCCATCACCCACGGCGCGGTGAGTTCCCCTTCGAGGACCACGCGCCATCGCCGCTCAGTTTTCACTCTTGTGATCTTCAGCATGGTCTGTATGTTGGAATAAGCTCCGGCCTACGAATCATTGTTTGATCCTGCCTAACGTAGCTTGCCTCCCTTCACGTGGATGAAAGCAGCAACGCAGGTGCCAAATCAGATGAATTTGTAAGTGATTGACTATGAGCGATATTGGAGATCAGTGGGCGTCGTTGTGTCGGAATTGTCAGGTCCGGAGAGACGAAGTGTCGGAGTCCTGCGACACCGCCCATCGAGGCGCCGAGGTAATGCTTCGCCGGGCGTGCCCGAATTCGCCAAAAGGAGGCCGGGGCCAGATAGACAAGCAAAACCGACGATGTGGTGGCACAATTGCAGCAACAGAGTTGATAGCCGGGAAATGAGCAATACATGAGTTTTTATCTGCTTCACACGACGTATCTGATCCTGTTTCTTTCCGTATTTGCCCGTCAACTCTGTCTACCCGTGCCCGCCGTTCTGTTTTTGCTATCTGGAGGAGCGTTGGCTGGTACCGGCCGGCTTAGTTTCGTTGGAATTTTGCTGGTGGCTGTCTTGGGATGCTTGCTGGGCGACCTGGTTTGGTTCGAGGCCGGTCGTCTGCATGGCAAGCGGGTACTGCGTCTCCTGTGCGCGCTCGCGTCCGACCCTAGCTATTGCATCCGTCGGTCGCGAACGGCCTTCGCCCAAAAGGGCCTCCCCGTCCTGCTGATCGCAAAGTTCGTTCCTGGCCTCGACGGAATTACGCCGCCGCTTGCCGGAATGTCGGGAACGCGACGATTGAACTTCCTCATGTACGATGCCGGCGGCTCCGCCTTTTGGGCGGGAGCGTACATCGGCGCAGGCTTTCTTTTTGCGGCGGAACTGAACAAGGTCGCGCGGTACACATCTGTCTTTGCCGATGCGCTGATCCTTGTATTAGGCGTTCCGCTGCTGTTCTTTCTTATGTGGAGATTGATACAACTCGTAAGGATGATCCGCCTCCTCCGGCCCCTCTACATTACGCCGGAGGAACTGAAAGAACGCTTGGACGCGGGCGATAAGATCGGGTTGGTCGACCTGTTACGCTTTGAGGATGATCCAGAGGATTCAAGCTCAATTCCTGGCGCAATGCGAGCGGATCCCAAAAGAATGCGGCGTAAGACGCATGTCGTAGTACCTCAGGATGTCGACTTGGTGCTCTACTGCGGATCGAAAAACAGCTTCGTGAGTGCACGTGTGGCTGCAGCAATGCGCAAAAGAGGAATCCGTCGGATTCGAGTGTTGGAAGGCGGGTTAGCTGCTTGGAAGGCGCGGGGCTTTCCATTGGGCAGCGAGTTTGCCGAACCTTATGCAGAGATGAAACGGCTCGGTATCGAAATGTTCCCGCCGCCTTGGGGTCCAATGCCAGCGAAAAGCGCGGACGCATCCTACTGAAACCAACATGACCTCTGAAACAGCAGAGGTCTTCGAAACCAGTTCCCGATCCCGCCTTCCAACTATCTATTGTTAGGTCTCCGACTCACCCTCCGGCTACTTTCCCCCATCGCGGATTGGGCAGCTTGAGCTTGAACCCAATCAGCCTATACGTCGCCTGAATCGCAACAGCGATGATCGTTGAGCTCGATGGCTTTTCAACGCGAACGCGTATAATCAGCCGCCAGGTGATCGGCATCAGGCGAATTTGAAATAGCGCAACTCAGATGCCATTGGTCTTGTTTGTAGAGAAACGGCTATAACTACTTGGAAAGTAGAAGAGATAAGAGATACAAGAAGGTCCCGGTAACCGGCGTGTGTCGGTGGCTCCGACACCAACTCCGACAGTTGCGGGGGCGTGCGACACTCATTTCTACGTTCGTTGTGGTAAGGGTTCAGAATTGGCACAACACCTGAAGTGGGGCAGAGGCCAGGGCAACTAGATGACAACCGCTCCTGCTAAAGCGAAGGTTACCTTCCCTAGGGCACTCTTCGCGGGTCGATTCCGAGTTTCTTCATTCGTGTAATCAGGGTCGTTCGTTTCAAACCCATGCGAGCGGCAGCGCCGTCTGGTCCGCCAACTCGTCCCTTGGTATCTTTCAGAATGCGCACGATCGTGTCATGCTTATCAAACTTGTCGAGTCCTGGCGCTGCGGTGCTCATACTTCCGTCGGCTAATTCCGGCACCAAGATCTCCAACTTTTCCCCGCGTGAAAGCACCACCGCGCGCTCAACAAGATTCTCCAACTCGCGAACGTTTCCTGGCCAATGCCAGCGTGCCAGATTGCGCATGGACGCAGCAGAAATGCTCTCGATCCTCTTCTGCGTTCGACGGGCATACTTCTGCGCAAAGTACCGTACCAGCAAAGGAATGTCCTCGGGGCGCTCGCGCAGGGGGGGAATTCGGATGGGAATCACATTCAAGCGATAGTAGAGGTCACTTCGAAACTGTTTTTCTGCAACCATTTTTTGGAGGTCGCGGTTGGTCGCGGCCACCATGCGAACGTCCACTTTCTTGGTCCGCGTGCTGCCCAGGCGTTCGAATTCCCGTTCCTGCAGTGCGCGCAGGAGTTTCGGTTGGACTTCCAGGGGTATGTCTCCGACCTCGTCCAGAAACAGTGTGCCCTGATCTGCCAGTTCAAGGCGCCCGGTCTTCTGCATAATAGCCCCAGTGAAAGCGCCCCGCTCATGACCGAACAATTCACTTTCAAGGAGACCTGTCGGAATCGCCGCACAGTTGAGCTTGATCAACGTCCGGTCCCTGCGCCGGCTGCGATCATGGAGAGCGCGAGCGATCAGTTCCTTTCCGGTCCCGGTCTCCCCTAGTAACAGCACTGTTGAATCGCTTGCGGCCACGGTTTCGACCAGCTGAAGCACCTGCCGCAGAGCCGAGCTCTGCCCAATGATTCCTTCAAAGTCTGCCTCGCTACGAATCTCTCCTTCAAGGTAGAGCTTTTCCTGCGCGAGTCTGTCCTTCAGTTCCGCGATTTCACGATAGGCCAAGGCGTTTTCGATGGCCAACGCAACTTGCCCTGCAACTCGCATTAGAAATTCAATATCCTCTGAGTTGAATGCGTTCTCATCCCGCCACCCGAGAGTTAAAACCCCCAGCGTTCGATTGCGGCTTATCAAGGGCAGACAGCAGCAAAATTCGATACCCTCCGCAAAAGCAAGGTCAAGTTCTGGCCCACTCAGCTCAGTCGCCGTTCTAAATACAAGCGGCCTACCGGTTTCGAAAGTCTTGCCTATAACCGATCCTTCGATCGGTCGCAGCAAATCCTCCTTTACAAAACCCTTGCTCTCCGGAAATTCCATTGCAACAGAGCGCAATTGGCGCTGTTCCCGATCCGGAAGCCAAACCGAGACAGTGTCGCAATGCATGCATTGCCGGATACTCGCCGAAATCGTGCGAAGAAGATCGCGCGTCATCAGATTCGAGACCAGCGTGTTCGTCAGGTCCAGAAGCAGCCTCAGGCGCTCGCTTTCGTGCTGCAGCTCGCCGCCGGGCGGTGCGAGCTGGTGAGGTTCGTGATTGGGCTGCAGCGTTGAACTCATCTATGAATCCCCTCCAGAGTCAGTGTCACCGAACCTCGGCAATTGTCGGAGTTAGCGTCGGAGAGCCGCGACACTTGGCCTTCCTCGCGACGAACTCCTTAGATAATATCCTTCGATTCTTCAAGGACTTAAGGACGCATTCATGATCGCCAATCGCTTTGGCATCTGAAGTGCCCGCTTTCCAATTGATGTATGTCACGCCAATAGTGTCCGGCTAAAATCGGGCTGTCCGGTATATCCAATAGATAATTAAAGCGATATGGGGTAACTCGGATTTTTCGATTTGAATTTGCCGCGGCAAAGCCGA